>Ga0079301_1000544_pt1 | contig 18130 bp, 17 predicted proteins | sample Wag4_2014_7_11_3_FD_74797 | JGI IMG/M metagenome (GOLD analysis project Ga0079301, IMG submission 74797) | Fresh water mixed with fracking chemicals microbial communities from Ohio, USA - Utica-2 Time Series FC 2014_7_11 | ecosystem: Engineered > Industrial production > Chemical products > Input... | reverse complement strand
AGCTGGAAGAGCAGGAAGCTGAACGCGAGCGCGCAGGTGCAATTGCTCGCCTTGAAGCCCTTGAACAGGGCATGGCACGTCGTGATGGTGGAGCTGCAATTCTCGCGGCCACTGACACCATGTCTGGAATTCTTGGCTCCGTTGCTGCTTTGATGCAGATCGAAAGCGGTTGGGAATCGGCAATCGCAGCAGCTCTTGGTTCAGCCGCTGATGCGATTGCAGTGTCATCAACGGATGCCGCTGAAAATGCAGTTCGCATGCTTCGTCGTGATGACGCCGGTCGTGCGGCACTGGTTGTCGTTGGACAAAACTCCAGTGACCAAAACCAATGGCCAACACTTTCGGGTGGACAGCGTTACGCAGTTGACTTGATTAATTGCGATTCAGAATTGCGATCGACACTTTCTGGAATCCTGCAGCGCGTAGTTGTAACAAACTCACTTGAAGAAGCCCGCCAAGTTGTAAATGCGAATCAGACGCTACGAGCAGTTACTCGTGATGGCGACTTGGTTGGACATGGATTTGTTCAAGGTGGATCACAAGGCACTCAGAGTCTTGTTGAGATTCAGGCCGCAATTGATGAAGCCCGCCTTAAGCTGGAAGCATCTGCTCATCGTGTAGATCGGGCAAAGTTTGCAGTAGTTGGCGCCACACAAGCACAAGAGGCTGCCTTAGTACTCGTTAGCAACTCACTTGAGCGCCTACATGAATCTGATGCCAGCATGGCGGCAATTGCAGTTCAGCTTGGAAGTCTGCAGTCGGTAGTTCGAAGTGCAACTGGTGAAGCTGATCGAGTTGCTGCCGCGATTGCTTCGGCCAACAAAGCGCGCGAAGATGATTCCCGCAGCGTACAAGAACTCGAAGCTCGATACGCCGCAGCAGAGAATGATCAGATCTCTGATTCTGAGCTAAGCGAAGAAAATCGCGATGGATTAGTTAAAACACTTGAAGGAGTTCGCCAAGCTGAACTTAATGTTCGTTTGACAGTTCGCACTGGTGAAGAGCGCGTGCGTGCACTAGGAACCCAAGCAGAACAACTTGAACATGCCGCCAATCTAGAACGTACTGCGCGAGCCCGTGCCATCGAATTACGCGAACGCCGTCGCCGGGACGCTCAGGTGGCCAGAGCTGTTGTGGTTGCATCTGAAACCGCACTTGAACTTTTGACGCAATCTGTTGCGCTCGCTCAATTTGAGCGGGAACAAGCAGTCGCTACTCGCCAAACCGAAGAAGCTGAAGTAAAGAAGATTCGTGAACGCATCCGCGAATTAACTACTGAACTTGAAATTCTTACTGATTCCGTGCACCGTGACGAAGTCGCCCGCGCTGAACAAAGACTTCGTATTGAGGCTATGGAAAACAAGTCCATCGAAGACTACGGCGTTGGACCTGATGAACTACTGGCCGAATATGGTCCTGACGTTTTGGTTCCACCTTCGCCACCAGCACCTGGTGATGAAGTGAATCCTGATGATCCAGAACCAGAGCCATACCCATACGTTCGCACCCAACAGGAATCTCGTTTAGCTGCAGCCGAGCGCTCCCTTGCACTGCTTGGAAAAGTTAACCCACTGGCTCTTGAAGAGTTCTCGGCCCTGGAGGAGCGCCACAAGTTCCTAGGTGAGCAACTTGAGGATCTTCGTAAGTCACGCAATGACTTGATGAGCGTTATTCGCGACGTTGATGCTCGCGTACAGGAAGTCTTCTCGCAGGCATACGACGACACATCACGCGAATTCATGTCCGTGTTCTCACGTTTGTTCCCGGGTGGTGAGGCTCGCATGATCCTTACTGAACCTAACGATCTTTTGAACTCCGGTGTAGAAATTGAAGCCCGCCCACCAGGCAAGACCTACAAGCGTCTGTCACTGCTTTCAGGTGGTGAGCAGTCCTTAACCGCAGTTGCATTCTTGGTGGCTCTGTTCAAGTCCCGTCCAAGTCCGTTCTATATCCTCGACGAAGTTGAGGCCGCACTTGACGATGTGAATCTTGGTCGCTTGCTTGAAATCTTGGCTGAATTGCGCGAGAACTCACAGCTTTTGATCATCACTCACCAGAAGCGCACTATGGAAATTGCTGATGCACTTTACGGCGTATCCATGCGTGGTGATGGTGTCACACAGGTAATTAGCCAGCGCATAACTCATGATGATCATGACAATCCAGAGCAGCGCGCCGATGCTCAAATGGCAAACAATTTCTAATTTAAGGACTAATCGATGAACCTTGATTCCTCATTGGTCATTTCAATTCTTGCCGTAGTCGCACTTGTAGCTATCGTTCTAGCAATTGTGCTGGTTAGAGCCACAGGCGATAAAAACGAAAAGGTTTCGACACCAGTTACCCAACCTAAAGTTACGCAAGCACCGGCTCAATCCGCCGATCAACCCCAGGTCGCACCGCAGGTTGCGCCAGGCCAGGTAACGGATAGTGAAATTCCAGGCACAGTTGAATCAAAGCAAGTCCCCGTGGACGTTCCGGAGTCCATGGAAGGTCGAAAACTTAAGTTACGTGACCGACTGGGACGTTCGCAGGGAAGTCTTGGCCAAGTCTTTAGACAGACTTTTTCCGGCTCAACAATCAGCAATGACGCTTGGCAGGACTTAGAAGACACTTTGATCATGGCAGATCTGGGGGTTAGTGCTGCAACTGGAATTGTGGAAACCTTGAAGGACGCCGTTAAGAAATCTGGAGCGACCTCTGCCGATGCACTGCATGAAATTGCCAAGTCAGAACTCATCAAACTTGTAGATGGTGGTTTCGATCGAACTTTGCGGACTGATCGCCACTCTGATCGCCCAGCAGTTGTATTGACAGTTGGAGTTAACGGCACCGGCAAGACCACGACTTCTGGAAAGCTTGCTCGGATGCTTTCCGCTCAAGATAAAGATGTGCTACTTGGCGCAGCTGATACCTTCCGGGCTGCAGCTGCTGAGCAATTAACTACTTGGGGCGATCGAGTTGGTGCGCCTGTGATTAGGGGAGCCGAAGGTAGTGACCCTGCTTCTGTGGCTTTTGAAGCAGTAACTGCTGGTCTTGAACAAGAAGTTGATGTTGTATTAATCGATACTGCAGGTCGGCTTCACACCAAACAGGGTTTGATGGATGAACTAGGCAAGGTTTACCGCGTCGCTGGAAAGCTTGGCGAAGTAGATGAAGTTCTATTGGTAATCGATGCCACAACAGGTCAAAACGGATTAACCCAAGCAAAAGTGTTTAGTGAAGTTGTTCCAGTGTCAGGCGTTGTTTTAAGCAAACTCGATGGCACCGCAAAGGGTGGGATCATCGTGGCAATCCAAGAAGCCTTGGGTGTTCCCGTCAAGTTAGTCGGGCTTGGTGAAGGTCCAGACGATCTGGCACCTTTCGATGCCACTGATTTTGTGTCTGGCTTACTGAGCTAGCTTAGAGACTTTATAAATTCCAAGGAATTGTGGATTTTTTCCGAAGTGTTTACCAAAATTTAGGGGTTTTCCCTGCGTTAGCGGATTTGATGCTAATAATCTAGCCTTAACTTCACACTTGATATAAGGAGTCAATGTGTACACCAGAAAACTACTTGCAGCTGCCACTGCTGCATTCTTAATGCTTGGAGCGGCTGCCTTGCCAGCTCAAGCGGCTTCAAAGAAATATCAAGTATTGGGCACTATTAAAGGTGGTCAAGGTAAAACTGTTTTACTCATAGCCAACACAGGTCAAGTATTGGCTACCCAAAAGGTAACCAAAAGCAATGTCTCGCTAAAACTTAAGGCAAAACAAGCTACTACAAATCTGACTGGGGCAACTTTGCAACTTGTCACTACTTCTGGTGGAGATTATTTTGGGCCGGTTGTACTTGGCTGGAAATCAAAGACTTTGGTTTATACCCAGCTGGGCACCAAGCCAACCAGCTCAGGTAAGTATTCAATAGGCACAATAACGGTGAAGGCAGTTTCCGCAAGCAAGCTCCAAGGATATGCCAAGGTGTCAAAGAGATTGTCTACATCAAAGAAGGCGATTAAGAGCGTTGCAGTTAAGGCAAGTAACTATAAACCTGTTGGCGTAGGAACTTATGGCAAGGCACCGGGCGGTTCATCCGCTGCGCTGCTTCCACAATTCAGAGGACTGCTCGGGAATGGAATTTTTGGGGACATCGATATTCGAAGTGCCATAACTAAGGATCAAAAATTCGATGGTGGAGATGCCGATGGTGATGGCTTACCTAATGCTTTCGATGTGAATGATGACGGTGACGCAGTTCTCGATCAAGCAGACGCTAACAATCCTGTTCCGCTTGTCCCATCAGCTGGCACAAACTGTCAAGCTGGTGCGGCATTTAATGTGTTTACTAACTTCAAGTCAACCGAAACAAATATGCAGGGAAACATTAATGCATACGGTTCTGGTGAGTCACTTGCAACTGACACAAGAATTGCAAATGCATTATCAAACACGATGTCAATCGTTATGCAGCCAATAAAGAGCGTGTGCGGTTCCAGTGTGACCAAGTCAGAATTTAAGGGTGTAGGCACTTTGCCATACGCTCCCGCCAATTATGTAGACATCACATCTGTGCCCACCGGTCCAGGAACAACTGGTGACTACCAGTGGGTTGTTGGAACCGGAAAAATCAACAACACAACGATTGCTGGATTAGCTCCGTTTACGTTTACGTCTCCAAAGCAGATTTCAGGGCAAGATGTACTGATGCAGAGAGTCACAACTGCAAATGGCAAGGTCTATGAATTCGCGGGAACTATGGGATTTGTTTTTGTAACTCATCCATTGCCACTTCGTTACAGCACGGACAATGGTTCAAATTGGAGTAACTTCACATTTAGTGGTGGTGTGGCAAGTTATGGTACTGCTCAAAAAATTGCGCTAGCCGACAGCACAAAGTTGACAGTGGAGTTTGCAGTTCCTCAGCGCCTGGCATTTGACGGTGAAGGAGGCAGTTTCTGGGATTTAGGAAATATGACTTACTCTCCTGATGCTCCAAATGCCTTTGGTGCACCCGGTGGCCCTGGAAAGTGTGACTCTCAATCTGCTACAGATGCAATAGCAGATTCAGCTGTTGCAGCCACGGCAAGAGTTTTCCAATTGGGATTCACTCTTGGAATCTGCTTCACCGAGAAAGGTAAGGCTTGGGGAAGTTCCGGCCAGGAACTTCAAGGTGGAGTTGATATCCAGGTTGTACCAACCGGTGGGGGAGGAAACTCGGCTCAAAAATTAGGAATTTCAGCCCAATAGCAACAAGTTAAAACTAAGGGTCGCTCAGTTGAGCGGCCCTTAGTTTTTGAATTAACTTTTACCCGATATAGGTTTTAGTTACCAAGCCATTAGCAATTTCGAGATTAATTCGAGAAAGGCTGTAGTCCTCAGTGATCGCATAGCTTTCGCCATCGCGACGAACCACGCGAGCTGTTAGCTGTTCGCTGCTAATACCTTCGATAGTTTGGATTGCAAGTTCTTCAGTCATGCCAATTACTTCAGCAGCCACTGCGACAGCAGTCGCTGACGGCTCTGATGGGAATTCAGAATATGAACCAGTAGGTGCAGGCACATTGGTTGAGGTAACTGCACCATTTGGATTTTGGCTGCTGCAGGCGGTCAAGGCAACAATGATGATTAGGGCTCCCGAAAGCTTTGATTTCATATTTCCATTATGCCCATGTTTGCTATGAGCAATCTTGCACTAAAGTCAATCTCAAATAGGTATTGGGAGATTTAGATGACTGGGCCAATTTCACGAGTTGCAAAAGCTGTTGCCGCCAAGCAAGTTACTCCAACTCAAGTTGTAACCAAGGCTCTACAGAACATCGAGTCAAGCAACCCAACCCTTAACTACATGGCGCAACATTGCCCAGAGTCTGCTCTAAAGGACGCAGCAAGCAACTCAGGAATAGGACCATTTGCAGGTGTTCCAGTTCTAGTAAAAGACTTAGAAAACGTTGTTGGCTTACCTACTCGCAAAGGCAGTTTGGCATTAGCTGACGCGCCTGCCGAGACCCTAGATGGGACCGTTGTTGCCAGATTGAAGGCAGCTGGCGCGATTGTTGTTGGTAAGACGACACTTCCGGAGTTTGCAATCGAGGGCTACACCGCTAATCGTGCAACTGGAGTCACTCATAATCCTTGGAATCTTGAATTGTCGCCTGGCGGTTCAAGCGGTGGTTCCGCTGCAGCAGTTAGTGCCGGAGCAGTTCCGATTGCTACGGCAACTGATGGCGGGGGATCAATTCGAATCCCAGCTGCGTTTTGTGGCTTGGTTGGTTTAAAGCCATCAAATGGAATTATTGGGCGCTGGCCAACACCAGACTGGATTGATTTTTCAACTGAAGGCCCGTTTGCAACAACAGTTGCTGACTTACGTCTCTTAATGTCAGTTATTTCTGGTCCAGCATCAGGTGACCCAATCGGCCGCGTTGGCATAGCACCTAATGATTATTTGAACTTCAAGAATCAACTTCCCACAAAGATTTATGCCGCAACTAGAACTTCAGATTTTGGTGATTTACCAACTGAACTTGAGCAAGTTTTCCGCAGTGCTGTTGCTGAATTAAGTTCGCAGCTAAAGTTGCCAGTTAACTGGATCGAGCCAGGTTCGCTTTTTGGAAATGCGGATCCTGATTTGGACTGGTTCACTACGGCTACTGCGGAACACTTGGTTTCTTTAGGACGCGACTGGGTGGTAGAAAACTTTGAATTACTGCATCCTGCCAGTCAAGAATTTTTCACCCAAGGCATGAACGCTGACTTGGATGAATACATCGAAGCTCGTCGTCGCAGGTTTGACTACGTTCGAGTCATGGACGAATTACTAGCAGGTGATGCAATTTTGCTAACACCAACAGTTGCAGAAATTGGATGGTTTGCTGATGGCAGATTGTCTTCAGATTCACTTGCTGGGCTCTCACCGGCAGAGAGCTATTCAACTGCATTACAGAACATCACGGGACATCCAGCTATTTCGTTACCGTTACCCGTAATGAGCAGTGGGCTGCCAGGCGCAATTCAAACAACTGCCGCACGTTACCGAGAAGATTTATTGCTTGATTTGGCGCAAAACTGGGAACGTACAAACCCATGGCAACTTAACGCAACGGGTTACGACGCCTTCGATGCTTTCTTGAATTAAAAATTCTGGATTAAAACGACAAGCGTTATGACGGCGCCATAACGCTGAGCAAGTCATAAATCACATGTGAGGCTGCAATGCCTGTCATCTGGGCATGATCGTACGCAGGTGCAACTTCAACAACATCTGCGCCAACAATATTCATTTCACTAAACGAACGAATTACCTTTAGCAACTCGCGACTAGTTAAACCGCCGGCTTCTGGGGTTCCAGTGCCTGGTGCATGCGAAGGATCCAAAACATCGATATCAATAGACACATACATCGGTCGATCCTGAACTCGCTGGCGAATCTTGTCGATCGCACCCTGTGGTCCAATGTCTTCAAATTCAATTGACGAGAAGATTTCAAAACCCAAACTCTTGTCTTGATCGAGATCTTTGGCTGAATACAACGGGCCACGAATACCCACATGCATAGAACCTTCTTTATCGATCAAACCTTCTTCAGATGCACGTCTAAATGGTGTGCCATGCGTGTAGTCCTCGCCAAAGTATGAATCCCAGGTATCAAGGTGAGCATCAAAGTGCACCACGCTGATTGGTCCATGCTTTGCGGCCATAGTGCGCAGGAGTGGAAGTGCAATCGTGTGGTCACCACCGATTGTGATTAAGCGTTTGGCACGCTCATGAAGTGCTCGGGAACCGCGTTCAATTTGAGAGATAGCTTCTTCAATGTGGAATGGATTAGCAGCAATATCTCCTGCATCTGCGACTTGCTGGGAAGCAAATGGGGACTTGCTGCCAGCAGGATTGAATGGGCGAAGTAACCGTGAAGATTCGCGAACATGGCTAGGACCAAATCTCGCACCAGGTCGGTAACTAACACCGGTATCAAATGGAATGCCAACGAGTGCAACATCAACATCGGATACTTCATCAATGAAAGGCAGGCGGGCGAAGGTTCCCAAGCCGGCATATCTAGGAACTTGTGTTGCATCTACTTGACCAACAACTTCACCAGTAAGTAACCGTGGCAATGAATTTTCCATTTGGACTCCAGATCTCGAGCTATTTCCCTTAATTTAGTGCAAACCTTAACCAGCAACCTGTAACCGCAGGACAATTAACCAAGCCACCTCTAGAGTTGCTAGTTATGCACGCGATGTCGACTATGGAGCTCATGCAAGAGTGGGCCCGGATGTCAGTTTGGATGATGGGCCCGTTGGCCTTGATTCTGGCAGCCCGCACTCGGCAAAGCTTTGGGTTTGTCCTGATTAGTGTTGCCAGCTTCCTCGCAGTCTGGGTTGCCTTGAGCATTCCCGTTGGCCTTGCAATGTCTGCATTAGATAGATTCGATCATCGATTCATCTCGGTTGTACTGCTGGCAATTGCGGGGGCATATCAATTTTCTCGCCAACATGAAAACGCAGTATTGAACTGCATGAAGACGAGTGAAAACAACTTGCTCTTTGGATTTCGCACTGGATGGACTTGTTTTGTGGCTTGTGGGCCATTAATGGTTGCGGCCTACGCGATTATGCCAACAACGCCTTGGCTGATGGTTGGTATCACAGTAGTTATGGTTGCTGAGTTTATTTCTAGCAATCGATTGTTTGTTGCGCGATCAATCGGGCTGATTTCTGCAGTAACAGCTATTGGAATCATGTTTCTTGCTGGACCAATTTCATTTGGTGATTTCCCAACAATTGGGCAGCATCACTAAGGAAAGTTTTAGGCTGTCGGCCTAATGTCCATATCTTCACCAGTTGCCACATCGCCAACTTCAACCAAAACAATTTGATCTGGATGTTCAGCAATATATGAACGCGCACCTTGATCTCCGGTTGCGCTCGTTATTAATTCCGGCCAAGTAGAACTTGCAAACTTCACAGGGTGACCGCGTTTTGCATCATATGCAGCCACAACAATTTCACCAGGCGTGTTAACTATTCGAGATACCGCTTCGGACGTGAGACCAGGTAAGTCAACTAAAGAAACGACAACTTCGTCGATGCCACCCTCTGAGTTCAAATGCTTTAAACCAACTTGAAGCGATGAACCCATTCCGGTAGACCAGTCTTTATTTTCAAACACTGTTGCGCCAGGAACATCGCCAATCCAAGCGCCAAGCACTACGAATACTGGATCACAACCTGCCTCAGCTAATACTTTTACTGCTCGATCAACTAGTCGTTCACCGTTGTGAACATAAGGCGCTTTTGGTCCACCAAAACGCTTACCTTCACCTGCCGCTAGAACCAACCCAGCTGTTGTCATCGTGGTGCACCTGGATGAATAGTGCCGCTGGTATGTGCCAAGTTCTTGCCAGAGCCACCCCAACGATCCTGAATTACTTCAGCCAAAATCGAGATTGCGGTTTCTTCAGGAGTACGAGCACCAAGATCTAATCCGATCGGAGACTTAACGCGCTTCAAATCTTCTGGGTTAACGCCAGCTTCAATTAGGCGAGCTACGCGATCATCATGAGTCTTACGGGAACCCATTGCGCCGATGTAGGCGGCTTTTGTCTTAAGAGCCTCGATTACAACAGGAACGTCGAACTTTGGATCGTGAGTCAAAATGCAAATAACGGTGCGAGAATCAATCTCTTGTGTGGCTAACCAGCGATGTGGCCAATCATTAACAACTTCGTCTGCGTCAGGAAAGCGCTTCTTAGTTGCAAATACCTCACGAGCATCACAAACAGTTACATGGAATCCTAAGAACTTTCCAGCCTTTGCTACAGCAGCAGCAAAATCGATTGCACCAAACACAAGCATTTTTGGCTTTGGTGCAAATGTCGAAACAAAAATTTCTAAATCACCCTCGAGGCGTTCGCCATCGGAGCCGTAATGCAAAAATCCAGTCGTTCCAGATTCCAATAGTCCAAGTACGTCAGCACCTACTGCAGAGTTGAGTCTTTCACTACCTAAGTCACCAGCAGTTCGATCTGGCCAAACAACTAAATGCTTACCAACGTGAGCAGTACCGTTTACAACAGTTGCAACTGCAACTGGTTGATCTGCTTGCACGGATGCATACAGGTCAGGGAGTTCTGGCCAGGTTTCCGGTGAGATTGGCTCTACGAAAACTTCGAGAATTCCGCCGCAGGTTAAACCGACAGCAAATGCGTCATCGTTGCTGATTCCATATTTTTCAAACTGAGGGATACCGTCGGCGATAACTTCGCCAGCCATTTCGTAAACAGCGCCTTCGATACAGCCACCACTAACCGAGCCAACAGCTTCGCCCGCGGCATTAACCATCATTGAAGCACCTGCGGGACGTGGGGCCGATCGCCAAGTGCGAACTACTGTTGCCATGGCGGTTGTATCGCCTGAGTTATAGGCGGCGATTAAATCGTCAAGTACTTCTTTCAAGGGGCTGTCCTAAGTTTTGGTGAATGACTATTTCGAGTGATCTGTGGAGATTTGTCGGCTTTCCATAACCCTAAGGCAGATTGAGCCAAGGCACATGCTGGCCCGAAACAGCCCCACCAGGTGGCAGAACTGCGTAACCATCTGCCTTAACAAAGCCTCGCAACATCGATGAATCTAAATGCTCAAGCGGTGTTGCCACATTGGATTCGAGCGAGCAAAGCGCTAGTCGAACTTCTCTGGCTGGACCCTTTAGGTCCGCACTCAGTTCACAAGTTTCAAGTTCAGGCAATGGCTGGCCGTTCGCACCCGCAATAAATGGCACAGCCAAACTCAACAAGCCAATAACTGCTGATTGCGGATTTCCGGGTAGACCAATTAAGTGCTGCTCACCAATTTGTGCCATTAACTGGTGATAACCAGGACGAACCAAAACTGCATCGATAATGAAGTTGCCGCCGGCATCAACAATCGCATTATGCAAATGATCTACCGGACCAGCAGCAGTTCCGCCTGTGGTCACAATCAAATCAGCTTTAGATTTTGAGATTGCATCAAAATGATCTTCGAGAGTGTCCGCAACTAGAGTCACTTGATTTAACTCGGCGCCAATGTAATCAATCCAAAGTGGCAATTGTGGGCCGAGAGAATCTCTAACTTTCCCATCACGTGATGGACCAGATGACAAGAGTTCATCGCCAAAGATCAAGACATCAACAACAATTTTTTTGAATACCGTTAATTGATCATGTCCACCAGCAGCAGCTACACCAATAATTGCTGGCGTTAGTTTTGTTCCTTTTGGAATCAAAACTTCGCCAACCTTGGCTTCGTAACCACTTGGTCGAACATCATGGAAGTAGGGAAGTGCGCCGTTGTCATCGAGCAATCCAGCCGCGCCATCGATTGCAATTACTTTTTCGCCGTCAATCTGACTTTCTTCATCTTTTAGTGAAGCGGTAGCACCCTCTGGCATAACTGCACCTGTGGCGATGTGAACACATTCCCCAGCGGCAAGTCTTTCAACAAATTCATGTCCAGCTAGAGCATCTCCAACTCTCGTCCATGGTCCAGGACCACTAACAGCCCAACCATCAATGCGCGAAGCAGCAAATGGCGGCATGTCACCCAACGCAAGAACGTCTTCGGCAAGCACATGACCGGCTGCATCATTTAACGGCAAGTTGATTGGCGTTGTTGGCGCGGCAGTCTTATGCGCTAATTGCCGGGCTTGCTCCCAGGTAACTTCGAACTCAGGGCCAGTGCTCATCCCTCTATTGTTCTAGATTTTCACAATGCGAGACGGAAGGCGTTGAAAACCCATTGAATAATGGCCTGCAGTATCGCAATCCTCAAAACCCCTCGATAATAAAGGTATGTCGAATGTCTCTCGGGCCTTTGTGACCACAGAACTGATCTCGGTAACAGAACTGGCCACTTTGGTGCGTTCCAATACCGCCGGGGCAGTTGTAACTTTTTCTGGTGATGTCCGAGATAACGATCATGGTCGCGAAGTTTTATCACTTTCGTATGAAGCACACCCATCCGCGCAGGCTCTCCTAGAAAAAGTAGCTGACCAAATCGCTCAGCAGTACGACGTTTTAAGTGTGGCTGTCGCGCATCGCCACGGTGACATTGCAATTGGGGAGGCTGCCTTAATCGCAGCGGTATCTGCAAAACATCGCAAAGCAGCATTCGATGCATGTGGCGCGCTAGTTGATGAAGTTAAAGCACAAATTCCAATCTGGAAACATCAAGTTTTTACAGATGGCACAGATGAATGGGTGAACTGCGCATGAGTAAGTTAATTGACACTTTCGGGCGCGTTCATCGCGATATCCGTGTTTCTTTGACGGACCGTTGCAACTTGCGTTGCACATATTGCATGCCACATGACTTTGCTGCCTGGATGCCGACTGAAGACTTGCTAACCACTGATGAATTAATGACAATTCTTGAAGTTGGTATTGATGCCGGAATTGATGAAGTTCGTTTAACTGGTGGCGAGCCATTACTGCGCCCAGACATTGTCGAGATTGTTGCAAGAATTAATAGCTTGCCAAAGCCGCCAAAACTTTCATTAACAACAAACGGAATCCGTCTTGCCGCATTAGCTCAACCTCTTAAGGATGCTGGCTTGGAGCGAGTAAACGTTTCACTAGACACATTGAGCGCTGAGCGTTTCAAGTCAATGACTTACCGGGATCGATTTGATGATGTACTAAAGGGATTGAAAGCTGCGCGTGACGCCGATCTAACTCCAATCAAAATCAATACAGTGCTAATGCCCGGTGTTAACGATGATGAGGCAGTTGGGCTTCTTAAGTGGGCACTCGATGAAGGATTTAAACTTCGCTTCATCGAACAGATGCCGCTAGATGCAGGCGGCATTTGGGATCGCTCAACTATGGTTACTGCTGATGATGTGTTCCATGCCTTGAATCCAGTTTTCTCACTCACTCCAGTTGAAGCTCGTGGATCAGCGCCAGCAGAAGAATTCCTAATTAATGGGGGACCTGAGACTGTTGGAATCATTGCAAGTGTTACCCGACCATTCTGTGGATCCTGTGATCGTCTTCGCCTTACATCTGATGGCCAACTACGTTCCTGCCTTTTTGCAACCAGTGAAATGGATTTGCGCTTAGTTCTTCGCGAATCAGATGGCAGCGATGAAGAAAAGCGCGCCGAGATTGCATCACGCTTCGGAAAAACTGTTTTAGGAAAACTTCCAGGACATGGAATCAATGACCCAAGCTTCATCCAGCCTGCAAGACCAATGTCAGCGATCGGCGGCTAGCCGATGGCTGACATCAATAAACATTGCCGGTACGAGTGCGGCACGCACCAAGCAATCGGCGGCTAGCAAATGGCGGTTGGTAAGTGTCAGTAACAGTTAGATTTTTTGCCGCAGCACGTGCAGCTGCTGGAGTAAACGAAATCACTTTGAATTCATCTTCTGCGATGCACATTTTGGATCAAGCAGCGGCATTGCACCCAAAGCTGGGTCAAGTGCTACCCCAATGTAGTTACTTGCTCGATGAAGTATCACTGCGCGATCTAAGCGTTGTAGTTACTGACGGCTCAACACTTGATGTTTTGCCCCCATTTGCAGGTGGATGAAGTGTTAAACCTACAAACTACTGATTACTTGATTGCGCTGTGTTTAATGGCAGGTGCAATTCTTTATACATCCGTCGGACATGCCGGTTCTTCGGTCTATATCGCAATCATGTCTTTGTTTGGAGTCCCAGCTCAGGTTATTAAGCCAACTGCGCTAGTGCTGAACATAATTGTTTCGTCGTACACAAGCTTCAGATTCATTTCTGCAAAGCTTTTTGACCTAAAGCTCTACATACCTCTTGCAGCCGGCGCAATTCCAATGTCATTTATTGGGGGCTCCATTAATTTGCCGGGTAACATTTACAAGCCGATTGTTGGATTCATCCTGTTGTTTTCAGGCATCATGTTTCTGTTTCAACTCACACCAAAATTACAAGGCGAACCAAAGCATCCTCATGTAGCAATCTCAGTACTTACTGGCGCATCTATTGGATTGCTTTCAGGTCTAACGGGCACCGGAGGCGGAATTTTTTTGTCACCGCTGATTATTTTCTTTGGCTGGACTTCCGTTAAGGGCGCATCTGGTACTTCCGCACTTTTCATCTTGACCAATTCGGTTTTCGGATTACTGGGACACTCTTCATCAGTATCTGATCTACCCAATGCTCTTTGGTTGTTTGCTTTGGCGGTAATTATTGGAGCCTTGATTGGAACCCGCCTTGGAATCAAACAATTCTCAAATGATGGTGTCCGTAGGGCCCTAGGAGCAGTTTTGATTATTGCGAGCATAAAACTCATCTTTAATCTCTAGTAATTCAGGAAAAATCGCGAAGCTTTGGCTTTAGGCGCATAATTAAGAAGTTAGCTCGGGAGGTGGACATGCCAAAAATTCTGGCATCGCGAATTGCAGAACTGCAAAAATCTCGCACTCCATATGTGCACGCCCGAGTAGTACTTGCTGAAAAACCAACTTCTGCAAAACCAGGAGATGAAGCCATCATTTTTGCCGATGGCTCCATGGAAGGTTTTGTTGGGGGATCCTGCTCTGACTCAACGGTTCGGTCCCAGAGCGTTGCTTTACTTGAAGAAGGAAATCCAATCCTGCTTCGCATTGCACCAATGCCTGAGATTGATACCCAGTCAGGAAAACGAACCGTTCACAACCCATGCCTATCCGGTGGAACTTTAGAGATTTTTTTGGAGCCGATCATGCCAGCACCAGTTGTCGCAATTTATGGAGATAGCCCGATTTCAGGCGCATTGCTAAAGCAAGGTCCAGTTGCTGGCTACGAAGTGGTCGAGTGGAGTTCAGACGTTGACTTGAACAACACTTTTGCAATCATCGTTGCGGCCCATGGACGTGAAGATGAAACTATGCTGCTTGAAGCAGCAGTACTTGCTGGTGTCCCTTACGTCGGATTAGTTGCAAGTCGCAAGCGCGGTGCATCAGTGATTGACATGCTTACTTTGACTCCAGAACAGAAGGCATCGATCTTTTCGCCAGCCGGACTTGATATTGGCGCCAAGAAACCAGATCACATTGCAATTTCAATTCTTGCTGAAATGGTGCAGGCAGCTGCAAACCAAGCTGAGTCAGCTCCAGCGAAGCCAGCCTTTGAAACTGCGATCGATCCTGTTTGCAACATGACTGTAGCTATGTTGCCGGAATCCATTCACGCAGAAATTGAAGGGCAGACCGTTTGGTTCTGTGCACCAGGTTGCCTTAAGGCCTACTCAGCTAATCCAGCTGCGTACGCGAGCTAAAGAACTGCAACCTGCATTAATTGCTTGAAGGTTTCTTCACCTTCGCCAGTAAGTGAAATCCTTGGATCCGAGCTATTAATACGTCCCCACAGATATAAATCCATAGCTTCGGCATTACCCGTAATTACTAGGCGAGCAGCTTGATTAGCTTCGTCAGCGGCGGAAACTGTTGCAGCCTCACTGGTGAAATTTACATCCCAGAATCTTTTTCCAGTTTTCGTAGATGCCTCAATTGAAACTATTCCAAAGTCAACATTTGGCGCTTCCGGCCACGAACCTAGTAGTGGTAGAAAATCTAAAACCTCATCTACGCCATCAAGAGCTAATGCCTCATCGATTTGAGTGACTGAGCCAGTTGCGATTTCGGCATCAATGCGATGAATCACAGTTTCGTGCGCCATCCGGCGAAACCAAAAATCAACAGAATGATCGCTGTGGTGCCACGACCAGGTTGATCGCTCAGGTCGATTGATGTCTAAAGCTTTGGTTATTGCTTCAAAGCCCCATCCCATGAACTCTAGATAATCTTCAGTTCGTGGGTAGGGCGCAAGATGCTCATTGTTTTCAGCCTGGCTTCCAGTTTCAACTACAAATGCTTGTCCTAGGTAAACGTGGGCCATGTGTTTTGCAAGATCCTTTGTGGTCCAGCCAGGACAACTCGGAACATCTTGCGGCTCACTAGGTATGGCGGCGGCAAGTAATTGGTAATCAGCATTTAAGTGAATTAGGTATTGTTCCCGTGAAAGCTCAGTACCGGCGACAGATCTCATGCCCCTAAGCCTACGGATTAGACTTTGACCATGTTCGCTTCTTTGTCAGATCGCCTGGGTACCACCTTTAAGCAGTTACGTGGCAAAGGTCGATTAACCGAGAACGATATTGACGAGACTGTTCGGGAAATTCGAATCGCATTACTTGATGCTGACGTTGCCCTGCCGGTCGTTCGAGAATTTTGTGCCCGAATTAAAGAGCGCGCATTAGGTTCTGAAGTTTCTGCTGCATTAAACCCAGCTCAACAAATCATCAAAATCGTAAATGAAGAATTAATCGGAATTCTCGGCGGCGAAACTAGACGATTAAGGCTTGCCAAGAATCCTCCAACTGTGATTTTGCTTGCTGGCCTACAGGGTGCTGGTAAAACAACACTGGCTGGAAAACTTGCAGCGCACCTACGCACTCAAGGCCACCAGCCAATGTTGGTAGCAGCAGACTTGCAACGCCCTAACGCTGTTGATCAGTTAAAGATTGTTGGTGAGCAATCCAACACAGTTGTGTTCGCTCCTGAGCCCGGTAATGGCATTGGTGATCCCGTTCAAGTAACTCGCGATGCCATGAAGTTTGCCAAAGACAAGCTTCACGATGTCGTAATTGTCGACACTGCAGGACGTCTGTCGATTGATAGCGAATTGATGGATCAGCTGGCAAAAGTTAAAGCCGAAGCTAAGCCAGATGAAACTCTCTTAGTTATTGACGCGATGACTGGTCAAGATGCCGTTAACACTGCAGAGACTTTTGCTCGCGACATTGGCATTGATGCAGTCGTACTAACAAAACTTGATGGTGATGCCCGTGGTGGTGCGGCACTATCTGTTGCAACAATCACCGGTAAGCCAATTATGTTCGCATCAACCGGCGAAAAGCTAACTGACTTTGAAGTTTTCCATCCAGATCGCATGGCCTCAAGAATTCTTGACATGGGTGACTTGCTGACTTTGATCGAGCAGGCAGAACAAACCCTTGATAAAGATCAGACTGAAAAGTTTGCCAAGAAAGTAAAAGATGGCGAAGATTTCACGCTGACAGATTTCATGCTGCAGATGCAGCAGATCCGCAAAATGGGTTCAATGACAAAAATGCTTGGCATGTTGCCTGGTATGGCTGAAATGAAAAAGCAGATTGAAAACGTTGATGAGCGCGAAATTGATCGTGTAGAAGCAATCATCTCTTCGATGACGCCTGCAGAACGCGAAGATCCAAAATTACTTAATGGATCGCGCCGCGCACGCATTGCTAAGGGTTCCGGTATGCAAGTCAGCGATGTAAACACTTTGATGGATCGATTTGTTGTTGCGCAAAAGATGATGAAGCAAATGGCCAAGGGTGGATCAGTTCCAGGTATGCCACCGATGCCAGGCATGCCAGGGATGCGACCGCAACAAAAGAAAGTTCAAAAGCCAGGTAAGGGCGCAAAGAAGTCAGGTAACCCAGCTAAGCGCGCAGCGCAAGAATCTGGAATTGAATTTGAAGAGCCGAGTGCAACGCTTACTGAGATACCGAGTGCCTTCAGAGACTTCTTAAAATAGAAATCTCAGACAGTAGACACTGCGAGACTTTTTAAAACAGCTTTCGGATCTTCGACTTGAACTACGACTGTGGCGAATACATCGCCTAGTAAGTTGAGGCGAATCGTGTGGTCGGCAAGTTTTGCGCGGGCATTCCAGAAATGCTTAACTCCATGGCGCTGGCGATAAGTCCCTGCGATCATGCCGAAGTCATACTTCTTGGAAAAGGAATAAGTTCCCGGCGATCGAAAACCTTTGCATTCCTTCAGGATTTCAGGGCCTGTATCAATCGAAATAATGTGGTCGCGGGGGATGGCTAGGTTTTTGCGGGACGCATTCAAAAACTTGTCCCAGGTCGAAAACTCAATTAAAACCGTAGTTTCGGTAATTGAGACATTTGCGAACATAGTTCTATTATACCGCTGATAAAAAGGGTCCAAACGGGGCTTATTGCCCTCAATTTCCTGATTTTTGCCTTGTCTGGCATGATTTATCAAGTAATCCCGACTTGGAAGCCGGCCCTCTACCCGCAACCTTGTTGGATTCATAGACATTAACTAGTTGCGCCCCCGCTGCAACAACGGTTTTATG
>Ga0079301_1000543_pt1 | contig 18164 bp, 15 predicted proteins | sample Wag4_2014_7_11_3_FD_74797 | JGI IMG/M metagenome (GOLD analysis project Ga0079301, IMG submission 74797) | Fresh water mixed with fracking chemicals microbial communities from Ohio, USA - Utica-2 Time Series FC 2014_7_11 | ecosystem: Engineered > Industrial production > Chemical products > Input... | reverse complement strand
GCCCAAACGGCCCTGCGCCGCTCATCTGGCGCGGCAGTATTTTGGCCCCCAGCGGCCCCGTTGCTGGCCTAGTTCTGCCCGGCGGCGATTTGGGGGCGGGTTATCTTCAGGCTTGGTTGCTGAATGCCTCCGAAGACGTGAACTCTGGCGCGGGCTGGGTAGTCATTGATCTTGACCAGAATGGCCTGCTGGGTGCGCCCGATATCCTCTTTAGACTCCAATCAAGCGATCTCTCACCAAGTCAGATATTTCTGGCAGTGGATCCTGCAAGCTTCGCTGGTTGGGCGGGTAATGGCCAGGACGACATATTGGTTGCCAGGTCCTCCGGTTCACGGCTTTTCGGCATGGGCGGCGCAGATGCGCTTTTGGGCGGCGCGAGCGCTGATTGGCTCTCAGGTGGTGATGGGCAGGATACTCTTTCGGGCGATGCCGGTGATGATCAGCTTTGGGGTGGTGCTGGCGATGATTGGTTAATCGGCGGCAATGGTCATGACGCGCTTTATGCCTACGGGCCGGGTATCGGCGAAGATGATGACGCCAGCGCTGCCAACCTGCTGGAAGGAGAGGCCGGTCATGATACACTCTATGGCGGCCATGGCAGCGATTGGCTAATTGGGGGTCCTGATGATGATTTTGTCTATGGCGATGACGGGGCAGACAGTTTGGTTGGCGGCGCGGGCAACGACACCCTTCTGGGCGCCGCCGGCGCGGATAGCCTGAATGGCGGGGATGGCGCCAATAGCATTGATGGGGGCGGCGGTGATGACACCATCGCCTATGGGGGCGTCACTGATAGGCTGGATGGGGGGGACGGGCATGACTGGCTCGTGATCTCAAAAGCCCTTTCAGTTAATTTGGGCATCATGGAAAGCCAGGCCGGCGACGGGGCCTGGGTTACCGGTTTCGAGGCAGTAGACGCCAGCGCCATCCTTGGAGGCGTAATCTTATTGGGCGGTGTCGAAGCCAATCACCTGATTGGCGGTTCGGGACAAGACAGCCTGCACGGCCTCGCAGGCGATGACATCCTCCAGGCAGGTGCGGGCAATGACACCCTGGCTGGAGGCTCTGGCCTCAACATCATGGAAGGCGGCGCGGGCGATGATGTCTACTACGTGGACAGCCCAGATGATCTGGTGATCGAGAGCTACGCCGAGGGTAATGATACGGTCATCGCGTCATGTGATTTTTATCTGCCGCCTGATGTGGAAGTGCTGATGTTTGCGCCGGGCGGCTGGGCAAGGCGTGGCGGGGGCGGCCTCGGCCACGACACCCTTATCGGCAATGCCATCAGCATAGAACTTTTGGGCGGCGAAGGGCAGGATTCGCTTGTTGGGGGAAGCGGCGACGATACCCTTATTGGCGGCCCAGGCGCCGATACGGTGGTTGGTGGCCTTGGCGGCGATTTCTACGCACTCGTTGATCCTGAGGATTTGATCATCGAAGCCGTCGGCGCAGGCAATGATACGATCATGGTATCATACGATTTCTATCTGCCGTCCATGATGGAAGCCCTGATGCTCGCCCCCGAGAGCCCGGCAAGGCGGGGTACCGGCGGCACTGGCCATGACCGCCTCATCGGCAATGGCAATGCCAATGAACTTTGGGGGGGTGATGGAAATGATTCTCTTGAAGGCGGTGATGGCGCCGACACGCTGGAAGGCAGTGTAGGGAATGACCGTCTGATCGGCGACGGACAACAGGACTCGCTCATTGGCGGTACGGGGGACGATACCCTGATCGGTGGCCAAGCTGCTGATACCGTGGCCGGTGGTGTGGGCAATGATCTCTATCTGATTGATGACCCGGCTGATGTCATCATTGAAGCGGCCACATCGGGCAGTGATACCGTCATCACAACGTGTGACCTTCTCATGCCCTCGCATGTCGAGGTGCTTGTGGTGGGCGAAGGCGCCAGCAACCTTTACCTAGTTGGCCGCGCTTTGGGCGATGTCATGATAGGCAATGGCATGGGTCATCGCTTTGAAGGTGGGGCGGGCGATGATGTCATCCTTGCAGGTGGGCAAAGCCTGACCGATATAACAGCCTTGTTCGAAGGTTGGATTTAACCCTTGGCGGGAGAATACCCTCCCCCGGGGCATTGAGGTGGGGGCAGGATGGAGAAGGCAACGCTAGGCGGGGGGTGCTTCTGGTGCCTGGAAGCCGTGTTTCGGGACTTGGCAGGCATCACTGCCGTCCAATCCGGCTATGCCGGGGGCCATGTGGCAAATCCCACCTATGAGGAAGTCTGCGGCAAGCGGACCGGGCATGCTGAAGTTGTTCAGGTCGCTTTCGATCCCGCGCAGCTTTCCTTCGCCCATCTCCTTAAGGTGTTCTTCACCATCCATGACCCGACCACCCAGGACAGGCAGGGGGCGGATATCGGCCCACAATACCGGAGCATCATCCTGACCCATGGCGCCGAACAGGAAATGATCGCGCGGGCCGTTGTGGCGGAGATCACCGCGGCAGGGCTTTGGCCAAGGCCGATTGTGACTGAGATACTGCCTCTCACCGATTTCTGGCCAGCGGAGGCGGAGCACGACAACTACTTTGCCCGCAACCCCTGGTCCGGCTATTGCCAAGCCGTGATCGCACCGAAGCTCGCCAAGTTTCGTAAAACCTTTGCCGGTTCGCTGAATCCCAAGGGAGGTGGATGAGATTTCATGGTTTTCTTTCGGCAGAGCCCCATTGAGGGCAGACCCTTCCCCGTTGAGCGGACGGAGGCCGAATGGCGCGCAGGCCTTTCAGCCGAGGCCTACCGTGTGCTGCGTCAACATGGTACCGAGCGACCGGGTTCTTCGCCGCTCAATCATGAGAAAAGGCATGGGCGCTTCACATGCGCCGGCTGTGGCCAAGCCTTGTTCGACTCGGCGACCAAATACGAAAGCGGTACGGGCTGGCCGTCCTTTTATGCGCCGATTGAAGGTGCCATCGGCACGCAGGTTGATCGGGCGCTCTTCATGGTGCGCACAGAAGTCCATTGCGCCAATTGCGGCGGGCATCTGGGGCATGTCTTTCCCGATGGCCCGCCACCCACGGGCTTGCGCTATTGCATGAACGGCGCGGCACTTTCTTTTGATAGCACCGGCGCGCCATGAGCCTGCGTCGTGTCAGGCCCCAAACGCTGGCAAGGTGCCTGATGGCCATCCAGCTTGGCACTGCCGCCTTCTCAGCTGCGGCGCAGGCAGATCTGGTGTATGTGCTCAATTCGACCGATCCGAGTATTGTGAAAATTGATGCACGCACCGGGGAGGAAGTCCGGCGGATCGAAGGCCTGCGCGAAGTGCATCATCTGGTGCTGGCGCCTGGCGGCAAGGAATTGCTGATCGCCGATTCATCCGGCAATGAGATCCTATTCGTTGAGCCTAGCACCGGCACAGTGCTCCGCCGGGAGCGCATTTCCAACCCCTACCATCTGGATTTCACCCCCGATGGCCGTCTGCTCGTGGTTGCAAGCCTCAGGCGTGGGCAGGTGGATATTTACGCCGCAAATGGACTTAGTCTTCTGGAGCGCATTCGGGCCGGGAACAAGCCTTCCCACATTGCCTTCAGCCCCGATTCACGCTTTGCCTATGTCACCATCCAGGGCGATGGCACGGTTATGGCGATTGACCTGCAGGAACGACGCGTCGCTTGGCTGGCTTCCGTCGGGCCCGAACCGGCCGGTATCATTTGGCATCGAGGTCGCCTGATTGTGGGCATCATGGGCAGGGATCATTTTGCGGTCCTGAACCCGGAAACCCGCCAGATCGAAAGCACCATTCGCGTTGGGCGCGGGGCGCATACGATTTTTGCTGCCCCTGACGGCAAGACGCTTTGGGCTACCAGCCGTGTGCAAAGCCGCATTGCGGCAATAGACCCCGATACGCTTGAGGTACGCCGCCTGCATGAGATTCCGGGCGGGCCAGACTGTATTGCCTTCGCACCTGATGGCGCGGTTTGGGCAACGCTGCGCTGGGCCGGACGGATCGCGCGGCTGGACCCTGCCTCGGGGGAGGTTTCAACCCTGCGCGTCGGGCGGAGCCCACATGGTATTTTTGTGCAACCCCGCGCCGCGCCATGATCGGGGAGCGTGCATGAAAAGGCCCATCAGAAGCCTCCTGGCAGGCTTCCTGGGCATTGCTGCACTGGCACCGGCTGGTCAGGCCGCTCGCACGTCGGCGCCTTGCAGCGCTGGCACGATTTACCTGACAATTGACACAGGTTGGGGGCGGGAGGCGGAAAGGATTGCAGAAATCCTGAAACGGCGCGGCATACGCGCCACGCTGTTCGTCGCAAATGAGCCGACGCACCGTGGCGATAGAAGCCTTGATCCAGGCTGGGCTGAATTTTGGCGTGCCCGCGCTGCCGAGGGCCATTTTTTCGCCAGCCATACAGACCGCCACTGGTATTTCCGTGGCGATCCTGCGCCAGGCTTTGTCCGTTTTGTTTCATTCGACAATAAAAATGAAACCCGACTGGACCAGGCCGCCATGTGCCGCGAGTTGAATGCCCCGATTGCAAGATTACGCGCCGCCGTGCCAGACGCGGTCATATTGCCGCTCTGGCGCGCACCGGGCGGCATTACCACACCGAACGCGTTGCGCATGGCGGAATCCTGCGGCTTTCGCCATCAGCGCTGGACGCCGAACGGATTTCTGGGCGATGAATTGAACAGCGAAGCTCATCCAAACGCTGGCCTGCGCGACCGGGCCATCAGAAGCATCAAGGATGGCGATGTTCTGGTCATGCACTGGGGTGTGCGCAGCCGGAAGGACCCTTACGCCAATATCCTTGAAGCGGTGCTGGATGGCCTGCAGGCCAAGGGCCTTTGCTTTGGTCAATTGAATGCGGGAGGCAGGCATTGAGTCATGTTCAAGACCCTGGATGATCTGCACAACAGCCTGACCGGCTGGATTTTTGAAACCTTCCTGCAGCCGCTACTTTACGCGGCCAGTATGATGAACATCGCCGATGAGATGCTGGAATGGGTGGACTTCGCGCTGTTCAGCGTGTTCGGAATTATCGTGACCTACATAGTCTGTCGTCCACTGGAAGCTTGGCGCCCGGTTGAACCCGTCACGGATCGCCGCGCCATCAGGACCGATATCGTCTATACCCTGCTCGCTAGGCTCGGGATTTTCCCGCTTCTGGCCTTCATTTTTTTATCCGCAATCCAAAGCCGGCTGGAAGGGATGCTGGCGGATACAGGTTTTGTCACACCAACGCTGGAATCCATCTTTCCATTCCTGCACCAAGTACCGCTACTGACGTTCTTCATTTACGTGCTCATTCTCGATTTTGGCGAGTATTGGCGCCATCGCCTGCAACACAGCATCGGCTGGTGGTGGGCCTTGCATTCGGTCCACCATGCGCAACGACAAATGACCTTCTGGACAGATGATCGCAATCACATCCTGGACGAAGCAATTGCCGCCCTTTGGTTCGGCACCATTGCGCTCCTGATCGGCGTTTCGCCGGCGCAGTTCCCTATCTTGCTGCTGCTGATGCGTCTGGTCGAAGCGTTTTCCCATGGCAATATCCGCCTGTCATTTGGGCGCATAGGTGAACGCCTCCTGGTCTCTCCACGCTACCATCGGCTGCATCATGGGGTTCTTTCAACGGCTGAACATGGCAAGAATTATGCAGTTCTGTTCCCGGTTTGGGACTGGCTTTTCGGCACTGTCGACTTCAATCGGCACGTCTATCCGCGGACTGGCGACCCTGGTGCGCCAGAACTGACTGCCACCGGTGGATGGTTCACCCAACAATGGGCAGGCTTCAAACGCATGCTTGATAGGAAGGAACGAGCGTAGGGTGTGCCATCGGTGGGTGTCTGCACAGCCGCGCGGGTCAACGGCCGCGAATCAACCGCCAGCCTCTGCGCCGACCAGCTTCGCCTGAAAGAAAGCCTCCAGCTGCAGGAGCGCGGTTTCTGTTTCTGTCATGATACGCGCGAGAGCCACCTTATCCTCGGCGGATAACGCAGTAGTCTCGCTGGGGAGAGATTTCTGAAATGCGGTCGTCTGGGCGCCTAGCTGGCGCGCCCCGAGTGTACGGGCTGCCCCCAGGAGCCGATGAGCATTCTGCGCAATGACGTCAGGCCGTGGATACTCCTGCTTCAATTCGATGGCGAATTGATCACGTATCATCTCCATCTCAACCATGAATTCGCGAATGACGCCCGCAGCAGCGCCCTTCAACTCACTCCTTAGCAAATCAAGTACGCGCTGGTCCAATACCCCCTGATCCAGCATCGTCCCTTCCAAGGCGCTACCCTCGTTGGGCTCAACAGGAGCAGAGGAAGCCGTAGTCTGGAGACCGGCCAAGGCTGCACCTAGCGCTCCACGACTGAGAGGCTTACCGACATGACCATTCATGCCAGCCTTCTGCGCCGCAGCTATCTGTTCGGGCATTACCGATGCGGTCAGTGCAAAAATCGGTATTTGACCGACTGGGGGTTCCATGGCGCGAATGGCACGCGCGGCAGTAAATCCATCCATCTGCGGCATTTGCAGATCCATCAGGACGACGTCAAAGCAATTTCGCCGCAGCATGCCGAGCGCCTCAGCGCCGCTTTTTGCGAAATTCGCCTTATGGCCAAGACCAACCAGCAGGGCGCCCGCGATATCGCGGTTGACCTCTACGTCATCAACGACAAGAACGCGCAAGGATGAGCGCTGGAAAGCACTTCCTTCTTGCTGGACATCCTCCTTCTTTATCGCAATCGGGATGTCCGCCAGAATTAGCGGGACCTCAAGCCAGAAGAGCGAACCGAAATCTGGTTTGCTTTCGCAGCCGATATCACCCCCCATCTGCTTCACCAGGCGCGAAGTGATCGCAAGCCCAAGCCCTGTACCCAGGGTTTCACTTTGTGTCATGGACGCGATCTGCACGAAATCCTCAAAAATGAGGCGTTGATTCTCGGCCGAGATTCCAGGTCCCGTGTCCCTGACCTCAATGCGAAGCTTCTCGGGCTCCCCCAGCGCGGCGCGCAGATAGATGCTGCCGCCCGACGGTGTGAACTTAACAGCATTCGCCAGGAGGTTCAGGATAACCTGACGCAATCGGGTAGGATCACCCATCACGGCCTTGGGCAAACGATCATCGAAATTAAGGGTGAATTCCAGACGTTTGCGCGTAATATCAGGTGCCATTAGTGCCGCGCAGCTTTGGATGACTTCCCGCAAGTGAAAAGCCCGCGTCGCAAATTCCATGCGGCCCGACTCGATCTTTGAAAGATCAAGCAAGCCATTGACCAGTTCCAGAAGATGCTTTCCAGCATCGTGCAAATTGCGAATTTTCTGCTGCTGGTCAATATCCAGGCGTTGATCGTCCAACAGCAATTCGGAAAAGCCCAGGATACCGTTCAGGGGTGTGCGCAATTCATGGGACATTCGGGCAAGGAATTGGCTTTTCGCCTCACCGGCTGCGCGCGCCGTATCCCGGGCGGTCGCCAGTTCCTGCATGGCGCGCTTGAGCGGCGTGATATCCGTGCGGATGCCAACCACGCCACCATCCGGTGTGCGGCGTTCCGTGATCAATACCCAGCGCCCATCAGGCAATAACCGTTCCATAGGGGGATGATTGCCGCGGTGAAATGTCTTGCTGTCGGAGACGAATTTCTCAATGTCACCCTGCGCCTGCGGATACTGTCCCCGCAGGGCACCTTCGCGCATGATGTCATCAAATAGCGCGCCCGGCACGATGAAGGGTGCGCTTATCTTGTAGAAGTCCTTATAGCGGCTATTGCAGGCAATCAGGCGATCATGCGGATCGAACATCACAAAGCCGTCCGACATGGATTCAAGTGCGTTTTCAAGGGTGCGTCGGGCGGTGGCGCGTTCATCCTCAACGCGTTCTCTTTGCCGCAGCCCAACCATGAGCGCGCCTGCCACCAATGAAATCATCAGGCCAAGCGCGCCCGACACAAGAAATGCCCGACTACGATCTGCGTACCAACCGCTCAAGGCGGCATCCACTTCAAGCGTCACGGCCACGGTCAGGGCAGGGTAGAGGGTCGGGCGAATGGCTGCGAAGACCATTTTTGTCTCGAATCGGCTTCTTACCGGCTCGGCTATTGTCATGCCGCGAATGGACGCCGCTGGCGGGACAAGTCTCTGCCCGATCCGCGTTTCATCATGCGGGACCGAGGCGAGCAATGTGCCGTCGTCCCGTTCAAGCGTCACCCGAAGCCCCTGGCTTTCCCCGGCACTTGAAAGTATGCTTTGCACAACTGGCACCGACACTTCCGCGACCGCCATCACCGGCCCCAGGGTCGGCAAAACAATGTTGCGCGCAAAGAAAAGGGTCCATTCACCGGTATTCGCATTCAGCACCGGTCCGCCGATCAAGACACTGCCACCACGTGCGGCAACTTCCCCAAAGGAAGAAGCGCTTGGCAGTGGCAGACGCCGGCGGCGAGATACCGGCAAGGCAGTTGCCACCGGCAGCCCATCGGCGCCAATCAGCAGTATGTCTCGATAAGTGAAGTTCTGGTTATTCAGTTCACGCAGAACACGATTGACCTGCGATACTTCCAACCGATCATCACGCTGAAACGGCGCCAGTACTGCCGGCAAGCCTGCCAGCATCGCATCAACCTGGATAAAGGAACGGTTGATCGCGGCTTCCGTGGAACGACCGATCTTGCTGAGGGAGTCAATGGCCGCGGCAATTTGTGCTTCCTTGGCACGATTAACCAGCAAGGTGGTTGCGACAATCTGTGCAATCAGCAGCGCGAGTGCGGCAAACAATACGGCATGGCGAAGGAAGCGCGTGGAAAACATGGCGCTACTCAGGCTGCGCCCTTATGCCAAGCATGGGTGCAAGGGTCTTGTTCCAGGCCTCCACACATTCAGCGCCACAGCGCCGCACCCAGCCGGGCAATACGCTATCGGTCAGCAATTGATGCCGCCGCTGTTCATCCGCCTCAGTGACCGGCACCACGACCATATTGCCGCGACGGCCATTCTGGCAGCTTGGCTCGCCCGCATTGCAGGCAAGCCCTTCTCCGGTCTCGCGATCCGCCGCTTCCCAGATATCGGCTTCAAGTTTGACGACTTCAGCGCGGACGGCATCGCGCGCCCATTCCGGTAGCGCACGCCAGGTACCAAGATTGGCGCCGAAGATGGAAAGGCCCCAGGTGATCGCCATGCTGTGCACATGGGTGGTCACCTCATGCAAGCCGATATCATTGCCAGAAAGCGTCCCGGTAACGGCGCATTCAACGACACCAGCTCTGATCGCCGGGACGATTTCTGCAAAGGGAATGACAACAGGCGTGGCGCCGAGTGCTGTGAACATTTCCGATTGCCCAACCGAAGAGGTCCTGATGCGCCGGCCAGCAAGGTCCGACAGGCGAGAAAACGGGCGGCGGCAAAACACAACCTGCGCCGGATAGACGTAAACCCCGAGCAGTTCGACATCGTATCGATTTCGCAAGGTTTCGCTCAAATGCCCGCGAAAAGCCGCAACGGAACGGCGCAGCGCCCCGATGTCCGGATTCACGGCGGGCAAATCTATGGCATTGAACTCGGGCTCCTCAGTGCTCACCACCGCAAGCAGCGCCGTCCCGAAGGAAACCACACCAAGCCGCATCAGAGACAGCATTTCCTGCCCGCGAATGCCGCTTCGGTCAAATGGGGCGATTTCCGCGACAATGCGACCATTGGTCGCCTGCGGAATACGCTCTCGCCAGAAGGGTTCCTCGTAGCGCACATATTGGCTGACATCAGCAAGCCCGCCCACGATGCGCATCCGAATGGGCGCTTCCGTTTGGGCCCAGGCAACAATAGAAAAAACCGGGCAGACAAGCCCGGCCAGCGCCAACAGTATAACGCGGCGCAGTACCCCGCCGGTTGAAGGCCGGGCGGAAGGGCCGAGCGGGCGGGAGAATTGTGATCTCGTCATGCGGGAAGCTTATAGGAAACCACTACCAATACGCGAGTTTTTTCGTCACGCCTAAACCAACCGGGGGATCAGCCCGGCTTAATCCCCTGTAATACAGGCGTCAGCTGGCCGGCGGGGCCGACGTCAACGCAAGTTCCAGGGCATGTTTCAGGGCTGGCGAAGCTGGCTGGACCCGCGCAGGGAAACCCTGCACCTGCCACCCATTGCGTGAGATCAGGTATTTGTGGAAATTCCAGCGCGGCTCGCCGCCCGAACGGACGGCAGCCCAGCGGTAGAAGGGATGCGCTTCCGGCCCCTTCACGCGGGTGATTGCCGCCATGGGGAAGGTGATGCCGAATTGTGCGTCGCAAAATTCCTTGATTTTGCGGCCATCCTGGCTTTCCTGATGGAAATCATTGGAAGGCACGCCAAGCACTACCAGCCCGGCGGCTTCCTGTGCCTCATGCAGGCGTTGTAGCGCGGCATATTGCCCCGTGAAGCCACAGAAGGATGCGGTATTCACCACCAGCAATACCCGGCCACGCCAGGCGGCAAGGTCGTGCTCTCCGCCTTCCAAAGCAGGGAAGCGGAAATCCCAGGCAGAGGCCGGTGCGGGGGCAGCAGCTACCAACGGTAGGGCCAAAAGGGTGCGACGGGTTGCCTTAGCCATAGCGCTCCTCAAGCCAGGGATCGCCCTGGTTGTGATAGCCGCGCACCTCCCAAAAGCCGGGGCGATCTTCCGCCAGCAATTCAATGCGGGTCAGCCATTTCGGGCTTTTCCAGAAGTAAAGACGCGGCAGCACCAAGCGCACCGGGCCGCCATGCTGGCGCGTGAGCGGCGCCCCTTCCCAGGAATGCGCCACCATCACATTGGCCGCCGCAAAAGCCTCAAGGGTCAAGTTCGTGGTATAGCCATCATAGGATGTCATGGACACGAAGCGCGCTTCGGGGCGCGGACGCGCCATTTCCAACAGCGTCGCGGTACGCACACCGGTAAAGCGATTGTCATAACGGCTCCATTGCGTGACGCAGTGGATATCGCAGACCATGTCGGTTTGCGGCAGCGCCATGAAGTCTTCCCAATCGAAGGCGAGGCGATTTTCGACCAGGCCTTCAAGGCGCAACCGGAATTTGGCCGTGCTGACATCGGGTTGCACGCCAAGATCAAGCACCGGCCAATCCTTGACCAAAGTCTGGCCAGGCGGCAGGCGTTCGCGTGTCGGGTCCGCCGTGGTGCCGGTCAGCAGGCGGCCTTCTTCCGCCCAACGCTCCTTGGTCCGCACCAGCTTTTCGCGGATTTGCCCTTCCAGCTTCACGTCTTCCTGATCCAAGGCGCCTACTCCTGTTAGCGAAGGGTATTGGCGAGGAATGCCTCAACCAAAGGTCCCCAAATCTGCGGCCCGCCGGCGGCGGTGAAAAGCCCATGCCCATCCCGGCCAAAAGCGGGCAAGGCACGGAAATCTGCAACCCCGCCAGCCTGGACATAGTTTTGATGCATCGTCCCCGCAAGCGATGGGCTGAAGAAACTGTCATTGGCGGTATAGACCCAAAGGCTTGGTACCCGCGCCGATTGACCAAATTGCCCGGCACTGGTCGCCAGTACATCGGGCCGACAATTACTGTTGGGCAGGTTATCCACCCTCCCCCCGCGCCCGCCGGCCATGTTCACAATCGCCACCACCTCTGGCGGATTGCGCGCCGCGAGCGCGAGTGAACCCCAGCCACCGGCTGATTGACCCACCACCACGGCGCCATCCCGGCGTATCCCCGGCTGCGCAGTGGCATAGGTGATAGCGGAACGGATGTCCCGCGCTGTCTCGGTGCCGCCCGCCACGAAATTGGGATCACGGCAGGCGCCATAGTTTTCCGCCCAGGTACCGCCCGAAGCGCCATAGCCCCGGCGCAAGGGCACCGCGACAGCATAGCCGCGCGTCAGGAACCAGGAAATCGCCCGCTGCTCACAGGACCAGGGCGCCATAGTGGGGCGCTGCGCAGCACTGGGTGGCGACCCGTGATTGGCCACAACAAGGCGCGCCGGATTGCTCCCCACCGGGCGACAAAGCCGCATCAGAATAAGTTGGTTCGTGCCTTCCACCGGGATCCAATGATCCTGCCCCCGCCATGGGCCTTTTTCTTCAGTGATCGGGCCGGCGGTCCGTGCAATGCTACCGGTCACTGTGCCGCCCCCTGGTTCAGCGCAGCCAAAAAGTAGCAGGATGAGCATAACGCCCCAGTTCCGGCGGCGCGGCTTCAGTGACATGGAATCTTCCCTTCTCAGACGCGTTCTCGCACTGGGTGCGCGACAGGGCAATTGCTTGGTAAAGCGTCAACAAATGCCAGAAAATCATGATGAGGCAAAACAATTCATGAACCAGCAAGGCCCTTTGATGCTGTCAAGCTTGGCGACAAGTGCGACCCTCCGCTATGGGATCAGTCGGAAGGCGGCAATGTCTTACAGGACACATCAAAGCGCCGAAATGACCAGGACATGACGCAAAGCTTTCACGCTACGGCGCAAGAGCGCCCCCTCCACAACGGTGAGGGTGCCTTCGAACTCACCATCCTCATGCCCTGCCTGAATGAGGCAGAAACCCTCGCGATCTGCATCCAAAAGGCGCTTGGGTATCTGGCGCGCAGCGGTGTGGTGGGCGAGGTACTGATCGCCGATAATGGCAGCACCGATGGCAGCCAGGCCATTGCGCGCGGCCTTGGCGCACGGGTGATTGATGTGCCCGAAAAAGGCTATGGCGCGGCGCTGATTGCGGGCATTGCAGGTGCGCAAGGCCGCTATGTCATCATGGGCGATAGCGATGATTCCTATGATTTCAGCGCGCTTGATCCCTTCATCGCAAAACTCCGCGACGGCTTTGATCTGGTGATGGGCAATCGGTTCAGGGGCGGGATCGCGCCAGGCGCCATGCCGCCCTTGCATCGCTATTTGGGCAATCCGGTGCTGTCCACCATTGGGCGGGTTTTCTTCGGTGGGCCGATCCGGGATTTCCATTGTGGACTACGCGGGTTTTCACGCGCCGCCATTGCCGCACTTGATCTGCGCGCGCCCGGGATGGAATTTGCCTCAGAAATGGTGGTGAAGGCCACCATGCGCGGGCTGCGCATTACCGAAGTGCCGACCACGCTTTCCCCTGATGGCCGATCCCGCCCGCCGCATTTGCGGTCCTGGCGCGATGGCTGGCGGCATTTGCGGTTTTTGCTGATCTTCTGTCCGCGCTGGTTGTTTCTTTATCCCGGCGCGGCGCTTTTCGCGCTGGGCGCGCTTGGCATGGCGGCGCTATTGCCAGGGCCTGTTCGCCTGGGTGGCATTACGCTTGATGTGCATAGCCTGCTCTATGCCTCGGGCGCTGTGGTGATGGGGTTCCAGGCCATGCAGTTCTGGGTTTTCGCGCGGCTTTATGGCGCGGTGACGGGGATTCTGCCCGAACCCCAACGGCTTTCGCGTTTCGGGTTGGAAGCGGCGCTGGTGGTGGCCGGGGTGCTGTTGCTGCTTGGCCTTGGGCTCGGCTTTTTCGCGGTTGCGCAATGGGGCACGCAGGATTTCGGCGCACTTGCCGGCGGCAATGTCATGCGCCTGGCCATTGTTTCCGTCACCGCCATGCTGCTTGGCTTGCAATTGGCCTTTGGCGCGTTTTTTCTGGCGCTGCTCGGCATGATGCGCCCAGCGCAACAAAAGGTCTGATCCTTGCTCCGTTCAGCCCTTGCGCTTTTGGATACTAGCCGCCCGGCGCCCATCCCGGCAGGCGTCCGAGCAATAGCGCACTTCCTCCCACACCCGTTCCCATTTCTTGCGCCAGGCAAAGGGGCGTTTGCAGGCCACGCAAAGCTTTTGCGGCAGATTGGGTTTGCGATGCGCCACGCCTATTCGCCGGCGCGGATTTCGCCGACCACCCGCCCGCGTCCGGTATCAAACAGCAGCACCCTTTCGCCATCGGGCCGCACCACCCAAATGGCGATTGTCCTTTCCACCCCAGCTATGCCAGCAATGCGGGTACCGGCAGGCTGACTCAGGGCTGCCGCATTGAAAGCGACCGCCGAACCACCTGAACGCTGGACGATCAGCACAACCAGCGCCACGGTTGCCGCGACGATCAGCACCCCCATCCCTATGACCAGAACCTTGAGAAACTGCACGGAAGACCCCCTTTTGAACGCTGAACGCTACGAATTCCGCGCGCCCCCGGAAGCGGCCGGCATCCGCGCCGATCGCTTCCTTGCTGAGGCGATAGGTTCTCTCTCTCGCTCCCGCGTCAAGGCCCTGATTGTCGCGGGCCATGCCAGCCGGGATGGTCAGACACTGCGGGAACCCGCAGACGCCATTCGCCCCGGCGCGCTTTACGCGCTGGAACTCCCGGCGGCCATCCCTGCCCTGCCCCAGCCGCAGGATATTCCGCTGACCATATTGCATGAGGATGCGGATCTGATCGTGCTGGATAAACCCGCGGGGCTGGTGGTGCATCCCGCCCCCGGCAATCAGGACGGCACCTTGGTGAATGCGCTACTCGCCCATGCGGGGGATGATCTGCCCGGCATTGGCGGGGAAAAGCGGCCTGGCATTGTGCATCGGCTGGATAAGGATACATCTGGCGTCATGGTCGCCGCCAAGACCGAATTGGCGTTGCGCCGGCTATCTGAAAGCTTCGCCGAGCGTGATCTGGAACGGCATTATCTGGCGCTGTGCTGGGGCCTGCCCACTGCCATGGAAGGCGAGATCAATGCCCCCATCGGCCGCCACCCGGCGGATCGCAAGCGCATGGCGGTGGTGGAACGCGGCAAGCCGGCCATCACGCGCTACAAGGTGCTGCGGTCCTGGGGAACGTCCTGCTCCCTGGTTTCCTGCCGGCTGCTGACCGGGCGGACACATCAAATCCGCGTGCATATGGCGCATCTCGGCCATCCCCTGGTGGGGGATCCGGTCTATCTGCGCCGCACCCCGGCCTCTGCCCGCACCCTGTCGGCCCCTGTGCGCGACGCGCTTTTGGCCTTCCCGCGCCAGGCGCTACATGCCGCAAGCCTTGGCTTTCGCCACCCTATCAGCGGCCAGGCGCTCCATTTCGAACGCCCAGTGCCCGAGGATATGGCAGCCCTGATCACATTACTGGATGGTAACGCGGAGTAACCCGACTATTTCAGTCGGTTTTTCTTGCGTCCCCGCCCGATCCCGGCTATTAACCGGGTGTCGGAATCCTCGAAGTGCCAGTCAAGGCACGGCCGGCCAAGGCCCCTTCAAGGGGCAGGCGACCTGTCAGGGCTTTGAGGGAGATGACAAAATTGTAATGATCGGCCAAGGATGCCGCCTTTGGGGCAGAGTAAGCCGGTTCAGGAGGTAGATGAAAACCATGGCATCTTCTATGGCCATACCGATGGCGACTGAGGGCAACCTCTCCCGCTATCTCCAGGACATTCGCAAATTCCCGATGCTCTCGGCCGAGGAAGAACTCAGCCTCGCGCGCCGTTGGCGCGACAATGCCGATGAGCCGGCGGCCCATAAGCTTGTCACATCCCACCTGCGCCTGGTCGCCAAGATCGCCATGGGCTATCGCGGCTATGGCCTGCCGGTCGGTGAGCTGATTTCTGAGGGCAATGTCGGGATGATGCAGGCGGTCAAGCGCTTCGATCCTGATCGCGGCTTCCGTTTGGCGACCTATGCCATGTGGTGGATCCGCGCGGCCATTCAGGAATACATCCTGCATTCCTGGTCGCTCGTGAAAATGGGCACCACGGCGGCACAGAAGAAGCTGTTCTTCAACCTGCGCCGCTTGAAGGCGCAAATGTCCGCGCTGGAAGAAGGCGATTTGCAGCCCGAACAGGTGGCCAAGATCAGCCATGTGCTGCAAGTGCCGGAACAGGATGTGATTTCCATGAACCGGCGCCTTGCGGCTGCCGACAATAGCCTGAATGCGCCGCTTCGCGCCGATGGCGAAGGTGAATGGCAGGATTGGCTGGTGGATGAAAGCGAGAACCAGGAACAGGAACTCGCGGAACATCAGGACATGTCAAACCGCCGCGAATTGCTGAGCGGTGCGCTGAAAACGCTGAATGAGCGTGAGCGCCATATCCTGATTGAGCGCCGCCTTAAGGAAGAACCGACAACGCTGGAAGAACTTTCGCAGCACTACAACATCAGCCGCGAACGCGTGCGCCAGATTGAAGTGCGCGCTTTCGAAAAGCTTCAAAAATCCATGAAGCAGCAGATCATGGATCGGCGACTCACGATTGGCTGACTAAGCCCTGCACAAAAAAAGGCGGTGGAAATTCCACCGCCTTTTCTTTTGCCGTAGCGCCAATCAGCGCATCGGCGGCGCGTATTGCAGGCCACCCTTGGTCCAAAGATTATTCACACTGCGCGGGAAGCCGATCGGGGTCATGTTGCGTTCCCAGATTTCGCCGTAATTCCCGACAGCGCTAATGATGCGCGGCGCCCAATCCTTCTCGAGCCCCAGCATCTGGCCAAGATCACCGGTCTGGCCCATGAAGCGCTGGATATCGGGGTTGGTGCTATTGGCGAAGCTGCCGACATTGGCTTGCGTAATGCCAAGTTCTTCCGCCGTCACCAGGGCGAAATGCACCCAACGCACGACATCAAAATAACGCCAGTCACCCTTGCGGACCACGGGACCAAGCGGTTCCTTGGAAATGATTTCCGGCAGCAGCAGGAAACGGCTGGCATTGGCACCTTGCGCCGCGGCGAAGGACGCCAGCGAAGAAGCGTCGGTCGTGTAGGCATCGCAGCGCTTATTGATGAAGGCGCTCCGGATTTCTTCGATATTCTCGATCACCACTGGCGTGAAGCGCAGCCGATTGCTGCGGAAGAAATCGGTCATGTTGAGTTCGGTGGTGGTGCCCGGCTGCACGCATACCGTGGCGCCATCAAGCTGCTTGGCTGATGTCACACCGCTATCGCGATGCACCATGAAGCCCTGGCCGTCATAGACATTGATGCCCGCGAAAACGAGGCCGAGCGAGGCTTCGCGCGTCAGCGTCCAGGTCGTGGTGCGGGACAGCATGTCAATTTCGCCGGATTGCAGCATGGTGAAGCGCTGCTGCGTCGAAGAAGGGACAATCCGAACCTTGTTGGGGTCGCCCAGAATGGCGGCCGCCACGGCGCGGCAATAATCCACATCCAGGCCGCGCCACACACCCTGACTATCCGGCAAGGAAAAGCCGACCGTGGAGGGCGAGGTGGAGCAGATAAGCTGCCCACGAGCGCGAATGGCAGCCATGGTATCGGCCGCCGGCGCTTGCGCCATGGCCGGCGCGGTGGTGGCGGCCATCAGCCCGGCCAGGGCCGCGCCACGCAGGGCGCTTCCGAGTTTCAACATTGATCTCTGTCTCCCATAGGTTCCGAAGGCCGAAAGGCACCGGCCTCGTGCTGGTAACATGAATGTCAGACGGCCAGAGTCCAACCCCCCAAGGGCTTGAATCAGCCGAAAAAGCTTAACAGGCCGGCTTTTGGCGCCAATCTGGCGCTAACCGGGCGGACGTAGCCCGCACCAATCTGCGATAAAGGTAGCAATGGTCCGGGTGCATGTGCGCAAATCCTCAATCGAGGTGCGCTCATCAAAGGCATGCGCCCCCTCCCCCTTCGGGCCGTAGCAAAGCCCAGGGATATCGAAATAAAGCCCGTAATAACGCGTATCATTCACCGCCGTGGTGCGCCGTTCCGGCAATTGACCGCCGTGAACCGCAGCATGGGCGGCGGCGAGCACGGCCTCGGCCTCGCTGCCCGGTTCCAGCACGTAGGGATCGGTCTGAAAGCCGGTCCAGACAATCTCGGGCGGGTTATTGGCCAGGAAGCCATCCCCCTTGGCGGCTGCGCGCACGGTCGCTTCAATGCCGGCCATGGCTTCTTCCGGCGTGGTACCGGGCACCAGGCCGATGCGGCAATCCACCTCACACCAGGCGGGGGTGGAAGATGCCCAATCACCGCCGCGAATAATGCCGGGGTTGAATTTGATCGGGTCCTTGATAGCGGCATACCAAGAATTGGCCCGAGCAGCCTCATTCAATGTGCGGGTATGGGCATAAAGCGCCTGGATCAGCACATAGGCGGATAGGATAGCATTGCTGCCATCCTGCGCCACCGCAACATGCACAGGAATGCCGCGCACGCGCAGCCGAAACCAGATGGTGCCGGTTTGGCTCCGGGTAATGGTGTGGCCGGTGGGTTCCGGCACCAGCGCGGCGTCAGCACGGTAACCGCGCAGCAGCGTGGAAAGCGCGCCATTGCCGGTGCTTTCTTCCTCGGTCACCGTTTCCACATAGACATCGGCGGCGGGTTC
>Ga0079301_1000540_pt1 | contig 18202 bp, 16 predicted proteins | sample Wag4_2014_7_11_3_FD_74797 | JGI IMG/M metagenome (GOLD analysis project Ga0079301, IMG submission 74797) | Fresh water mixed with fracking chemicals microbial communities from Ohio, USA - Utica-2 Time Series FC 2014_7_11 | ecosystem: Engineered > Industrial production > Chemical products > Input... | reverse complement strand
AAGCGCGATGCGCTTGAAAGTTGTCTTTGTAGACATTTGTTTCCTTTCGATTAGTCGATCGAGGGAATTTCCCCCGGTCGGCTTTGGGTAATAAGTGCCTTCTCATATGTCATGAGAGGGCATTCGAAGGGAGTTGTTCAGTGCGGGCTCACCTGGTTCACAGGAATCTGCGGTGTAATTGGTTTATGACCCAGGCGACCCGTATTTATAAGCACTCGGCGGCAGGGACTGACTGGGCGGCGCTGATGTTGGGTGCTGGGTTGGGGCTGACCCTGGCCTTGCAGGCTACGACTCTGCATAGCAGGGATTTCAAGGATTTCTATTCAGTGGTTGTGACCGTTAGTCGCCTGGCGGCGTTGGTGGGTACTTATCTATCTGTGGTTGGCATCTTCTTGGTGGCACGTATTCCGATTGTGGAACGTGGAGTTGGCCATGATCGATTGGTGACCTGGCATCGAAAGCTAGGGCCGTGGTCTTTGTATTTAATCGGTGCGCATGTGTTTTTAATTGTGTTGGGTTTTGCCGGGCAAGATCAGATTCCTTTGTATAAAGAGATGTGGAGCTTTCTAACAACCTTTGAGTGGATGTGGGCAGCCCTTGCTGGTTTTGTGTTGATGGTGATGGCGGGTGTGACTTCATATAAAAAGGCGCGAGCCAAGATGAGTTATGAAACCTGGTGGTTGGTTCACATTCTGACTTACGCCGCTGTTGCTGCTTCATTTATGCACCAGATCGTTAATGGTTCGATGTTTATTGATCATCCATTAAATAGGGCGTACTGGATTACTTTGTATGTGGTTATGGCGTTGTCGATTGGATACTGGCGATTCTGGGTTCCTATTTGGCGATCACTGAAAGTTAATTTGCGGGTTGAAAAGATTGTTATTGAAGGACCTGGTGTTGTTTCGGTGATTATGAGCGGGCGTAATTTGGATCGCTTGGCTGCGCAAGGCGGGCAGTTCTTTGGGTGGAGATTTATTGCTCGTGGGCATGCGTTGATGTCGCATCCGTATTCATTGTCTGCGGCTCCTACAAAAAATCATTTGCGAATTACTGTGAAGGATTTAGGAGATCACTCAAGATCGTTGGCCTTTTTGAAGCCGGGTACGCGGGTATTGGTTGAAGGACCTTATGGGGCCTTTACCGCTGGGCGTTCTACGCGTCCGCATGTGGTGTTGGTGGGTGGTGGAGTTGGAATTACTCCGGTGCGTGCGCTGATGGATGAGTTCAACGGTGGAGCTCAAATTGATGTGATTTTTCGAGCTTCGCGCGAAGAGGATTTAGTTCTAAAGGCCGAGATGGATTACTTGGCTAACAACAGCGGTGGTTCGATGCGAATTCATTACTTGGTGGGTTCGCGCAAGAACCATCCGATGGATGCGCGATCATTAAAGGCGTTAGTTCCGACCATTGCCGATAGCGATATCTATATCTGCGGGCCGGAGCCCTTGGTCAGTGCGGTGCGGGCAGCTGCGGAGGATCTAGGTGTTCCGAAGAACCTTTTCCATGATGAGGCTTTCGCATTCCATAGCGAATAATTAGATGTAGAGACTCTGCGGTGGGATTGGGGTCGTTCACAGAAATCATTCAGGTTGGTGGAGTTTTATGTGGCTGTTGAACCATCGAGGGGTTAAACGCTAGTTAATACGGGTAACAAGTGAGGATATGAGATGAAGCGGGCGCTGCTGATTGCAACAGGCACTGTGGGGGGCCTGGGTGCGGTGTTGGCGATTACTCCGCCTCAGTTAGGTAGCACCAGTGCGATTAACAGCGCTGGGGCTCCGATGGCTGGTGCGGGTACGACTTCGGTTGCGTCTGCTTCATCATCATCATCAACAACGGCTGCAGCTGTTGCGACTAAGGGTGCAAAGGCTGTTGCAACAAAGAAAGCTGTTGCAACGAAGAAGCTCGTTAAAGATAAAAACGCGGCAGTGGCAACGTCTTCTCCGGCGGCCAGTGCGGCGACTACTGCGGTTAATGGATCATTTACCGGGCCAGCTGTTTTTGCTAGGTATGGTGATGTTCAAGTAAAGATCACCGTTGTTAATGGTCGGATTACAGATGCGGTGGCGGTGAAAGCTCCAAGTGGTCGCAATGATCGTTGGACAAATATGGCTGTTCCGATTTTAAAGGAGCAAACCTTGAAAGCACAGAGTGCAAATATTCAAGGTGCATCAGGTGCGTCGTACACAAGTTATGGCTGGTTCACATCGCTGCAGGGAGCGTTGGCTGAAGCTGGTTTGTAATCTCTTTTATTTGATTACATAGCTCTTAGTAAATATCCTCTTTCCACCAACATTTATCTTCACATTTCGAATTCCAGGCTTCAAGGTGCTCTTACCAAATCGCACTTGCTTGCCATCGACATAGGCAGCCGCTTTTGATTTTCCAATATTTGAAACGGTGATTGTGATTACTCGCTTAGAAACGGTGACCATTGCTTTTGGCGTAGTGGGTGCTGTTGGCTTGGTAACAGCGGCTGGAAGAATTTCAACGATAAAGTTTTTCACCGTTTTGGCATAAAGGTTTGAAGCGCTTTGGGTTGCAGTTACCGTTGCGGTACCTGCTGCCTTTGCGATTAAGGCGCCGTTGACAATATCTAGTACCGCTGGATTGCTTGAAACAAAGCTCCATGTGCCGGCAGATGGGCTACTTGGAATCTTGATTTGTGGATTCAATCCGCCATATGTGAACTTGAGATTCGGGAAGTTCTCAATTACTGCGCTGACCTTCACTGAGATTGTTGATTGCACAACCCTTGATTGACCAAACTTTCCGCTTGGCTTTTGAGTTGCGGTGATAACTGCTTGTCCTGCTGCGATACCGACAAGCTCACCATTGATTACCTGTGCGATCTTGGAATCCTGTGAGGTGTACTCCCAAGCACCCGTTGATTGAGATGTTGGGGCTTTAATGCTGGCAAATGGAAGACGCTGGCCAACCCCAAGCTCAACGGGATCAAGGTTTCCGACAGTTGGTGTTTGACCAATTACGCGGACCTTAAATGTGGCTAAACCCTCTAACCAGAACTCTGCAGGTGCTTGTTTGATTGAAATAGTTGCTGTTCCTGCACCCACAAATTTCAGCAAGTTTCCTTGGATCATAATGATATTTGTGTCATCGCTCGTGATGCTCCAAGCACCACTTGATGTAGATGCTGGAAATTGGAATGCGTAATCTAAATCGCCAACTAATCTTTCAAAATCTTCTAGCTTGGGATAAACGGGAACTCCATTAATAGTCAGCGTAATCGTTAGTGGATCGGAGTTTCCATACTTTCCAGCGGGATTTTGTGTTGCTGTTATTTTGGTGATCCCAGGCTTCACCGCAGTTACTGTGCTTCCAGAAACCGTTGCGATACTTGGATCTGATGATGTGTAGCTCCAGGTGCCGGTCGAGTTTGATGTTGGAGCAGATAGCAAAAATGTATTTGGCCCTGTTGCTGTGTAGGTGAACTTTCTATCGATGAAGGCACCGGCGGTAACTGTTGGTGGTGCTGCTAGAACGGTGACAGTCATTGATGTTGAAATCGATTTGTAATTTCCCCAACGCGCTTGTGTTGCGGTAATGACGGTTGTTCCAACTGATCGCGGAGTAAGGGATAAGCCAGAAATTGTTGCAACCGCTGGATTGCTAGAAGCCAGAGTCCAAGCACCCGATGAAGTTGAAGTCGGGGTTACTAGGTTGACACTTGCCACGCTATCTAGCGTTAAAGAGATATCGGTGAAGGTTCCCAAAACTGGTGTGAGCGCAGTGATGGTTAATGTCATTGATTTGGTTGCAGATTTCCACTGAGGTGTGGCTGCTTGTGTTGCTGTGATCGTTACCGAGCCCGCATCCTTTACCGTTACAACATCGCCAACAATCGTTGCAAGATTTGCGTTAGAGGATGTGTAGCTCCAAGCTCCGGTTGAGTTAGAGACCGGCGGCGTTAATCTAAAGCTGTTTTGCCCCAGCGAGATACTGATATTTGCAAAGGTGCCCAATGTTGGGGTTCCGGGTTGTACATACAGCTGGGTTGAGCGAGATACCGCTCCATACTCGCCGCTGGCTGCGACGGTGAAGGTGATTCCGGTAGATCCAGCCTTCAGTAGGGTCAAGGTCAGACCATTAGCTGTTGCAATTGTGGTGTCACTGACCGTTACCGACCAGGTGCCCGGAGAGTTAGTCACCGGCGGAGTTAAAACAACTGTTCTGGAATCAAGGGCAACGGTGATCGGGCTTAAAACCCCCACAATGGTTGTTGCCGCCTGGGCTGGCGGTACCGGAAGGATTGAGGTTGCAAACAGTGACGCGAGAATCAGTAATTTTTTCATACGGTAATTATTTCTAATTAAGAAGGTATTTGATTGGTTGTGCCAATCGTTTTAGTTGTGAATATCCGCAGAGTTTGCAGTGAGTCTTGAAAATTGGATTTATGTCGCGTGTCGCCCAAATATTGAGTATTTAACGGGTGTAAGGTCTTAACGCTTTGTGTGGGTTACAGGTTAAAGTTACCTATGTTTCATCTGCGCCGACAGTTTCCTGTGTGGGGAACAATTGTGGATGTGGATTGTTATTCGCAATCTGTCGGTGGCGCGGATTTAGATCGCGCAATGGAATCAGTTATTGAGTTTTGCGAAGATGTTGATCGGGATTTTTCGACCTATAAAGATGGCTCATGGGTTTCGCGGTTGCGTGTGGGCAAGGTTGGCATTGTTGATTGTCCAAATGATGTGCAGGCGGTTTGGGATCTGTGTTTGCGTGCAAAGGATTTAAGTGATGGGGCTTTTGATCCATGGGCGGTTGCTGGTGGATTTGATCCTTCGGGGTTGGTGAAGGGTTGGGCTGCAGATAAGTGTGCAGACATGTTGGTTGCAGCTGGTGCGCAACATGTGCAGGTAAATGCTGTAGGGGATTTAGCTTTGCGTGGTGGTTGGTTTGATTCTGCCGCAGGTGTTGTGAAGCCATGGTCGATTGGTGTTGTTAATCCAGATGATCGCGGTGAAGTTGTGAAGGTATTTGAAATTACCGATGGTGCGATTACAACATCAGGAACATATGAACGTGGAGCACATATCCATGATCCGCTAAATGGATTGATCGCTATTGGGGCGAAGTCAGCCACTGTTGTGGGGGCGCAGGGTTGGCTGTGTGATGCGATGGCAACTGCGGTCATGGTGGGCGGAAAGGATTCGGCAAAGTGGTTTAGTCAGCCTGAATTGGCTGGGTATCAGGTGTTTGCGGTCAATCGAGATGAACAAAGTGCGTGGGAGATTTAGGATGCTCACTATGTACGGGCCCAGTCAGTTGCGAAATCGCTTTGCTTTAATTTTCGCTGCGGTTTTTGCATTTGTTTCTATCGGGTTGGCACCAGCTTACGCGGTTGATATTCGATTATTGGATGTTGTCGAAGTTACTTGGAATGGTGCGGTCGCACCAGTAGCTAATGCCAATGGCATTGCAAAGATTATTGACTCCGAGGTAAAGGAGGATTGGCTTAAGTTCACAACCATGTACGGCGATACATCTGATCGTTCAGTCTCCTTTGAAGCTGGTGAGGTTTTAAGCACCCCAATAATTCTTAACTCAAAGATGTCATGTACCGGTTTTCCATCCTCTGATTTCATGCGATCAATTCGCCCCGAGGCTTACCAACGTTTAGGTATCTCTGATTACTCAGAGCGCTACTTAGTTGTTGTTGCACCAAAGGCGGGTTGTGTCTGGTCTGGTCGCGCTTTGGTGGGCGCAGCAAATAGCAAGAGCGGAACTTTGATCCTGCATGACACCGCATCTAGCTTTGTAATTACCCACGAACTTGGGCACACCTTTGGTTTAGGACATACAAACTTTTTACGGTGCGACAACACAGCAAGTGATGGCCCATGGGGTGAAACCTGTAAAGGTGTCGAATACGGTGGAACCATCGATGTCATGGGAAATGTAAAGACCACCTCACCACTGAGCACATATCACCAGTGGCGAATGGGGTATTTAGCAGATTCACAGATCAAGCAGGTGTGGCAATCAGAGGTTGTAAATATCGCACCTAGTGATTTTGCAAATGGTACGAAAGCGATTTTTATACGTGATGGAAAAGCTTCGTATTGGATTGAATATCGTCGCAAGTTAGAAGGTGTTGGATACAAACCGGGCCTTGTTATCTACCGCCTTGATCCGCCACCAATATCTGCGATTGTTTCTCCTAACCCTGAAGACACCGGTGCAAATGAGTTCTCACAAGTTCTAGGCAGCGATATTTGGATGCTCAACCTTGATACCTATCAATACAAGGATTCACGCCAGGTTGGCGGCTCTATGACGGGGCTGACAGCAACCACCTTTTCAGGCAATGTTTCATTTAGCGCGGTGGCATCAGAGACCGGTGCGGTTGTAACAATTACTAAAAAGGCAGATACAACTGCTCCTGCTGTGCCACCGGTTGTTCCAGCAGAGCGTTGGAACTCGCCAAATATGGTGATTTTAAATCCTGGCTACGAGGATGCAGAGACTGCGATCGCAAGCTTTGAATCACAGATCGATGGCGCAATCGCTCCACTGAAATCATCAGATATTGATGGCTGGTTGCCGACATATTTGTCTCCATTTGTTGCACCGAAGACTGTTTACCTACGCGATCTTCCTGAAGGTTCATACACATTTTCAATGCGTGCAATCGATGTTGTCGGCAACAAAAGCGAGTGGTCAACACCGATGAAGGTTGTAATCGATCGCGCAGATCCAGTTGTTACCAACTCCTTTGCTGTGGCCTCTGCAAATAGCAAAGAGCTAACGGTGGCCTGGAAGGGCGCAACCGATGCTGGCAGTGGAATCTGTCAGGTCAATGTGGTTGATGAGGATGGATTAGTTGTAGCAAGTAGCGCTGCAAAGAATGCACCGGCATTTAAAGTTGCGCCAGGTACAACTTTGACCGGAACAGCGCAGGTTTTTGATTGTTTGGGTAATGGTTTAACCGGCTCTGTCAGTATCGCAAATACCTATATTCCAGCTGATAAATCATCGCGCACCGGCAAGTGGAGCGCTGCGGGTAGCAGCTTTGGATCAGGCGCGCTGAAGTGTGCTGGCAAGTGCACCGCATCTATTAGCACCAAGGGCAAGTTCGAGGTGCTGCTCGGTGCCGGTGCAGCAACTGTTTCAGTTGGTAACAAAACCGTTGCATCTATTACTGAAAACAAATCAAAGTCTTTAACTATGAGCACGACTATTGATCTTGGGCCAAGAAAAAAAGTTGTACGAATTACGGGAAGTAACTTTGTTTTGGTTGGTCTTGCATCTGTCACAACCTCTGTTGGTGAGCTGAAGGAGCTAGATCGTCTTCCTGCGATCACCGATCCTTCGCTGACCGATACAAAGCAGGTTGCACTGGCCAAGCTTGGCTTCCGCGCCGAGGACTTCAGCCAGGAATGGGCCCTTCTGCCGATGGGTAATGGAACAACCTTGCTTGATCCATCACTAGATCTTTGCAACGGCACATACGCATCTGAAAAGGATCGAATAGAACGTCGCCAAGTAACTGCGACAAAGGTTGGATCAACATTCTCATTCTTATCAACCGAGGTGGTTAAGTACTCATCCGCTGCTGCAGCAAGCGCCGCGCAAAAGGAGTTGGTAAAGGTTTTGGCGCAGTGCCAGATCGATAAGGGGTACAAGGATTCAACAGATACCTTGGTTCCATACGATTTTAAAAAGCTTCCTGCAGTGCCTGTTGGCGTTGTCTCTGAAGGTAACCGTGTATTTGTACATGCGGTAATTGATAGCGGAGTTCGCGCCCGTACCTTGCTTGGTTTCTACCAATTTACCGGCGATACCTTTACCGGGCTTTATGTAATGAACACTGAAGGCTTTAGTGATGCACAGGTTGCTAAGTGGCTCAAGGTCGCAGCGACCATAGGCCAGCGTTTACAGGGTAAGTCAGTTTAAGCTTTATTGTTTCTCTTGACATCTCGGTAGAAATTTTCATGGTGGCCAACCGCATGCCAGGTGATTACCTTTTTGGAAACATTGAAGGTGTATCCGAGTAACCACTCTTCACTACCAAGTTTATATTTGAAAACAAATAGTTCGGATAGATCTCCTACTTTTTGTTGACCAGAATTAGGATTATTGATCACTTGGTCCATCGCGCTATGAAGAGCAACTAATTGACGCTTTCCTAATTTTTTATATAGGCGTGAAAAGCGTGGGGATTGATTTTCTGTAAAAGCCACTTAGATCTCGCGACGTGTGAAAGGTGTCTTGTCCTTTTCAGTTGTATCCAGAGATGCGAGAGAGTCGATTACAAAAGTGACTGGAAGGTCAGGATTATCGATGCAGGCGCGACCAACCTGTGCCCAGAATTCAATCTGACCGGCGATAGTTCGGTGCTCAATCGCAGCCTCTTTTTTGGCGCGCTTGTATAACTCTGGCTCAATACGTACTGGCATGCTCATAAGGGTAATTTACTACAAATGTAGTAAAAACTAAATGCTAAATGCCTGTGGATGAAAAAGCCCCACCAGTCCCGGAGGACGGTGGGGAGCTATGCGAGAAGTTTCGCACTTCAAGCAATTAAGCGCTGACAGCGTTTAGAGTTGAAACTTCACTCTCAGTAAGCTCAATAACCTGAACGATCTCCTCTAACTGCGGCACTGTGCGTGCTGATGCAATTGGAACGCTGACCGAAGGTTGAGAACGTAGCCAGGCAAGTGCGATCGCAGACAACGGTGCTCCATTGTGAGCAGCGCTGACTTCATCCATCGCAGTCAAAATTGCGTAACCCTTATCAGTTGCGTACTCGCGAGCACCAGCTGCGCGCTTTGAATCAACCTCGGTTACTCCTGGGCGATACTTTCCAGATAAGAATCCACGAGCGATTCCGTAAAAGGGAATATTTGAAATTCCAAGAGATTCAACTGTTGGAGCTAAATCTGTTTCATAGGTCTTTCTATCAACCAAGTTATACAAATCCTGAACCGCAATGTATGCAGGAATGTTGTTGTTTTCGCTGAATGCGATTGATTCGCGCAGACGAGATGCGGTGAAGTTAGAGGCTGCGATGTAGCGAACCTTTCCTTCAGCGATTAATTGTGCGTATGCGCCAAGGGTTTCTTCCAAAGAAACTGTTGCGTCATCTTCATGGCTGTAATACAGGTCGATGTAATCGGTTTGCAAACGGTTTAGGGATTCTTCGCATGCAGCAAAAATGTTCTTTGCTGACAATCCTGGGCGACGATCCATCTTTGCAACCTTGGTTGCGATCACCATTTCGCTGCGGTTGCCGCGAGATTTCATCCAATTGCCGATCACTGTTTCAGACTCTCCGCCAACATGGCCTTCGACCCACTGGTTATACATATCTGCGGTGTCGATGAAGTTGCCGCCATGGCTTTTGTAGGCATCCATCACTAGATGGCTTTCAGCCTCAGTGGCGTTTCCACCAAAGATATTGCTGCCTAGGCACAGCTCGTGAACAACAAGGTCGGATTCTGGGATAGTGATCATGCGCCCAGATTAAGGCACAATTGAGCACATGGCGACTACAACTGGTGGATTTTCAAGTGAAGGGCTGGCGTTAGAGGCCAAGACTCTGGAACTTGAATCACTGTCGCCAAAAGAGGCGATTGAAATCGGCGAGATCGCATTGGATATGGGATTTGCTCGCGGGTTAGGAATTGCAGTTGAGGTTCGTTTGAAGGACTGGATTGTTTTTCACGCATCGCTGCCGGGTTCAGATAAAGAAAACGATTCGTGGATTGCGCGCAAAGCACGGGTTGTTTTAGCAACCGGTAATTCAACGATGTATGAACGTGTACTGGCAGAAGAGCAAGGTATCGATTGGTATGCGGTTAAAGGTTTGCCTGAAGAGACACATGCGATTCATGGTGGTGGGTTGCCGCTAAATGTTAAGGGCATGGGCTGTGTTGGAATTTTGTTGATCAGTGGTTTGCCACAGGTGCAGGATCACTTGTTAGGTGTTGAAGTGTTGACTGAGTTCTTAGCGCGCAAAGGTGAGCTGCTATGAGCATCTGGGTCTGCGGCGAAGTCTTAATTGATATTTTGCCAACCGGTCCAGTCGTTGGTGGAGGTCCTGCAAATACCGCCAAAGCATTAGCGCGTTTGGGGTATGAGGTTGATTTCATCGATGGAATTTCAACAGATGCTTATGGTGTTACTGCGCGCAAAGAGCTAGAGCGTGATGGCGTTGGGCTTTCATTGGCGTTAAGCAGCGACAAGCCAACATGTACGGCAACAGTTACTTTGGATGCAGCAGGTTCCGCCAGTTATGAATTCTTAATTGATGGCACCGCAACCTTTGATTTCAGCCCTTCGTGGTTACCTGACCCAGAGCGTTTAAAACCAAGTGTTTTACATATCGGAACCCTGGTAACAATCGTGGAGCCAGCGTCAAAGGTTTTGTATGACTGGGCGGTTAAGTGCGCAGAGTTTGCACCTGTTGTCTTTGATCCCAATGTGCGTTCATCAGTTGTAGGCGATCGCAGTAAGTACGTTGCCGCAGTTGAAAAATGGGTCGCAATCTCAAGTGTTGTAAAGCTTTCAGATGATGATATTTCTTGGTTATATCCAGGTGAATCTATGGATGAGGTTGCAAAGCGCTGGATTGCAGGTGGAACTTCGTTGGTAGTTGTCACTCGTGGTGCACATGGAATCATCGGTTACACAGAACATGGCTTTGAAGAGGTCGAAGGTGCAAAGGTAACCGTGGTCGACACAGTTGGTGCAGGCGACACCGTGGGTGCGATTCTCGTTGAAGGCATCATCAAACACTCTGTTATTGGTTTACAGGGACATGTTTTAAATGCGGTTCTGCATCGCGCAGCGATCGCCGCAGGAATTACCGTTTCACGTGCTGGTGCTCAACCTCCACGACTGCACGAACTAGTAGAAGCGCTGGATGCCTAATGCAATTTATTGATGATGCCGAATTTCAAATCGCAATCGATGATGACAACGGTGCGCGAATCACATCGCTTAAATGGCGAGAGATGGAGTTCGCCGTTCCATTCCGCGGACAGGTTCACACATCGGGTTGGTACTCGATGGCACCGTGGGCTGGGCGAATCAAAGAGGGTTTGATTACAAATAGCGCGGGGCAACAGATTCAGCTGCCAGCAACTATTGATCCACCACATGCGTTGCATGGATTTGGTTTGATCTCTTCCTGGCAGGAAATCGGTCCAGGGCGCTCACTCTTGCACCTGCCCTCGCCATACGGTGATGCAACCGTGGAACAAAAGATTGAAGTTTTAGATGATGCGATTCGTTGGTCTTTGGAATACGAACCTAATGGTTGCGATCTACCTGCGTGGCTCGGCTTCCATCCATGGTTTGCCCGCGACTTAGAACGTGGCGGCAGCGCCGAGATTGAGTTTGAAGCAACTGAAATGTTGATCCGTGGCAACGATGGAATTCCAACTGGAAAGCGCAGTGCGCCAACGCAGCCGCCTTGGGATGATGCATTTACTGGGATTAAAGGCACCCCGGCAGTTGTTTGGGAGGATGTCGCCCGCATCTCGATTGAATGTGATGCGCCATGGTGGGTTGTCTATAGTGAAGATTCTGATGGCGTATGTATAGAGCCACAAACCGCACCACCTGATGCGCAGAACTTAGGCATTAGTGGCGAGGACTACATCGAAGCTTTGTTTGTTTTTGAATCTCTTGAATAGACTAGATAAATGATTAATCGCGACCGTTTAGCTCAACTACGCAAAATCGAAGATGAACGTTTCTTAGCTCTGCATCCAAAGAGCGGTGAAATGTTTAAGGCTGGACAAAAGAACATGCCTGGCGGAGTTCCAATGTCATGGATGGCAAAGTGGCCTGGGGCGTATCCGGTTTTCGTAAGTGAAGCAAAAGGTGCGCGCTTTACCGATATTGATGGCAACACATACATTGATTTTTGTTTAGGTGATACAGGGTCGATGACAGGCCATTCACCAGATGCAACAGTGGCTGCGATTCGTGAGCAAGCGGGTAAGGGAATTACTGCGATGCTTCCAACGGCAGATGCTGCAATAGTGTCCGCCGAATTAGCGGCCCGCTTTGGTTTGCCGCTGTGGCAATTTACAGTGTCGGCAACAGATGCCAATCGTCACGTGATTCGCTATAGCCGCATGATTACTGGGCGCTCAAAGATAGTTGTGATTGATCGTTGCTACCACGGTTCAGTAGATGAAACCTTTGCAACTTTAGATTCTCTTGGAAACACAGTGGCCCGCGAAGGAAATATCGGAGCTCCTGTTGCACTGGATCAAACAACTCGCGTTGTTGAATTCAACGATATCGCCGGTATGGAAAAAGCTTTGGCACATGGTGATGTAGCAGCGATCTTGATGGAACCTGCAATGACCAATGTGGGAATTGTTTCGCCGCAAGCTGGTTACCTAGAAGCGGTTGCTGAATTAGCAAAGAAGTACGGCGTTATTTTGATCATCGATGAGACCCATACAATCTCTGTGGGTCCTGGCGGAATGACCTCAGATCGCGGATTAAAACCTGACTTCCTAACTATTGGAAAAGCAATCGGTGGCGGAATTCCAACGGGAACATTTGGAATGACCCAAGCGATCGCCGACAAGATTAAGTCGATGGTTGAACTTGAAATCATAGATACCGGTGGAGTCGGTGGAACTTTGGCAGGAAACGCGTTGTCATTAGCTGCGATGCGTGCGACTTTGACTCAGGTTCTGACTCAAGAAAACTTTGATCGCATGATTGATTTGGGAACCCGTTGGTCAGATGGCGTCGATGCTGCGATCGAAGAGTTTGATCTGCCATGGTCTGTAAACCGCTTAGGTGCTCGCGGCGAGTACATCTTCGGCAAGGTTGCTCCGATAACGGGTGCCGATGCCAACAACGCCGGTGACTTTGAATTAGAGCAGTACATCCATTTGCGTATGTTGAATGATGGCTTCTTGATCACGCCATTCCACAACATGGCGTTGATGTGCCCGGAAACAACTGCGGCCGATGTGGATGCCCATACCAAGGCGTTTCACACGATGTGTGCGGAATTAGTGCGCTAAAGGATCTTGACTGCCCACAGGGCGTAATGGAAACTTTCCCAATGAAAAGATTAATCGCCGCTTTCAGCGCATTAGTGCTCAGTTCTAGCTTTTTGATGAATACAGCTAGCGCTGATCTCTCAGGGGGCACGTGGACTTTGACCACCGAGAGTGTCACTCTCAACCTCAGAGGCGTTAGTCCATTTGTTGAAAAGACTGCAGCCGGTTTGGATCGAATTTGGTTTGCTTCCCCTGACGCGCTACCTGATCCTGTGATGGTTGTTGATTGCAATGAATCTGGAAGTTGTGCCCGCCAAACTTTGGCCTCTCGATTTGGATCAGATGCAACCTTTGTGACCTTAAAAGATGGAACTCGAAAAGTGTTTTTCGTGGAAATGGGTCCAGGTGGAAAGAAAATTAGATTTGCAACAGTTACGGGAAATACTTTGGCACACGGTTCTGTTTCAGATCTAAATGTCGCAGGATCTAGTGTTCCTCAAAATGAACGAGCTTGGGGAGTTCCTGATTCAGTTGTCCTTCCTGATGGAAGAGTTCGCGTGTATTGGGTGTTAGCTGATCAGGCCACAGCAAAGCCAGGGTTACCTGAATCTGTAGTAAGTGCAACCTCGACTGATGCAACTGCAACTTCATTTGTTCGTGATCCAGGAACGCGATTAACCGGTGGATATGTAGATACAGATATCTTGCGTGCAGTTGATGGTGATTGGGTGATGATGGTTTCAACCGGTCCTGGTGCTGGAACCCAATACTTGTATATGGCAACTTCTAAAGATGGTTTGAGCTGGGATGTATTACCAAATCCAATTTCAACTAGTAGCGAGTCCGCGCTGGATCCAACTGGATATGAGACTGGAACCAATACCTGGCGTATTTACTATGCTTCTGCAGCACCTGGAAAACGTACCGATGAAAATTACATTTTGAAGCGTGCAACCTTAAGCTGGAAGGAATCGGTAGTAACACCTACGCCAACTCCAACACCTGTTGCTACAGCAACACCTACGCCAACTCCTACTCCTTCTGAAACAGCATCAGCGACACCAACACCTACGTCGACGCCAACGGTTGCAGCTACGGTAAAGCCTGCTGCCAAGAAGACCACAATTACTTGTGTAAAGGGTAAGAAAACCAAAAAGGTAACTGCGGTAAAACCTAAGTGTCCAAAGGGTTACAAGAAGAAGTAAAGGGCTAGTTAAATCTTGACCACTTCAGCACTTCAAATCGGAACCCAACTGCTCTAACCTTTCCAAATGAAGAAGGCGCTTGGCACATTAATTGCCCTGACGCTATTTCTCGCACCGATGAACGCGATTGCTGCTGTGAAGGCTGGTGATTCATGTAAGAAAACAGGAGTAATGGCTACTTCGAAGGGCAAGAAGTACATCTGCGTAAAGAGCGGTAAAAAACTTGTTTGGAAAAGAAGCGTAGCAATTGCAAAGCCCGTTCCTGTAATAACGTCGACTCCGACTCCAACACCAACTCAAATCCCAGCACCAACACCTTTACCTACAGCAACCTCTGCACCCTTTATTGAGGGTGGCAATTGCGAAAAAATGGGAATACAAGGCAAAGATACAATTGGACTTCTAGAGTGTAGAAAAATTGTTGGGAACAAACTGATTTATGTTCGAGTTACAAACAAATTTGATCCGATTGTGAATCCTGTCTCGCCAGATCCTCTAACAACATGCCAGCTTCCAGATAAACGAACCACAAAATTGTGGCAACGCCCAAGTATTGCTTATCCCCCGATGCCCATCGGGGACTTTAAACCTTCAGGAAATTTCAAAATTATTGTTGTTGGCTTCGACTTTTCAGATGCAGTTGGAAATGTAAAACCTTCAACTTATTGGGATACAGACCTACCAATTGTGGACGATTGGATCAAGTGGTATTCAAATGACAAAGTTAAGTACAACTATGTGAAAGTTGATAAATGGCTCAGAGCGCCACGACTTGCTACTGCTTATGAAAATGACAGTGAAGCCCCTAAAACAGGGGCAGCCACTACTTTGAGCTCAGCTGGTGTTAGCGATGCGGATAAAACAACAGAATTCTTAAGTTTACTTGAAAAAGAAGTTGAATTAACAAACATTGCTGCAGTTTGGATTTATCACCCCCCTTCAGTCGAAGGGAAGTTAACAGGGCAGTGGTATTCCCGTGACGTGAATTATCAAAGTTCGAAGTACGGGAAAATTACAGCGGCACTTTTTGCTATCGGTGGTGACACTTGGTATTCGATGCGAACTCGCACGGGATATTGGCTCCATGAAATGATGCATTCACATGGGATTTTTGGTCACTATATAAAAATGCCATGGCGAATTGGGCTCATGAGTACCGCAGATTCATGGTCTACGGCGCTATTAAGCTGGGATGCGATTGCTCAGGGTTGGATGAATCCCGAAGATCTTTACTGTGTGGAAAAATTCAAACTTACTTCGGTAGATCTCAAACTTGTTCCTCTCGAACGCGAACAAAAAGGTAATCGAGTAGCAATGGTGAAACTTAATGATCATAAACTGCTTATGGTGGAGTCTCATCGAAAAGACAAATGGTCAGATGGATTGGCGCCTGGATTTACTGGCGTAATGGTTACATTGATTGACACGACCAAGAACACTACTTGGGACAACCCTGAAGGTCTTGCTAACCCAAGTTCAATCGCGCAGGCGCTGAAGATCCCTGGTGTGAATCATGGACCCTATGAATCAGTCGGCGCCCCGCACCCAAATCCTGGTGGCGAATATCAAGGTGTGGGAATCATTAACGGAATCGGTGTTTCAGGTGACAAAGAAGGCTGGGATCAGGATTACTTCATGTATCAGGGCGAATCTATCACTTACGAAGGAATCAAGATTTCATTGTTAAGCACAGGCGACAATGACACAATTCGGCTTGAGAGAACGCCATGAGACCAAATCTTAGGTTTCTTGTTTTAGTCATGTGCTTAATATTGATTCCTACTAACGCAAGCGCTGCGGTAAAAGCGGGAAAGGCTTGTAAGAAAGTCGGCTTGACAGCAACTTCTAGTGGCAAAAAGTTCACCTGCGTAAAGAGCGGAAAGAAACTAGTTTGGAATAAGGGTGTTGCAGTTGTTAAACCAACCCCAATGCGAACCCCAATCCCAAGCCCCTCCACAGCTGTTGATGCAGCACCAACCGCTGTCACCACACCTACGTCCGCACCAATTATTGAAAAAGTACCAACCGACTTTGCTGATCTGGTCGAGAACTATCGAGGAATTTCATACGCTGTATGGAATGAAGCACAAAAACTCGCCCAAGATGGAGTAGTTAAGAGCGATTTTGTTATTGAAATTGGGCCAAACACAAAACTTCAAGAAGGCTTGGAAAATCCAATTATTTACTTGGAACGTGCTTCCCGTTTGTGGGCAGGTTTTAACCAGTCTTCGATCACTAAGGTTTATTTGTACAGCTATTCGGATCTTTCATGGGTGCAGCAGAAGAATCGCGAACTTGGGGGATCTTGGTTTACCCCCGAAGACTTAGCTGGAAGCTGCACCTCGTTAACGAACTGCAATGCCTTTGGCAGCTCGTACAGAGGACAAGGACAATTATTCGTTGGAATTCCCGTACGACCATTTCCTACATTTAACTTGGGATTTGTACGTGGGAATTATGGTCATGAATACACACACTCCGTACAGCAAGCTCAGTTTGCAAGTCAACCAAATCTTAATGGTTACGCAACTTTGCCTTGTTGGTTTTCAGAGGGTCAACCGCAGGTCCCAGGTCAAGCATTGGGATTCAGAACTCTAAGCGACTATAAATTGTCTCGGGAAAGTTGGTTCAACCAACCTGCGGGAGCAATTGGAGATTATTCTCAAGAATCAATATTGAAGTTTTACTCTTTGGCAGGAGCACCAAACGATGGATTATGTGCACCATCCATTAGACAACGTATTTATGATGTTGGGTATATGACCGTAGAGGCATTGGCAAGCATTAAGGGAATCGAGTCAACCATGGAAGTGGTTGTTGGTGTATCCCAAGGATTAACTTTTAATAAAAGTTTTGAAAAGGTCTACGGAATAAGTTGGAATGAAGTTGCACCAACTCTTGCAAAGGTAATCTCAGTCCAATTCTCCAAAGGTTAGTTAAAACCTAACGAGTCATAGAGCTTTAAACCCTTTTCATTGTCTGCATCTACGTACAAGATTGCGTGCTTTAGTCCTTTATTTACAAGGTAATTGATGGCCTCCACAGATAGGGCTCGGGCGATGCCTTTTCCAGCGTGATCTGGGTGGGTTCCGACGACATAAAGCTCGCCAACGGGATCTTGATAGATTAAATCTTGGTGGATCTTGGTCCAGACAAAGCCCTCGATGGTGCCGTTTTCTGTGGCAAGAAAGAAACCTTTTTCATCAAACCATGGTTCTGCCATTCGGTTATCGAGATCTTGCATCGCCCAGTTACCTTGATCTGGGTGGTGAGCAAAGATTAGGTTGTTGAGGTCAAGCCATTGTTGTTTGTGAATTGCAGGATCAAAGGTTTCGATTGTGTAATCGTGATCTGCTTGGGGTAAAGAGTTTGTATCTAGATCACGGTGGAGCTTAAGAATGTGGCGCATCGTTATGCATCAACTGTAAAGCGATAACCAACATTGCGGACGGTACCGATGATGGCTTCAAACTCTGGACCAAGCTTGGAACGAAGACGACGGACATGAACATCAACGGTGCGTGTTCCACCAAAGTAGTCATAGCCCCAGATCTCTTGTAGCAGTTGTGCTCTTGTGAAAACACGACCTGGGTGTTGAGCTAAGTACTTGAGTAATTCAAACTCCTTGAAAGTTAAATCGAGAACATTTCCCTTTAGGCGAGCTGTGTAAGTAGCTTCATCGATTGTTACATCGCCACTGCGAATTTCTGCGCTGTGTGGATCTGCGGCAACCATTTCGATTGCGTGCTTGCCAACTGCGATACGAATACGTGCATCAACTTCGGCAGGACCTGCGGTATCGAGAATGACATCATCGATTCCCCAGTCTGCGTTAAATGCAGTAAGTCCACCTTCAGTTGTGATCGCAATGATTGGGCAACCAACACCGGTGGAATCAAGAAGTTTGGTGAGTGATTTAACTGCGGGAAGATCGCGGCGAGCATCGATCAAAACAAGATCAACATCGGGAGCATCTACGAGAACGCTTGCTTC
>Ga0079301_1000538_pt1 | contig 18294 bp, 14 predicted proteins | sample Wag4_2014_7_11_3_FD_74797 | JGI IMG/M metagenome (GOLD analysis project Ga0079301, IMG submission 74797) | Fresh water mixed with fracking chemicals microbial communities from Ohio, USA - Utica-2 Time Series FC 2014_7_11 | ecosystem: Engineered > Industrial production > Chemical products > Input... | reverse complement strand
GGCATGGAGCCAGTAGTTTGCACGACAGTTAATCGGTTCTTCCACAAAGCTTAAATCACTACCGGATAGATTTTCCTTATAAAAAAGTGCTTGCTCCCGCTTGATCGCAATAAATGCTTCTAGTTTTTCAAGTTGGGCACATCCCAAAGCAGCGTTTAAATTAGGGAGCCGATAGTTATAACCAACTTCATCATGCACGTACTCGTAGGCATGTGGTTGTTTAGCAGTCGTTGTCAAATGTTTGGCTCTTTGTCCCAACAACTCGTTGGTAAGCACCATACCACCACCACCAGTCGTGATAATTTTATTTCCGTTGAAGCTTAAACATCCAGCCAAGCCAAAAGTACCTGTGTGTTGACCTTTGTATAAACTGCCTAAAGACTCTGCTGCATCTTCAATCAGCACAACATTCCACCTTTCACACACAGTCAACAGTCCTTCTAAGTCAGCAGGATGCCCGAAGGTATGCATTGGCACACAAGCAGAAATTCGCTGCCGTGAATGCTTTTCACGGCATATACCTTGTTCATCGAGGTAAGCATGTTGCTGTAACCAATCGGCTAACGCAGCAGGACATAAACTTAGATAAGAACGGGAAACATCGATGAATATCGGATCTGCACCACAATAGCGAATTGCATTGCAAGTTGCGATAAAAGTTAAAGCTTGGGTCAACACGAGATCATTTGCTTTTACACCTGCTAGTAACAATGCAGTATGTAATGCTGCGGTTCCATTCACAGTAGCAATAGCACGAGGGGATTGCGTGTACTGAGCAACTGCAGTTTCAAACTGATCAACAAACTTTCCTACGCTAGATACAAACGTAGAGTCAATCGTTTCCATCACATATTGACGCTCGTTACCAGCAAAAACAGGGGCATGAAGGGGAATAAAATCTTCAGAATCGTAGTAACTTCGAATTTTTTTTACTAGCCAATTAAAATTCATCTGATACACCCCTACACGTTATAAATATCGGCTTTATATTTCTTTAGCACATCTGGTTGTGTGAACCATTTAACAGTTTCTTCCAGGCCACGCCGGATATCAAACTCTGGGACAAACCCTGTCAGATCAAAAATTTTTTTATTATCACACCAAAGACGGAACACCTCGGAGTCTTTTGGCCTAATCCGATTTTCATCAGTCACAAACTCAACATCACTGGCCATGATTTCTTTAATCAGATGTAAAGTATCCCCTACAGAAATCTCGTAATTTGAGCCAATGTTGATGGTCTGTCCGATGGTATTTTCAGCTTCGGCTAAGGCAATAAAGCCACGGCAAGTATCAAGAACATAATTAAAATCTCTAGTTGGGCTAACATCTCCCAACTTAATTTGTTTTTTACCTGCAGCAATTTGGGTGATGATAGTCGGAATCACAGCTCTCGCAGATTGACGAGGGCCATAAGTGTTAAAAGGTCTAGCCACTGTGACGGGCAACTGAAATGCATTAAAAAAGCTCATCGCCATAGCATCAGCAGCTATCTTTGAAGCACTATAGGGTGATTGTGGTTGCAGTGGATGATGCTCATCAATCGGAACATACTGAGCTGTGCCGTACACCTCACTGGTGGAAGTGTGGATAACACGACTCACATTGTTTTCTAAAGCTGCTTGGCAAATATTGAGCGTCCCTTTGATATTGGTATCCACATAGCTATCAGGAGCAACATACGAGTACGGAATTGCAATCAGGGCAGCCAAGTGAAATACAACATCCACATCCTTGGTGATATGCTTGCAGTAATGAGGGTCTCGCACATCACCGGAAACCACCTCAACTTCCGACAAGCAAGGAATATCCTCTAACCATCCCCAACTGTTAAAGGAGTTGTACTGTGCCAAGGCTTTGACTTGATAACCTTTGTTGACCAACATTTCAACTAGGTGAGAACCGATAAAGCCATCAGCACCTGTGACTAAAATCTTTTTGTTTTCCATATCAACTTTCGATAGTTTGTTACGCTCGCACGGTCTTGCTTGATTATGGGGGAATTTTTCTAAAACATAAAGCATTATCTTTCATAGACTGAAACTTCCTAGTATAAATTTAAACCATTCCTTAGTAAGGAAAATTTTGCCATGCATAAATATATCGAAAAACTAATGTTAGTACCCGAGTATTTACCAAATTTCCAATGCATTGGGCCAATGTGTGAAGACCATTGCTGCAAAGGATGGGGAATTACTGTTGACAAAAAAAGTTATTTTGCATTAAAAGAAATAAAAAACAAAAATATTGCTAATCTGGTCGCTAATGGAATTAGCCGACAAAGAGGAGATCATTCGAAAGATCGTGAATATGCAAAGCTGAAGCTAGTAGAAGATAAGGGAAACTGTATGATGCTAGCCGCAGATAATTTATGCTCTATACACAAGGAGCTAGGCGAGAAATATTTACCTCACACCTGTTCAATTTATCCGAGACACACTAAAAATCTATTCGGGATAAACCAACAGAGTTTAACCTTTTCATGTCCAGAAGCTGCGCGTAAAGGCCTTTCTATCAAAAAACCAATGCAGTTTATTGAAAGTAAAGTCTATGTTAGAGAAGAACTGATAGAAAAGGCTAATACAAGCCATGCTGAAGATATGGAGCTAGCAAATGAAATTCGATTTTTTTGTATCAATTTACTTCAGTTTAGAGAAATTTCACTTTGGAAACGTTTAGCTATCTTAGGTTATTTCTGTGAACAAGCAGATATACTTCGCTCACAACACAAAGGATTAGAGGTAGCTAATCTGATTTCATCAATTACCAACTCCTTATCTGGTAATGACTGGGAAGAACTTTTTAGTGTAGTCAGCCCTGACTTTGAAAAACAAATCATCACCTCTTTTTACTTAATGGTTTTACAAATTGAATCAAATGCTGAATATTATCAGAAGATAGTTGGACTGGTTTTGGATGGATTAAATACCGAACCAGAGAAAATAGTCGCAAGATATCAAGCTGCACTAGAGTTAGGAGCGAGCAAGTTTATCGAACAACATGATTATGTTCTTGAAAATTTCTTAGTTAATGATGTGTTTACTAGTGGTTTTCCATTGTTAACGGGGAAAGTTTGGTTCGAGGCTTGGTTGTGGCTCGTAGGTCTCTATAAAATCCTGATTTATTCTTGGGTAGGTTTATTTGCTAATTTTGGTGAGAAAATGAATGAAGAGACAGCAATTACGGCTACACAAGCCTTAATTAAATCATTCACTCATACGCAGGAAGATTTTAAAAGACACGTGATAAGCTATCTGAAAGAAGAGGGTATGCCTGATTTTGCATCAAGTCTTTCTTCATTGAAACCAGAATAAGTATCACTAAGCACAAGGGTAAATTTTAGATCCGCAGGGTGGGCACAAGAACGGTGCCCACCCATTTTTTTGACACGACTGGCGAGTTAATTCGCTGCGGCTTTTAAACTCTCATCCCGTAATGCACGGCGCAGGATTTTACCGACATTGGTTTTCGGTAATTCAGCGCGAAACTCGATATGTTTCGGCACCTTATACCCCGTGAGATTCGCCTTGCAATGTTGCAACACATCAGCCTCGGTCAGCGCAGGGTCTTTCTTCACCACAAACACCTTCACCACTTCGCCCGACTTCTCATCCGGCAAACCAATACACGCCACCTCCAACACCCCCGGATGCGTCGCCACCACATCCTCAATCTCGTTCGGGTACACATTAAACCCCGACACCAAAATCATATCCTTCTTGCGATCAACCAACTTCACGAACCCATCTGCGGTCATCATCGCCATATCACCCGTCGCCAAGAAACCACGACTATCAATCACCTTCGCCGTTTCCTCTGGACGGTTCCAATACCCCTTCATCACCTGCGGGCCTCGAATCCACAACTCACCCGCCTCACCCTCTGCCACCGGCTGCCCTTCGGCATTGCGAATTTCAATCTCAGTCGAAGGCACCGGCACCCCAATCGTCCCGTTATATTCCTTTAAATCGAGCGGATTGATACACGCGGCAGGACTGGTTTCTGTTAAACCATACGCCTCAATCAATGGCACACCGGTGACCTGTTTCCACTTATCCGCCACCGCCTTTTGCACTGCCATCCCCCCACCTAACGCCAAACGCCAAGTTGAAAAATCGACAGTCTTAAAATCAGGGTGATTTAACAAGGCATTAAATAAGGTATTCACCCCCGTCATCGCGGTCACTGGGTATTTCTTAATCTCTTTGATAAAGGCTGGAATATCGCGTGGATTGGTAATCATGATATTCAAGGCGCCGATCTCGGTGAAGATCATCAAATTCGCCGTCAACGAGAAAATGTGATACAGCGGCAAGGCTGTGACAATCACCTCTTGCCCTTCACGCACCACCGGCTTCACCCATTCGCCGGCCTGTAACATATTGGCGACAATATTACCGTGGGTCAGCATTGCCCCTTTCGATACCCCTGTCGTACCGCCGGTGTATTGCAAAAACGCAATATCATCATGGGTTAATGACACTTTTTGATAAGGTTGTTTATCGCCTTTTTTCAAGGCATCAGGAAGACGGATAACATTGGCCAATTGCCAATTCGGTACCATCTTCTTCACATGCTTGACGACAAAATTCACAATCAACGATTTAGGGAACCCTAACAAATCACCAATCGAGGTCACGATAATGTTTTTGACTGGCGTACGCTTCACCACTTGCTGCAGGGTGTTAGCGAAGTTCTCTAAAATAAGAATGGTCTCCACTCCGGCATCTTTTAACTGATGCTCTAACTCGCGTGGAGTGTAAAGCGGATTGACGTTCACCACTGTCATCCCTGCCCGCAAAATCCCAAACACTGCCACCGGATATTGCAATAGGTTTGGCATCATAATCGCCACCCGCGAGCCTCGGCCCAGTTTGAGCTCGTGCTGTAAGAAAGACGCAAACTGCATCGATAAGCGGTCGATTTCAGCATAGGTCAACACCTTATCCATATTCGCCACCGCTGGACGATGGCTGAATTTCTTGACCGCATGTTCAAACACTTCACTTACCGATTGAAAACTATCGAGGTTGATCTCCGCTGCCACCCCTTGCTGATAGTTTTTAAGCCAGCGCTTTTCCATAAGTTTCTCCCGTCGTGTGTTATCTGCTCTCATGTAGAAAATTCTCAACGTCCCAAACAGCAGCCTCGGAGGTGCTTGTCTTAGCATAAGCACAAAACGACCAGATTGCCGCCATTCGAACATTTGTTTGAATTGTTGCGTAATGTAACGGAATCGTTTTTTTCGCGCAAAGTGTTTCCATGTTGCAAGACAACACAATTTTGTGTGGCATATCGTGGTGAGTGTTTCTTTTTATTTAGAAAGTTGCTAAAATCGGAGCGTTTTATAGATGGGCGTTAGCGCCCATTTTTTATTTGCCGGATCAAAGCATGGACGTTCGCACACTGCTGGAAAATACTCTACCCGGATTGGGGTATGAGTTTGTTGCACTGGAATTGATAAACGGTGGCGGCTTGCGCCTGTTTATCGACACACCAGAAGGCATCACGTTGGATGACTGCGTGTTGGTGAGCAATCACCTCACACGCCTATTTGCTGTAGAAAATGTGGACTACGACCGCCTCGAGGTGTCATCTCCTGGTCTCGACCGTCCATTAACCAAAGAAGCCGACTATGTCCGCTTTGCAGGTTCTTTAGCAAAAATCAAAACACGCATGCCACTAGAGGGACGTAAGCAGTTTCGCGGACGTTTAGCTGGCCTCGAAGAAGGCCGGGTCAGGATTGACGTGGACGGCACAATAGTGGAAATCCCATTTTCCAGTATTGACAAGGCGCGGCTTGAGCCGGAGTTCTGATACACCGCTCCCCGCCGGCTGGAGCTAATGCCGGCCACAGACCGGAATACAGAATTCGGAGGAATGCATGAGTCGCGAGATTTTGTTGTTAGTAGATGCCTTGGCGCGTGAAAAAAACGTTAGCCGAGAAATTGTATTTGGCGCTTTAGAATTGGCCTTGGCCTCGGCCACCAAAAAGAAGTACAGCCAAGATCATAAAGACCACGGCGATGATATCGACGTGCGTGTGCACATTGACCGCAGCACGGGTCAATATGTGACGTTCCGTCGTTGGGTCGTCGTGGAGGACAATGACCACGAGTTCCCAAGCCGCGAAATTGCCATCACTGATGCTGCCGATCATGGTGTAGAAGCCATCGTTGGGGCAGTGAAAGAAGAACCGATGGAAGCGGTGGAATTTGGCCGTATTGGTGCACAAACCGCCAAACAAGTCATCTTACAACGGATTCGTGACGCAGAACGTGAGCAAATCCTCAACGATTTCCTCGAACGCCGTGAATACTTAGTGAATGGCACCATCAAGCGCATTGAGCGCGGTAACGCGATTGTCGAATGCGGCAAGCTCGAAGCGTTACTGCCTCGTGATCAGATGATCCCGAAAGAAAACTTACGCAATGGCGACCGTGTCCGTGCGTTCTTATTGCGTGTTGACCGTACCGGCCGTGGCCCACAACTGATTTTATCGCGCACCACGCCGTTGTTGGTTGGCAAATTGTTTGCTTTAGAAGTCCCCGAAATCGAAGAAGGCTTGCTGGAAATTAAAGGGTGTGCCCGTGATCCCGGCAGCCGAGCCAAAGTCGCGGTGAAAGCCAACGACCCACGCATCGATCCACAAGGGACTTGTATTGGTATGCGTGGTTCGCGCGTCCAAGCCGTTACCAGCGAATTAGCCGGTGAACGTCTCGATATCGTGCTGTGGTCGAATGACCCAGCGCAATATGTGATCAATGCCCTGTCGCCTGCTGAAGTCGTTCGCATCATGATCGACGAAGATAACCACGCGATGGATGTCGTGGTTGAAGAAGATCAACTGGCATTGGCAATTGGCCGTGGCGGTCAAAATGTCCGCTTGGCGGGTGAGCTGACCGGCTGGGTATTAAACATCATGACTGTGGCAGAAGCGGCCGAGAAAAACGAAGCCGAAGATGCTGAACTGCGTAAGCTGTTTATCGAAGGTCTTGATGTTGATGAAACCACTGCTAGCGTTTTAGTGCGCGAAGGTTTCACCACATTAGAAGAAGTGGCGTATGTGCCGCTGGCTGAAATGTTAGAAATCGCTGATTTCACTGAAGAAACAGTCAACGATTTACGCAACCGCGCCCGCAATGCCCTACTGAATCAAGCTATCGCTTCTGAAGAGAAAGTGGAAACAGTCTCGGAAGAACTGAAAAACTTGGAAGGCATTGATGCCGATACGCTGCGTAAGTTAGCGGAAAACGGCATTGTCAGTCGCGATGATTTAGCTGATTTGGCCATCGATGATCTGGTTGATATGACCGGTATGGATGCCGAAGCCGCAAGTGTTCTGATTTTAAAGGCGCGTGAACACTGGTTTGATCAGTAAACTTTGTTGTTACCCAACAAAGTCGATTCATCTGGGGGCAAACCAACATCACTGATTTGCCTCCACAGCGCGCTGAAATCCTCCTCTGTATTCAGGGGGATAGATAGCGTACGTGATACAACCGTCGTATACTGTTGTCGCCAGTGATAGCCACGCTAGCCTACGGCAGGACATGCCGGAAGTGACGCCTGTGGAGAAACGAGCAAGCGGTTGCGCACTCGGCCCAGGAACCCACCGATGCGACTTGAGCGCAGCTTCTCGCGGCACCCGAGCGCAGTAGGAATCCCCCAATCGAAAACGGGGGAGGATGTCAAAAGACAGGATTAAGGAACACATGCTCGAAAACAACGTCAAACAATTTGCTAGCGAACTCAAACTGCAACCGGAACATCTGTTGGACCAGCTGCGTGCAGCAGGGGTAAACAAACAGACGATCAGCGATACGCTGACCCAACAAGACCGCGAAAAACTGTTGTCTTATTTAAAAAGCCGCCACGGTTCGACCGATAGCGGCTCTGTTACTTTGCAGCGCAAGGAAACTTCCGAGATTCGTCGTGCCGATAGCACTGGTAAATCTCGCACGATTCAAGTCGAAGTTCGTAAAAAACGGACGATTGCGCGTCCCGAAGAAGCCAGCCATACCCCAGCCGTAGAAGCCCCTACCCCGGCGCCTGCTGTGGTAGAAACACCGGCACCGACACCTGCCCCTGTTGCGGCCCCCAGCCCAACACCAGCGGTCGAAGAAGTGAAAGCAGACATCAAACCGGCTGCCGCACCAGTGGCTGTCAAAGCCGAGCCAGCACCAGCTAAAGCAGCAGACAACAAGCCAGCGAAAACCGAAGAACGCGCTAAACCACACCATAACGGTGGTCAGCCACGTAAAGATGGCCAACGCCAACAAGAACGTGGCGGTCAATCGCGTGATCGTCGTGGCCAAGATAAACGTCAACACAAACCTGCTGTACCCGCCATCAAACCAGCTGTCTTAGCCGCACAGCAAATGAATGAGCCCGTGGTACCGGTTTCTGCTGCCTCGATTTTGACACCAGAAGAAATCGCTGCGCGGGAAGCAGAAGAACGCCGCCAAGCAAAATTGCGTGCGGCACAAGAAGCCCTGATTCGCGAACGCCAACAGCGTGATGCACGCCGCTTAGCAGCAAAAACTGCCAGCGAAGCACCCGCTAAAGCCCCCGAACCAGCGCCTGCACCTGTGGCTGCGCCAGCGCCGACACCAGCGCCTGCTGCTGCCCCAGCACCCACCGCCCGCCCAGCCAACCAACAACGCAACGAGCGTAGTGGTGGTGGCGAGCGTAATTCCCGTCCCGCAGCACGTCCAGCACCTGCTGCCGCGACACCTGCAGCACCAGCAGCTGAAAAAACAGATAAGCCAGCAGACAAAAAAGCCTCACCGAAAAAAGGCCAACCGAATGGTCGTCATGACCATGAAGATGCGAACAAGCGTCGTGGCCTGAAAACCCGTGGTGGCGATGCTGGCAATACCAATGCGTGGAAAGCTAAACGCGGCGGTAAGAACAGCAAAAACAATCAATCCCAAGCGGCACACGCTTTCCAAGCACCGACTGAGCCCGTGGTGCATGAAGTCCTCGTGCCAGAAACCATCAGCGTGGCGGACTTAGCCCATAAGATGTCGGTGAAAGCTGCCGAAGTCATCAAAGTGCTGATGAAAATGGGCATGATGGTCACCATCAACCAAGTGTTAGACCAAGAAACCGCGATGATCGTCGTGGAAGAAATGGGTCACGTCGCGAAGCCAGCAAAATTAGACGATCCAGAGTCGTATTTGGATGATGTCGATGGCGGTCATCATGAACTGGTGTTGGAAGCCCGCGCACCGGTGGTGACAGTGATGGGTCACGTTGACCACGGTAAGACTTCGTTGCTTGACTACATCCGCCGCACTAAAGTGGCATCGGGTGAAGCCGGTGGGATTACCCAACATATCGGTGCTTACCACGTTGAAACCCAACGCGGCATGATTACCTTCCTCGACACCCCAGGTCACGAAGCGTTTACCGCGATGCGTGCCCGTGGTGCGAAAGCCACGGATATTGTGGTGTTGGTGGTTGCCGCTGACGATGGCGTGATGCCACAAACAATCGAAGCGATTCACCATGCCCAAGCCGCAGGGGTACCGATCGTTGTCGCGGTGAACAAAATTGATAAGCAAGGCGCCAACCCAGAGAAAATCCGTCAAGAATTGTCTGGTCATGGCGTAGTCCCAGAAGAATGGGGTGGCGAGACTCAGTTCATCGACGTATCGGCCAAACAAGGGATTAACATTGATGGCTTACTCGAAGCCATTCTGTTGCAAGCCGAAGTGTTAGAACTGACGGCAGCCAAAGACGCACCGGCTAAAGGCTTGGTCGTTGAAGCACGGTTGGATAAAGGTCGTGGTGCAGTGTCCACCATCTTGGTGCAATCCGGTACCTTGCGTAAAGGCGATGTGCTGTTGGCAGGTTCGGTATTTGGTCGCGTTCGCGCCATGTTGGACGAAAACGGCAAACCAGTGAACGAAGCAGGGCCATCTATCCCAGTGGAAATTCTCGGTCTGTCCGATGTGCCAAGTGCAGGTGAAGATGCGATTGTGCTGACAGATGAACGTAAAGCACGTGAAATTGCCTTGTTCCGTCAAGGTAAATTCCGTGATGTCCGTCTGGCACGTCAACAAGCGGCCAAGCTGGAAAATATGTTTGCTCAGATGGCAGAAGGCGAAGTTCGTACCCTGTCGCTGATTATCAAAGCCGACGTACAAGGTTCTTACGAAGCGTTGGCAAGCAGCCTGCAAAAACTGTCCACCGAAGAAGTGCGCGTCAATATCTTGCACTCCGGTGTGGGTGGTATCACTGAATCTGACGTCAACTTGGCGTTGGCATCACAAGCGGTGATTATTGGCTTTAACACCCGTGCCGATGCACAAGCACGCAAAGTGGCAGAAAATAACGAAGTCGATATTCGCTACTACAACATCATTTACGATGCAATTGATGAAGTGAAGTCGGCCTTGTCTGGTATGTTGGCACCAGAAAAACGTGAGCAAATTTTGGGTACTGCTGAAATCCGTCAGGTGATCTCGGTCTCGAAAGTGGGCAATATCGCGGGTTGTATGGTGACCGATGGCATGATCAAGCGCAGTGCACGCGTGCGTGTGATTCGTCAAAACGTGGTGATTCACGATGGCGAACTCGACAGTCTGAAACGCTTCAAAGACGATGTAAAAGAAGTGAAACAAGGCTACGAATGCGGCATGATGCTGAAAAACTTCAATGAAATTACCGAAGGCGACCAATTGGAAGCCTACGAAGTCATCGAAGTGGCTCGTACCCTGTCATAATTGACGACAGCAAACAACGGCGGGCGTGCAACGTCCGCCGTTTTTCTTTGTCTGATCCCTTTTGTTGCATCTAAGGAGCGTCCTACTATGGCTCGCAAACATTTTTCCCGTTCCGACCGCGTTGCCGCCCAGCTACAGCGTGAGCTTGCTGAATTGATTCGTACCGAAGTGAAAGATCCGCGTATGGGTCTGGTCACCATCACTGCCGTGGAAGTGACCCGCGATTATTCACACGCTAAGGTGTTTTACACGGTGATGAATGCCGATAATCTGGATGACACCCAAGACACCCTACAACGCGCAGCGGGCTTATTACGTAGCGGTGTGGCGCGTGCCATCAAAATGTTCTCGGTGCCCCAACTGCATTTTGTCTATGACACTTCCGTTGAACGCGGGATGCACTTGCATTCGTTGATTGAAAAAGTGGCACAGGATGATGCATTGCTGCCTAAGAACGATGATGATGACAAGGCTGTTTCATGACCGACGCCGCCTCTGTTGATAAACCCGGCAAGCGGCCAGTTCATGGTGTGTTATTGCTCGATAAGCCGCTGTTGTTGTCGAGCAATAGCGCGTTGCAAAAAGCGCGCTGGCACTTTCACGCGCAAAAAGCGGGGCATACAGGTGTCCTCGATCCGATGGCGACGGGGCTATTGCCAGTCTGTTTTGGTGAAGCAACCAAGTTTTCTGCGTTTTTATTAGATGCCGACAAAGGCTATACCGCGACACTGCGATTAGGCCAAACGACGACCACCTTTGATACTGAAGGTGAAATTATCAATGAACGTCCGGTTGAAGTCAGTAGGGCACAGTTAGAAGCGGTACTGGCGCAGTTTATCGGCCCCATTCAACAACTCCCCCCGATGTACTCGGCGTTAAAATTTCAGGGCAAAGCCTTGTACGAGTATGCGCGGCAGGGTATTGAGATTGAACGAAAAACCCGCGATGTGGTGATTCATCACATCACACTGTTGGCGTTTACCGATGATACGGTGGTGTTAGACGTTCAATGCAGTAAAGGCACTTATATTCGCAGTCTCGCCCATGATATTGGGCAGGCACTTGGCTGTGGCGCTCACTTAACCGCCTTACGCCGTACTCGCACTGCAGGGTTTGCGCTTGACCATGCTCTGACCTTAGAACAGTTGGCCGAGATTCCTTTCCCAGAACGGCAGGCAGTTTTATTGCCGGTTGATGTGTTAGTACAACATTTTCCAGCACTAACGGCGACAGATGATGAAAAACATCGTTTAACACATGGTCAGCCTGTGCACAGTCCACAAAATAGTGCGATAATGCAAGACTTTCGTTTGTACGACACAAGCGGAATGTTTTTCGGTTTGGGACAGATTCGCGCCGATGGCCAGCTGTGGCCAAACCGATTGCTGGTCAATAGCAGCACGGTAGGAGCATAGAGGGGTGATTGATTGCTCGCTATGCTTGTCTGAGCGCAAGCTCACTGATTATCTGGAGTGATAAAATGGCCATTTCCACGGCAAAAAAAGCAGAAATTGTTAAAGATTTCCAACGTGCAGCAGGTGATACCGGTTCTTCCGAAGTGCAAGTTGCACTGCTGACCGCTCGCATCAACGATTTGACACCTCACTTTAAAGCCAACAGCAAAGACCACCACAGCCGTCGTGGTTTGTTGAAAATGGTGAGCCGTCGCCGTAAATTGCTGGACTATCTGAAGCGTACAGATGCTGATGCTTACCGTAGCCTGATCACCCGCTTGGGTCTGCGTAAGTAATCGCTTGACCACTGGTTTGCTGATTTTGCGAACCTGTTTCGGTCTCTGCTGTCAATAACGGCGGCTTCCGTAAGGAAGCTGCCGTTGTTTTATGGTATTTTCTCAATGTGTACGACGGGATGAGCCTCTACCCTTGGGGTTGTATCCGACCCTAACGGTAGGGGTTCCCGTTGTCTTCCCAAGCAGTTACAACACCAATTTAGGAATCCTCTGTGTTTAATAAAATCACAAAATCTTTCCAGTATGGCCGTCACACGGTTACCTTTGAAACCGGTGAAATCGCACGCCAAGCCGGTGGTTCGGTCTTAGTGTCGATGGATGACACCGTTGTCTTAGTGGCAGTGACCGTTGCACCAGAAGTGAAACCAGGGCAAGACTTTTTCCCACTGACAGTGGACTACCTCGAACGCAGCTATGCCGCTGGCAAAATCCCCGGTGGCTTCTTCAAACGTGAAGGTAAGCAATCGGAAAAAGAAATTCTGACTAGCCGCCTGATCGACCGTCCAATTCGTCCTCTATTCCCCGAAGGTTTCTTTAACGACGTGCAAATTGTTGCCACCGTGATGTCGTTAAACCCAGAAGTGGATTCAGATATTCCAGCGATGTTGGGCGCCTCCGCGGCCCTGATGTTGGCAGGCGTACCATTTATGGGCCCAGTGGGTGCGGCACGGGTCGGTTATCTGAATGGCGAATATGTATTAAACCCAACCAAAGCTGAACTGAGCCAAAGCCAAATGGATTTGGTGGTAGCAGGGACAGAAGCCGCCGTGTTGATGGTGGAATCGGAAGCCCAAGAATTGCCAGAAGAGGTGATGTTGGGTGCAGTGGTATTTGGCCATGAGCAAATGCAAGCGGCCATTCGCGCCATCAATGAATTGGCCGACGAAGTCAATCCCGTGTTAGTCCCTTGGACTGCCCCTGCCAAAAACGAAGCTTTGATTCAACAAATTCGTGATTTAGCGGCGGCTGATATTGCGAATGCCTTCCGTATTCGGCAAAAACAAGCCCGCAGCCAAGCCTTAAACGAAGCATGGAGCAAAGTCAAAGCGGCGTTGATTAGCGAAGACACCGACACCTTGTTAGCCAACGAAATCAAAGGTATTTTCAAGAGCCTCGAAGGAGAAGTGGTACGAGGTCAAATTTTGGCTGGCGAACCACGGATTGATGGCCGCGATACGCGCACCGTACGTCCAATCAGCATCCGCACTAATGTCTTGCCACGCGCACACGGTTCGGTGTTGTTCACCCGTGGTGAAACACAGGCTTTGGTGGTTACCACATTGGGTACCAAAACCGATGAGCAAAAAATTGATGCCTTGTCGGGAGAGTATTCCGACCGCTTTATGCTGCATTACAACTTCCCGCCCTACTCCACCGGTGAAACAGGTCGCATGGGCCCGCCAAAACGCCGTGAAATTGGGCATGGCCGCCTAGCAAAACGCGCCTTGGTCGCTGTATTACCCAATGAAAACGAATTTGCCTACTCGATGCGTGTGGTGTCGGAAATCACCGAATCGAATGGTTCTTCGTCGATGGCGTCGGTGTGTGGTGGCTGCTTGGCATTGATGAGCGCCGGCGTACCGCTGAAAGCGCATGTCGCAGGTATTGCGATGGGTTTGATTTTGGAAGAAAACCGCTTTGCCGTTCTGACCGATATTTTGGGTGATGAAGATCACCTCGGCGATATGGATTTCAAAGTGGCTGGCACTGCCTCGGGTATCACTGCATTGCAGATGGATATCAAAATTCAGGGCATCACCAAAGACATCATGCAAGCGGCGTTAGCACAAGCCAAAGATGGCCGTATGCACATCTTGGGTATCATGCAAAACGCAATGGAAGCACCACAGGAAATCTCCGACCACGCACCACGTTTATACGTGATGAAGATCAATCCTGATCGTATCCGTGAAGTGATTGGTAAAGGCGGCGAAACGATCCGCACCATCACCAAAGAAACCGGTACCGAAATCAGCATCGCTGAAGATGGCACCATCACCATCGCTTCCGTCAGTGCCGATGGCGCTGAGGCAGCGAAAAAATGGATTGGCCAACTGACCGCTGAAGTGGAAATTGGCAAAATCTACGAAGGTACTGTGGTTAAAATTTTGGATAAGAATGTCGGCGCGATTGTGTCGATTATTCCAGGCCGTGATGGTTTGGTTCACATCAGCCAAATCGCCAACGAACGTATTGCTAACGTCGGTGATTATCTGAAAGAAGGCCAAGTGGTACGCGTGAAAGTGTTGGAACAAGATGATCGCGGTCGTATCCGCCTGTCGATCAAAGAAGCGGCACGCGAAGAAGCTGCAGCAGCGCAAGCTGCGGTGACCACCACAGCGGATGTCAGCGAAGCCCATAACGGTTAATTGATGTCACACTGTTAACAGCAAAAACGCCCACAACATCAGTGGGCGTTTTTTTATTTAGTTTTGCAAAGCGTCGCGATTAGTCGCGCAATAAATCATTGATGCTGGTCTTAGCACGTGTTTGTGCATCGACCTTTTTCACAATCACGGCACAATACAGACTGTGTGAACCATCTTTTGCCGGCAAGCTCCCCGACACCACCACCGAGCCAGCAGGAATACGGCCATAGCTGATCTCACCCGTTTCACGATCGAGAATTTTGGTACTTTGACCGATGTAAACACCCATCGAAATCACAGAACCTTCTTCCACAATCACACCCTCGACAATTTCCGAGCGAGCACCGATAAAGCAGTTATCTTCAATAATGGTTGGATTGGCTTGCAATGGCTCTAACACCCCACCAATACCAACACCGCCGGATAAATGCACATTCTTACCAATTTGTGCACAAGAACCCACCGTCGCCCATGTGTCCACCATGGTGTTTTCACCCACATAAGCGCCGATATTGACGTACGAAGGCATTAAGACCACGCCTGGGGCAATAAAGGAACCGTGACGTGCAACCGCAGGCGGCACCACGCGGAAGCCCCCTTCGCGGAAATCCTCTTTTGAATAATCTTCAAATTTAGTTGGCACTTTATCGTAGTAACGTGTCGTGCCAGATTTCATCCGCTCGTTGTTGTGGGTACGGAAATACAATAACACGGCTTTTTTCACCCACTGGTGTACTTTCCATTCACCGTTGATTTTTTCCGCTACCCGCAATTTGCCATGATCCAATTCATTGATGACTTGCGAAATGGCAGAGATTTGGTCATCAGAAGCAGTTTGTGGCGTCAATTCGTTACGATGTTCCCACATATGCTCAATCACCGTTTCTAATGGGTGATGGTGGCCGGGCGTGATATGAATGGCGACACTCATGGTCGTATCCTTTCTTAACAAATCAGAAAAAACGGTTGCACACCACCGTGCAACCGCAGAGGTTTATCACAAAGCTGTTTGCACAAAACGGCGGATACGCTCAGCAGCTTCGACACATTCAGCCAAGGGGGCAACCAAGGCAATACGGATAAAACCTTGACCTGGATTAGCACCCGCCGCATTGCTGCGCGCTAAGAAACTACCGGGGAGAACCGTGACATGCTCTTGTGCAAACAAATCGCGGGCAAATGCCACATCATCCCCTGAAGGCACTCGCGCCCATAAGTAAAAACCCGCTTCGGGGAAAGCGGTTTCTAATACTTCCGCCACAATCGGTGTAACAGCTTGGAATTTTTCACGATAGGCCGCACGATTGTTTTCAACATGTTGCTCGTCTTGCCATGCCGCTACGCTGGCCTTTTGTACCGTTGGGCTCATAGCAGCACCATGATAAGTACGATAGAGCAAAAAGGCTTTCAAATAAGCGGCATCGCCGGCAACAAAACCCGAGCGTAAGCCCGGTGCATTCGAGCGTTTTGATAAGCTAGTAAAACAGACTAAACGGCGGAAATCCGTCCGCCCCAGTTGTACCGCCGCTTGCAAGCCCCCTAAAGGCGGTTCTTGCTGCCAAATTTCGGAGTAACACTCATCCGAGGCAATCACAAAACCATAGCGATCTGATAAGGAAAATAATGCTTCCCAATCGGCCAGTGTCATCACAGCACCAGTCGGATTACCGGGGGAACAGACAAAAACCAGTTGCGTCCGCTGCCATATTGCCTCAGAAACCTCCGACCAATCGGGTTGAAAACGCCGTTCTGGTTCGCAGTTTAAGTAAACAGGTTCCCCACCAGCTAACAGCGTTGCGCCTTCATAAATTTGATAAAAAGGATTCGGCAATAAAGCCACCGGTTTTTCACCTGAGGCCAACGGCTTGAACGCAATTTGCGTAAAAGAAAATAAAGCCTCGCGACTGCCGCATACCGGTAATATTTCTGTGGCAGGATTAGGGCGTGGAATAGCATAACGCGCTGCTAACCAATCAGCACATGTTGCCCGTAATTCATCACTGCCTTGGGTTGCAGGATATTGCGCCAAACCCGCTAGCCCATCAACCAACGCTTGCCGAATGCAATCGGGAGTAGGGTGTTTAGGTTCACCAATCGATAAGTTAATTGGTGTCTGCTCTGGATTGGGTGTGATACCAGCGAAAAGTTCGCGTAATTTTTGAAACGGATAAGGTTGCAATAAATCAAGCGCAGGATTCATGTCTGATGCAGCCCACTCATTAAAGTAAAGGGACGCATCTTACCCCAAATTGTGCTGTGCTTTGAGCCCAAAGCGCAGACAAAACACAAGAAAAATGGTGGACGAACATCGCCCACCGCTGCAATCTACTTCATCACCGCAACAATCAACGCCGCAAGCTAAGCGTTAGCCGCTGAATTGTCACGTCAATACAGATTATCCATGTCTCTTATTGCGGCACCAACAAGAAAAACTCCAGTCTTTTTTGTTTTTTATACCAAAATACATTATATTTACAGATATAAAGATTGTCTCTAACAATCGATGTTGCACAGCAACTTTAGAAACCTCATCGCCACCAGCCAAAGGAGTGTATTGTGCTAAAAACTGCTCACGACTTAGTTGAAATTGCTAAACAGCAAATCTGTGAAGTCGCACCACTCGAAGTGCAACCGTTATTACACAGCTCAACGCGAATCATTGATGTTCGAGAACCAGACGAATATGCAGCAGGACACCTGCCTGGTGCAATCAATATTCCGCGAGGGATGTTGGAATTTAAAGTGAGTGGTGAAGCCGATTGGCAAAATCCAGAACAAGCCGTGTTGTTGTATTGTAAAACCAGTGGCCGTGCAGCACTTGCTACCTGCTCACTGCAAAGCTTAGGGTTTACACAAGTGCGCTCAATGGCAGGAGGATTCGATGCTTGGCAAGCAGCAGGCCTACCCATCGAAAAACCTGTACTACCGAAATTTGATTAACCATTTATTTCAGCAACGTTAGGAAAAACCATGTCGTTACCTCAATCTTATCCAGAATTATGTCGTGATGTTTCTGGTGTGTTGCGTACATTTACTAAAAATCAACCAGAAGCCATCGGTGCCTTTTATCAAATGGCAAAGGCGGCCGGAGCTGATGGTGTTTTAGATAAAAAGACCAAAGAGTTTGTTGCATTAGGGATTGCCATTGCAGCACGTTGTGATGACTGTATTGGCTTTCACGTCAAAGCACTGGTTGATTTGGGTGCAACACGACAAGAAATTGAAGAAGTATTAGCAACAGCTGTTTATATGGGCGGTGGCCCATCGTTGATGTATGCATCTCATGCGCTGAAGGCGTTTGAGCAGTTTACAGCAGCATAAGAAAAGCCCCGATTTTCGGGGCTTGATTATTTATTATTTTGTGTGGAGTTAAAAACAAAACCCCCTGCTACTTGGTAGCAGGGGGTTTGATGTTGGGAGCTTGGCGGAGACCTACTTTCAC
>Ga0079301_1000537_pt1 | contig 18315 bp, 12 predicted proteins | sample Wag4_2014_7_11_3_FD_74797 | JGI IMG/M metagenome (GOLD analysis project Ga0079301, IMG submission 74797) | Fresh water mixed with fracking chemicals microbial communities from Ohio, USA - Utica-2 Time Series FC 2014_7_11 | ecosystem: Engineered > Industrial production > Chemical products > Input... | reverse complement strand
GGTGGGGAACTCGATCTCATCGGACTACGGCATTCCGATCGTCAACAAGCGCATCGCTACGACGCCCATCAGCTTCGTCGCCGCAGCTAGCGGTGCGAAGGATCTCACGCCATTCGCCAAGGCCATGGATGCTGCGGCCGAGCGCTGCGGAGTCGACTTCATCGGCGGGTTCACTTCCTATGTGCACAAGGGCTACACCAACACGGATCGTGCGCTCTTCGATTCGATTCCGAGCGCCCTAGCCTCGACCAAGCGCGTGTGCTCGTCCGTGTCCTTGGCGTCGACGCGCGCTGGCATCAACATGGATGCGGTGAACCACTTTGCCCAAGTGGTGCTCGACACAGCGCACGCCACCGCGGACCAAGGTGGTTTGGGCGCCGCCAAGTTGGTGTGCTTCTGCAACGCGGTGGAGGACAATCCCTTCGTGGCCGGCGCACACATTGGTGCGGGTGAAGCGGAAACGGTGGTCAATGTAGGTGTCTCTGGCCCGGGCGTCGTGCGCAGCGCGTTGGCGCGTCTTGGTCCCGAGGCCGACTTGCTAGCCGTGGCCGAAACCGTCAAACGCACCGCCTTCAAGATCACGCGCATGGGCGAGTTGGTGGGACGCGAAGCTGCGCGCCGTCTGGGCACGAGCTTCGGCATCGTTGATGTGTCGTTGGCCCCGACACCCGCTGTTGGCGACAGCGTGGCCGACATCTTGGAGCTCATCGGTGTGGATCGCACCGGCGCACCCGGCACCACCGCGGCGCTCGCACTCTTGACCGATGCTGTCAAGAAAGGTGGCGCCATGGCGTCCTCAAGTGTGGGTGGTCTCTCCGGTGCCTTCATTCCTGTCTCTGAAGACGCCGGCATGATTCGCGCCGTGCAAGCTGGCGCTTTGTCGTTGGCCAAGCTCGAGGCCATGACCAGCGTGTGCTCGGTGGGGCTCGACATGGTGGCCGTGCCGGGCGACACGCCGGTGGATGTCATCGCCGGCATCATCGCCGACGAGATGGCGATCGGCATGATCAACAACAAGACCACTGCTGTGCGCTTGTTGCCCATCCCCGGTCGCAAGGTGGGAGAGACCGTGGATTGGGGCGGTCTGCTCGGCACAGCGATCGTTCAGGATCCGGGTCGTTTTGGTGCGCGCATTCTGCATGGACGCGGTGGGCGTGTGCCCGCACCGTTGCAGGGCTACAAGAACTGAGTGCTGGCCTGTGGCGTGGAAGTTTCTTCCACCGGTCGTGGCTCTACTTTTTCCACTCAGCACTCAAGAAGGTCCTTCGCGCTCCCCGATGACGGAAGAGCCGCAAGAGGTGCATTCCGTGCCTCACGGTTCTCCCCTCATCAGCACGCGCGATGAACAATAAGATCCTCTACGTCGACGACGCCGACGATGTCCGCACGACCATGGCCCAGATGCTGGGACGTCGCTGGCAAGTAACCACTGCGCGTGATGCTCAGGAAGCCATGGCGCGCTTCGAGCAAGACGGTCCCTTCCCGGTCGTCATCTCCGACTACTCGATGCCCGGCATGGATGGGTTGTCGTTGCTCAAGGAGATTGGCGCCCATGCGCCCGAGACCGTCAGCATTCTCTTGACAGGTGTCGCGGACCAGAAGATTGCAGCCGAGTGCGTGCAGCAGAAGATCTTCCGCATGTTGGCTAAGCCGTGCGGATGGGAACAGCTGTCACAGGCGGTGGATGAAGCGCTCGCCTTCCATGTGCAGTTCCTTGCGCACGATATGGCCACGGAGGAGCTGAAATTCAGCAAGGACTCGCTGGAGAGCTTCACGCTGTTGCTCGAAGAGCGCCTTGACCACCAGACCGATGCACTGCGTCGGCTGCACCGCTTCTCATTGGATCTGTGCTCGGCGCGCGGACTCAAGGATGTGGTCGATCTCGCTGCGCAAGCGGCCTTCGATGTGCTCGGCGGTCGAGGAGTGCATGTCCAAGTGTGGGATGCTTCGGAACCGTGTGGCTTTGTCGAACGGGGCTTGGGCCCAGAGATGAGCTCGCATCTACACACCCTGCCGCTGGCCACGCGCGAAGGCGCGATCGGCGAGATTGTGGTGGATCTGCACAAGAAGGGTGGCGACAAGCTCGCCGACGCCGACGCGGGCTTGTTGGCGTCTATTGCCTCCGCGACCGCGGTTGCTGCGCACCATGAGTTCCGTCGTCGTGAGCGCGACAAGGCTCAGCAGGCGACCATTCTTGCGTTGGCACGCCTCGCCGAGCGTCGCGACAACGAAACAGGCAAACACCTCGAACGAGTGGCTGCCTATTGCCGCATCGTGGCGCAGCAACTGCGTGATGATCCGCGCTATCGTGCGACGCTCACAGACTCTTGGATCGACGACCTAGAGCGCAGCAGTGCGCTGCATGACATTGGGAAGGTCGGCATCCCGGATTCCATTCTGCTCAAGCCAGGCCGCCTGACGCCGGAAGAGTGGCAGGTGATGCGCACCCACGCCGACATCGGCGCCCAGACGCTCGATGGTGTGATCGGCCAGTTCGGTGACACAGGCTTCTTGCAGATGGGCCGCGACATTGCCTTGCATCACCACGAGAAGTGGGATGGCAGCGGCTATCCGCGCGGCCTCGCGGGGGCCAAGATCCCGTTGGCTGCACGCATCCTTGCGCTCGCGGATGTGTACGACGCCTTGACCACCAATCGCCCCTACAAGAGTGCGTGGTCGCACCCCGCGGCTCTCGATTGGATTCGTGCCCGCAGCGGTGCGCACTTTGACCCGGATGTGGTCAATGCCTTCCTCGTGCAGCGTGAGCAGTTCGATACGGTGCGTCAGCGCTTGGCGGATGACACGAGCGAACTGGGCTCCATCGAGATCCAGACTGCGTCCATCTTCTGAGTGACCGGTATCCGCAAGGGCGTCGCTTCACGCGTGCGCCCTTGCTAGCGTCTTAGGCTCACTTGAAGAGCTGGCGACGCACCTACTGGTCGGTGTGGACAGCGAATCTCGTCACTGCCATCGGCATGATGAGCTTCCTGCCCTACTTTCCCACGCACTTAGAGGCGTTGGACATGACCGATCGCAACGACATCGCGTTGTGGGCGGGGCTTTGCTATGGCGCAGCTCCGTTCAGCGCGGCCCTGACCTCGCCCTTGTGGGGTGCGCTCGGGGATCGGATGGGGCGCAAGATCATGGTCGTGCGCTCGATGTTGGCGATCACGCTCTTCGTCGGCTTGATGAAGTGGACCTCCGGTCCGTGGGAGTTGCTGATCCTGCGCATTCTGCAAGGTTCGTTGTCAGGCTTTGCTGCACCGAGCCTGACACTCGTGTCTGTCAGCGTGCCGCCCGAGGACCAAGGTCGTGTCGCTGGTTCTCTCCAGACAGCCATGGCCGCAGGGACGGTGCTCGGGCCAGTGTTCGGCGCAGCACTAGGCCCGTGGATCGGCTACGACAACATCTTCCTCGTGGTGGCTGGCTTGGCACTCGTGTCAGCTGTACTTGTCATGCTGTGGGCGCAAGAAGATGCAACTCATCGCGGCGAGCGTCAGCCGTGGCGTGGGCCTGCAGTGGCTTGGCAATCGCTACGCGTGGACTTGGCGGCTACATTGCAAAGCCCAAAGTTGCGTGCTTCGCTAGCCATCGTTTTCTTCGTGCAATTTGGCCTTGGAGCCACGAATCCGATCTTGGAACTGCATGTGCGTGACTTGGTCGCCGATCCGCTGCAATGGCCCTTCTGGACCAGCATGCTGTTCAGCGGCAGCGCATTGCTCCACATGCTAGCCATGCCGGCCTGGGGCAAGTGGGGGGATCGTCATGGCCACGCGCAGGCGCTTGTGTTGTGCGCTGCTTTGAGCGCCGTGGCGTTGTTCGCGCATGCGCTTGCACCTGTCGTTGTGGCGCTCGTTGTTGCGCGCTTGGTCTTTGGCGTCACGATGGCGGCCAGTGCTCCGTGCAGCTTTGGTCTGGCTGCCGCAGAAGTGCCTGTAGAGCGGCGCGGAGGCGCCTTTGGCATCGTGTTCGGAGTGCGCACCATGTCGATTGCCTTGTCCTCCATTGCTGGCGGTTGGGCGAGCACGCACATCGGCATTCGCGGCGTGTTCGCTGTGACTGGTGCTGTGCTCTTGTACAGCGCGTGGAGCATGCGGCGCACGCTGCGTGCCGCTTAGCGCGCGAGTTTGCGCAACACGCCGGGCTGCCACAGTCCGCGCAGCTGCATGCGCCCGGGTCGCAGCTCACCCTCCAAGCATGCGACCGCGCCTTTCTTGAAGAGCACCGCACCTGTGGGGCCGAGACTCTCCCAGCCGCAGGTCAACCATGCCACTGTCGTCGAGACATGCGGCTCATGACCTACGAGCGCGACGCTCTGTCCTTCACACAAAGCCAATAGATCTTCACTCGGTTCGAGTGTCAGCTCGGGAGCAATTTGCATCCGGCCTTGGCTCAGGGGCATGAGGAGTTCCGCCGTCTGCACCGCACGCAAGAACGGACTGTGCAAGATCAAGTCAAAGCGCGCGTTCAGCCTGCGCAAGCCGCGCACCGCCGTTGCAAAGCGCTCACGACCTTTGGGTGTGAGTGCGCGCGCTGCATCCTGCAGCTCGGGCGTAGGGTCCTCAGCGGGGGCATGGCGTACGATCCACAGTCTCATAGCTGGCACTACTCTAAGGGCATTGGCCTAGGATGCATAGCGGCGCACGACGGGAGCTACTCTTCGCCATGCACGCTGTGCCTTCTTGTAGGTCCTCGTGAGGGTGTCGCTGTGCGGGGCTTGCAGTTCGTCATGCCAGCGTCCCAAGCGGTCGACAACTTCGCGCACCGCTCCGGCATCTTTGGTGAGTTCGAGCATGCTCAAAGCCAAACGCAGCCTGCGCAAGCGTTGCCGCAGGCGATGGGGGTCTGAGGTACGGAGTGCGCGCTGTGCTAGCCGCTGGAGCTGGTGTCGTGGCCCAGCGCCTCTGGTAGGTGAGCGCGCGTGCAATACCCGCAGCAGCGCATCCGGCAAACACTGCGCTCGCGGTGTGTGCAGTTGGGCTTGCAGTTGATCCACCAGCATGGCTCGTTGCTCCGTCATTCCCTGCCCTTTGCTCACATCCCAATCGCGTAGTGGCCCGGCGGCACGCCGTAGCCAACGCACATCGTTGCGCAAGGCACGCCAGCCCAGCAGCTCTAGGGCCACCGAAGCCTGTAGCGCAGCACTTCGCAATGCATGTACCTCACCAGCCGACCCGCAACTCGCAACATCGCGCATCGCGCACTGGAGATCGTGGACGAACTGCTGCCGCGTAGCTGCGGAAAGGCACGACATGGTTGCACTCTAGCTCGCGCCGGCCGGGATCTACGCTTTCTTTGTAAAGAAGATTGGACTGTCTCTCGATAGGCACTACGGAACCTTGACTAGCACTAGAAGGACTCATGCGCGAGAATCTCGCGCCGCATTGCCCTACCGCCTGTGCCTACACCATGAGCCCTACCGAACCCGCCGAGCTCGTCAAAGGTCCTGAACCCGACTTGAAGGACCCCGCGCTCTACATCAATCGCGAGTTGTCGCTCTTGGAGTTCAACCGTCGAGTGCTGCAACAGGCGCTCGATGCGCGCACGCCGTTGTTAGAGCGTCTGCGCTTCCTGACGATTTGCTCGACGAACTTGGACGAGTTCTTTGAGATCCGTGTCTCTGGCCTCAAGCATCAGGTGTCGTTTCGTTCCCAGCAAACCGGCCCCGATGGACTGTTGCCGCAACGCACATTGGCCGAGGTTTCGCGTGTCGCACATGAGCTAGTGGGTGAGCAGTACCGTGTGCTCAACGAAGTCTTGCTGCCTGAGTTGGAGGCGCAAGGTATTCGCGTGCTCAAGCGCGCGGTGTGGTCCAACCGTCAGTTGCGTTGGATCAAGCGCTACTTCCAGCAGGAGGTGCTGCCGGTTTTGACACCAATGGGGCTCGATCCTGCGCACCCGTTCCCGCGCATCCTCAACAAGTCGCTGAACTTCATCCTGAAGCTCGAAGGCGCTGACGCCTTTGGCCGCGATGCAGGTGTCGCGATTGTGCAGGTGCCGCGCTCGTTGCCGCGATTGATTCCACTGCCCAAGGAACTGTCCGGCTATGCGCACGACTTCGTGTTGCTGTCTTCCGTCGTGCACAGCCAAGTGGAAGACATCTTCCCCGGCATGAAGGTGCTGTCGTGCCACCAGTTCCGTGTCACCCGCAACAGCGACTTGTGGGTGGACGAAGAAGAAGTCGACGACTTGATGCACGCGCTGAAGGGCGAGTTGTCGTCGCGTAACTATGGTGATGCCGTGCGCTTGGAAGTGGCGCAGGACACGACCGATGAGATGGCAAACTTCCTGTTGGAGAAGTTCCATCTGCAGTCGTCGGACCTTTATCGCGTCAAGGGACCCGTGAACTTGCATCGCTTGGTCGCCATTCACGAGTTGGTAGAACGCACCGACTTGAAGTACACACCGTTCTTGCCCGCTGTACCGCGTCGTTTGCAACAGGCCGAGAATCCTTTCGAAGCCATCGCCCGCGGTGATGTGGTGTTGCATCACCCGTATGAATCGTTTACCCCGGTGGTGGAACTCTTGCGCTCGGCCGCTAGCGACACGCAAGTACTGGCGATCAAGCAGACGCTCTACCGTACCGGCGCCGACTCACCTATGGTCGAGGCGTTGCTCGCTGCTGCCCGGGCAGGCAAGGAAGTCACGGTCGTGGTGGAGCTACGCGCCCGCTTTGATGAGGCCGCCAACATCAACCTAGCGACCAAGTTGCAGGAAGCTGGGGCGAAAGTTGTCTACGGCATCGTGGGGTACAAAGCGCACGCCAAGATGTTGATGATCGTGCGCCGCGAGGGGACCAAGCTCGTGCGCTACTGCCACTTGGGCACGGGCAACTACCACGCACGCACAGCGCGCGCCTATACCGACATCAGCTTCCTCACTTGCGACGAGATGATTGGCGAGGATGTGCACCGCATGTTCTTGCAGATGACCGGTCTCGGTCGCGTGATGGAACTGGGCAAGCTCAAGCAAGCGCCGTTCACTCTGCAGGACAGCTTGATCGAGTATATCGATCAAGAGGCCGACGAAGCCGCGGCTGGTCGCCCCGCCAGCATTGTGGCCAAGATGAACTCGCTGACCGAACCGCGCATCATTCAAGCCCTCTACCGCGCTTCGCAAGCGGGTGTGTCGGTGGAGTTGATCGTGCGTGGCATCTGCTGCTTGCGCCCAGGTGTCGAGGGTGTCTCTGAGCGCATTCGTGTGCGCTCGGTCATCGGTCGATTCTTGGAACACGAGCGCATCTTTGCGTTTCACGCACAGGGGCGCGAGTTGGTGTGGTGCAGCAGCGCCGATTGGATGCAGCGCAACTTCTTTGCGCGCATCGAAGCGTGCTTCCCGGTGGAAGATCGCGCCCTTGCCGCGCGCGTGCGCGAAGAGTGCTTAGAGCTGTACTTGCGTGATGACCAGCAAGCATGGCTTTTGGCAAGCGATGGTTCCTACACGCGTACCGAGGGCGAGGGTAGGTCCGCGCAACAAACTTTGTTGGCGCGACATTGCGGCTGATCCAGCTACAGCAGCGCGACTACATAGCCGGCAGGGGCGAGCCGTCCGGCTTCTTGCTCAAGGTCCAGTTGGGTCAACGGATGCTCCGACAGCCAGCCATCCGGCAGAGCGATGCCGTAACCGTTCTTGCGCGCCCGCACTTCTACATGCGGTGTCGCCCGCACACCTCGACTGCGCTCTAGCAGCACAGCTAAGCGCATCACAATGCACAGCTTGCGCACCGGGTCTTGGTGCGCCGGTACCAGTTGCTCGAGGCGTTGCGGAGGAAACTTGCGACGATGCCCTTCGATCAGGCACGCCAGCACGAGTTGGTCTTCGCGCGAGAAGCCAGCCATGTCGGAGTTCTCGACAATGTACGCGCCATGACGGTGGTACGACTGATGCGAGATCGAGAGCCCCAGTTCGTGCAAGCGCGCAGCCCATACAAGGAAGCGACTGCCGAACTCTTTATCGATGTCCCAGTCTTTGCGCGTTTGCTCGAACAAGGTCAAGGCGGTGCGCTGCACGCGGGATGCTTGTTCCAAGTCCACGCCAAAGCGCTCGCAGAAGCGTCGGATGGTGCGGTCGCGTACATCCTCGTGACGCTGACGCCCCAATAGATCGTAGATGGCGCCTTCACGCAGCGCACCTTGCGACACACTCATCGCCTCGACCCCCATTACATCAAGGAAAGCAGACAAAATGGCCACGCCGCCGGCCGCCACTGGCGCGCGATCTGGGTCTAGCCCCGGAATCGAAGCGAGCTGGTCGATGCGGCCTGCGTCGATCATGGCGCGGCGCAGCTTGCGCAGGCCCTTGGCTGTGATATTGCCATCAGCCCAGCCATTGACGCGCAATACTTGGGCAACCGACAGGGCGGTACCCGAGGAGGCGACTGCTTCTTCCCAGCCCAAGGCTCGATAGGGGCGTTGCAGTGGCTGTAGCTCTAGTTCGGCTTCTAGGCGCGCACGCCGCATCGCTTCGCGCGTGATGACGCCTTCACCAAACCAGCGTAAAGTCCAGCTGACACAGCCCATGTGCAAGCTGTCTGCCACAAGTGGTTCAAACCGCTCGCCAAGGATGATCTCGGTGCTGCCGCCGCCTACATCGACCACCAGCCGGCGCTGTGCGTCATCGGATAGGTCATGGGCCACACCTAGGTAGATGAGGCGCGCCTCTTCTAGGCCGGACACGATTTCGATCTCATGGCCCAATGCTTCTTCCGCGCGCGTCAAGAAGCCGCGCGAGTTACGCGCCATGCGCAAAGCTGATGTACCAATGGCTCGCACGCGACCCGACTCCATGCCGCGCAATCGTTCGCCAAAGCGTCGCAGGCAGGCGACGGCACTATCCATGGTGGTTGCGCTGAGTGTCTTCTCGCGTCCGAGGCCCGCCGCCAAAGCCGTGCGCTCACGCAAACGATCCACGATCGCCAGATGACCATCAGCCCAGCGCGCCACCACCATGTGGAACGAGTTCGAACCAAGGTCGACAGCGGCATACAAGCCTGTGGCACTCTCGCGGCTCATCGCCACAGTCGTACTCGCTCACTCGTCCTCAGGGAAGACCCATGCGGCACGAATTGCATCGACTACTTCACGCTTGATCGTGGCGACATCCAAGCGACTGCCGGTCAGTTGCCGGTTGCGTTCCGCAAAGAAGGGCACACCATCCGCGCCGAACCATAGCTCAGGTGAAGGGCTTTGCGATGGCTGTGCACGCCATCGCAGTGCAGCATCCGTGCTGCCTTCCAACTTGTTTAAGCGTGTGCAAAGGCGTTGCAGGTCGGGACGCGCCAGGCGTGGCTGCGCGAGCGGGAACCACGAGGTCGTGTTGACAACGAACCTGCAGCTTGTCCCGCCTCCTTCTACCGGAGCCAGTGCGAGCAAGCGATCCCGCACGCTGGAGCCGCACAACGCATGCCGTGCTGGATCCAGCGCTGGGCCTACTGTGGCACGATTCCACACGGCGAGGTCGAGATGCAGTAGGTCATCGAGCCGGCACTCACGCAGTTGGGCCTGGTCGGCCACAATGGAGCGTAAGTCGCTCTCGACGAGCTCCGCGTGCTCGAACACACCGCTGTCAAGCCAGCTTGTCAGGCGCTCGACGAGCTCCTCCAGGCAGCGTTCGCGTCGTGCTTCGTCGGAAAGCCCTGCATAAAGCGCGCGCCATGGGGATCGCGCTTCATCGACCAACACCTGCACCAGCAGATCGAAGCGCAGTGCTTGCTCGGAGGGCAGACGGAACCAGTCACCGGCGGCTGCGGCCTCCAGCAGGAACTCCGCATGGCGCAGTGCCGCTTCGGGATAGCGGGTGGCGTACACCGCCAGTGCACCGTCCGTGTCGTAGTGATTGACCGCCAGCATCGTGCAGCCGGCCGCCAGCCGCTCCCGCTCGACCTGCGGCAAGCGCGCGAAGGCCAGCGCACAGCCCGTCGACAGGTCATGCCGCAGCGGCTCAGGCGTGTGATTTCCCGGCCAATGCGAGAGATCTAGGCCAGGCCCCTCCCACGCGCCATCGATCTTGATGGCGGCCGCGTGAGAGGGCGGAGTCACAAATCGGATGGGGAGCTTCACTCGCTCAGCCCTGCGATTCCCCAGGCTTCTCGCCTTCCTTCTTCTCTGCCTTCTTGCGTCGCAGCTCCAACAACTCCTCCAGCTTCTTCATGTTGTTGTTGGCATCGCGCTTGGCAATCGCACGGATGTCGCGCAGCTCCTTGCTCAGGTCGGTGCGCGCCAGCTCCTTCTCCGCTTGCACGGCCGCCTCCTTGTACCAAGCCAGCGCTTGCTCCAAGTCGCGGTTGAGGTAGTAGTGCAGCATCACCGCGATGTCGTTCAAGTAGTTCGGATCCTGCGGTGCCAGCTCCAACGCCTTGGCGTAGGCCGTGTACGCGTCTTCCCACAACTGCTTGGCCTCGGCCTTGTCTTCGGCCTTCTTGGAGCGGTTCTTCTGCTCGCCCGCATCACGGCGGAACAAGCCGAGGTTGTTCCAGTACAGAGAGTTGGCCGGCTCCAGCGAACACTCGATCTCCGTCAGCCACGCCGCCTCAAGGTTCTTACCCTTCGGCACCATCAAGCTGATCAAGTAGTCGAGGATGCGGATGTTCTCATCCTTGTTCGCCGAGAGCGAAGCCACACAATCGGCACGGTTGGTGCTGTGGTGCTTGTGCAGCATCTCCACCGCGCCGTCGTAGTTCTGTTGGAAGTACCGCGCGAGCGCGATGTAGTAGTGGCTGTTGACATAGTCGGGCCACTTCGCGAGCGCTTGCGTGAAGGTCTCTTCGGCACGCGCGTACTTCTTGGTCGCGTAGGACGCCCAGCCCAACCACCACAGCACCAACGCATCGCCGCTGCCTTCGGTGCCGTAGGCGGCCACATAGGCGCTGTGGGCTGCTTCCAAGGCTTGTGCGAATTGCTCGGGATCCAATTGCCCGCGGAACTCATTGATGTCGACTGCTTGCGGCGCCAAGCCGTAGGCCTTGCCGTACTCCTGCAGCGACTGTGCCTTGTCACCCTTCCAAGCCCACACACGCGCAAGCTCCACGCGCGCCGCCGATTCGGGAGCGCGCCATTCGAACTCCTTGTGCGCGACGCACAGAGCGATGGCGCGCTCGAAGGCCACCTTGGCCGAGTCCAGATAGGTGGCGGCTTCGGCGGCCTTGGTTTCGTCACCTTTCGCGGCGCTGTACTGCGAGAAGCACACCTTGCCCAACATCACCTGCGCGGCATCATCCTCCGGCAGCAAAGCGCACGCGGTTTCGGCTGCTTCGCGTGCGGTCGGTAGCTCTTGCGCGTTCCACGCCGACTCGGCCAAGGTGCGCCAACCATCGGGATAGAGCTTGGGTTCCTTCTTCAACGCCGAGCGCAAGTAGTTGGTGGCATCGGTGTACGCCATCGCGATGATGCCGCCGTTGCCACCTTCGGCGATCGACTTCTGCGCGCGCGCAGCGAAGCTCATGCCATAGAGGTACTCGATGGCCGCACCCGTCTCGCCTGCGGCTTCCATGCGCTCGACATCAGCCAAGACCGAGTCCACTTGACCCAGATCCAAGCGTGCACGCAGCACCCACTGCTTGGTGTGGAGCTTGCCTCCGCCCAAGGCATCCGCCTCGCTAAAGGCAGCCAGTGCCTCGACCGGCTTGCGTGCCACCAGCAAGGCTCGCCCCTTGCTCACCAGCTCTGTCACCTGCGCGCTTTGCTCGGCGCGCACCGCGAGCGCCATGACGGAAGGGGACGAGGTGGGCACAGCGGCCGAGCCACTGAGCGCGAGTAGGAGTGCTTGGATCATGTCAGGTCTTCTTCTTCGAGACACCAGTCTGCGCTGGAGGCACCGGAATCGGCGCCGCCCAGCGTTGGTCGGGGCGTACGCGTGGATCGGTACCCGTTGCGAGCGCCGCAGCACAGCGCTCAAGGTACCCGCCTTTGCCGCGCACTTCTTCGCGCGGATCCACGCCAGTTGTGAGAGAACGCTCAAGCCAGACTTGCGCCGTCTGCGCATCGCCTTCCAAGGTCAGCGCCAGCACGCCTAAGTTCTGGTAGGCATCGCCAAGCGCAGTCGCGACCTCTTCCAAGCGCTTGCGCCGCGTGGCGCGTTCTTCCTCGGCGAGGTCCGGCTCGGCGATGGCTGCTTCCCATGCACGCACTTGCGCTTCGCCAGCGGTCACCGCGCGTTGCAGGTACTCCTTGGCCAAAGCTGCATCGCGTTGCAGGTAGTAGGTGAGGATCAAGCCCGTGTCGTTCACGATGCGCACATCCTCCGGTGCGAGCGTGGCTGCAGCGCGATAAGCGCGCAGGCTGGCCTCCATCGTTTCCATAGCGCGCGTCAGCAAGCGATTGGCGGCCTCGCGCTCCTGACGGCCGACCTCAGGCGTGCTCGCCAGTTCACGGGCGCGAATCTCCAACGCCACGGCCAAGTCGCGCTGAAAGAAGCCCGCGTTGTTGGCCCAGTCGACCACGTCAGGCTCTGTCTCGAACAGGAAGGCGTAGATGCGTGCTGCCGACTCCAACGCATCCAAGGCTTCGGGGGCGAGCGGGTCTTGCGCCAGCGCGGCAAAGCGCGCACCGCAGGTGTGCAAACCGGCGACCGCACTAGGAATCAGCGGCAACGCTTCCAAACGCAAGGCCGCGCGACCGAAATCTTGAGTCGAGAGGAAGCGTTCGCGCGCTGCGTTCAGGTCGCCGTCTTGTAGCGCCAGCCAACCCATGCCACAGCGCGCCACTGCTCGATAGGAGTTGCAGGCTGCTTCCAGCCCGCTGTCGCGTGCAGCAGCACGAAAGTACGCTTCCGCTCCGGCGAATGCAGTCTGAGCTGCTGTGCGTGCACTGGCACGATCCTGCGCCAAATCCAGCTGCTCCAAGCCGGTTTCGTACGCCGCGCGGCCCAACTCATACGGCACATGCGCCCACTCTGGCAGTGTCTGTTGCAAGAGCTGCAGTTCACGCACCAACAGCTCGCGGCCACCTAGCTCGCGCGTGCCGCTCACGAGCACATCAAGCAGCACTGCATCGGGTCCCAAGCTCTTGAGTCCGCGCTGTGCGGCTTGCGTCGCCTGGTCCGTGCGCCGCATGACAAGCAAACGCGACGCCAATGTGCGCCAAGCCCAACGGTCGCTGGCATCGACTTCCAAGGCCGTGCGCAACAGCCCCAAGCCCTTTTCCGCGCACTCCAAGGCGCGCGTGCCTTCGCCAACAGCCTCAGCTTCCGACTGCTGCAACAACAGCAAGTCCGCAGCCACAACCCTGCAGCTGTGCAGCAGCGCCGGACTCGTGTCGTTGCCAGCGCGCAGCGCCTCGTTCAAGGCGCCCTGTGCGTGCGCCACACCACGTTCGGTCTTGCCCACTGCGCGTGCACAACGCGCTGCACCCAAGGCCGCGCGGGTCGAGAGGCCGGCCATCAGCACCGTCTCGAACTCGGCCAACGTGGCTTCGTACAGCCCCAGATCATTGTCGACCCTGGCCAAGACCCAGGCCGCCTCGGCCCGCTCCAGCCGCAGTTCCGTGTCGCGCGGCATGCGCTCCACAGCCTGGTCGTACAACGCCAGCGCGCCACGCACATCGCCAGCTGCCATCAGTTCGCGCGCCCGCGCACCCTCGGCACTGGCCAAGCGACGCGCTAAGAACTGGCTGGCCTCGTCCCAAGCCCCTGAGCGCACCCAAGCAATCAACTGCTGCTCGTCACCTTGCGCGACGACTACGGTCGCTTGGAGCGCGGCTTGAATGGCCTCGCGTGTGGGTCTGCCCCGCACTTCGGGGAACAGCTCACGCAAGCGTGCCTCGACCGCTGCCTCCAACTCGACCGCTTGCGGCGCCTCTGCTACTGCTGGCTGAGGGGCCTGACAGGACGCTCCCACCGCCACCACACCAGTGGCAACCAAGCCGAGAAACGCCGAGGAGTGGGGGCGGGCCATGCGGGGTGCAGAGTCTAGCTCCCGAAGCCCCCATCGGTCACCGCGCTTGGAAGGGGAGCCTCCAGAAGGGAAGATAGGAGCACGCCCTGCGTCCAAGCTCGGCCCCGCTCTATGCCCCGCCCCATGCGCCGTCTCACCCAAACTTTGCTGTCCGCCGCCGCTTTGGCGCTGGCGTTGCCCTCTTGTGATAACCCCGCTTGCGTATTTGGCGGCGATTGCTCGTCCCAAGGCGAGGGTGGTGCCATCGGAGGCGCACCGGCTTCGGTGCCCAGCGATGGCGAGATCGTGCTGGCCGAGCCGATTCGCTTTGAGCGCATGTTGCCCAACGGCACCAATGCCGATCCCAGCACGCCGATCGTGCTCGTCTTCAGCGAAGCCGTCGCCAGCGCGAATCCTGGCTCGGCCTTCGAGCTAGTTGGTGATGACGGTTTCACGGTGATCCCGATCACCATCTCGTCGTTGCATGGCGACGGGCGAGTATTGGTCCTCTATCCGGTGGTTCCCGGTGGAGGGGGCTTGGGCTTGGGTGCAGGCTTCAGCGTGCGCCTGCGCGATGGCCAGCGCCTTGTCGACCGCAATGGCCAGGTCCTGACACCGCCTTCGAGCGGTACTTTTGGATCTTTCTCCATCGCGAGCACCGAACCCAGCGCGCCTGCCTTGGTGGCCACCTATCCTGCCGACAATGCCACACTCGTGGCGGCGACGACGGAAGTCGTGGCGGTGTTCTCGCGCCCGATGGATGCCCTGACGGTGTCCGATGCCTCGTGGGTGGTGACGGTCAATGGTGTCGCGCCTGAGTTCGATCCCGAGCCCGCCGCTGCTTCGTTGGCTGGCGTGCAAGAGGATGCACGCGTGTGGCGCTGGCGCAGCGTCGATGACGACGGCGTGGCGCGGTCCTTGGGCACTGGCAGTGATGTGGCAGTGGTGCTGTCGCCTAGTGGCGAACCCATGCGCGACGAAAAGGGCAACCAGCTGCCGTCGTTCACGCTGGACTTTGAAACCTCGCGCGTGTCAGCGCCCACCGAGGCGTACATCGACTACGACGGTGGTCGTGTGGATACGATCGGCATCGAGTCCCTCACCGGGCCTGCGGACCTGGCTCTGACGGTGCTGTGCCCGGATGCGGTCGCAGGAGATCGCCTCTCGTTGTACATCTACGGTCGCGACCCCGCGGTGGAGACGAGCGCACCACTCGTGTCGCTGTACCGCGATGTGCTCATGACCGAGCCGTACACGACCTTTGTGTTGACGGCGGCGGATGTCAATTTGCTGTCGAGCACCTCACCGCTCACACCGCGGGTCAAGGAAGGCACGCTGGATTTCGCTTTCTCTGTGCGCCGTGGTTCCGACCAAACACCGGTCAAAGTGCTGGATACGGATCTGGATCGCTTAGGCCGTCAGTCGGTCACGCTCGACCTGACAGCCCCAACTTTGGTGGGCTTTGGCACGAGCGGCACCGAGCGCAGTACCTTCCGTTCGGATCAGCGCGATTTGTGTGTCGTCGCCCGCGGCAGCGAAGCCATTGCCTCCGCGCGTGTGGTGGCTGGCGCTGCCAGTAACGAAGCCAACGAGCGTGTGCTGGGTGCGGATGACAGCGGCCTATTCTTGGCCGCACCTGTGCGCGGTTTGGGGCCCGATGCGTCAGGTTTGCTTGACGCACCGGTGAGTTTCGAGCTGGTGCTGCGCGATCGCGCGCGGAATCCATCCTTGCCGGTGACCGCCACCTTTGAGCAGCGCGCTGTGGCGAATCTCGGCACCAACACCGCCAAGGAATTGGAGGTGGAGGTGTACGACGCGCAGACTTTGGCCCCCATCCCGAGTGCTCTCGTGCGGGTGCATGAGCACTTGCCTCCGGGCTATGTGGAAATTGGCGTGGGCGGCACCACGGACATCAGTGGCCTTGCCACGGTGGATGCGGCGTTCTTGAGTGCGGTCTCGATTCTGACCGTCGACGCGAATGGCTATGGCTTGGTCACCATTGATGGCATCACGGGTGCGCGCGTCAGCATTGGCTTGATGCCGAACACGGCGAGCACTCCCACCGTGTCCGGTTTGGTTGTCAGTCAAAATCCCGCGACCGCTTCCACCTTGCTTACCAAGCAGGTGCGTGACACGCGCCAAGATGAGCGCGCCTCCAGTGGTTCGGTAGCAGCGTGCACGCAGTCCATTCCGAATCAGCGTTTGGAGTGTGCGTTTGGTCCGCTCAGCATCCGCGGGCGGCGCACGGGTGCCCTCACCGCGTTCGTGACTACGCCTGCATCGTCGGCGTTGACCTTCGTTCCAGAGCTGTTCTTGAACGGGTATGGCCTTTCGTTGCCGCTCGCCGCACCTACGGGGAACGCGCAAGGCGGGCTAGTGCTGTCGGTGGATCCGTTGTTCAGCGACCCCGAGTCGGCGCCTGAGAATGCGCCCTTTGAGCCCGCGGCCTTTGCCGTCAGCCCAGCAGCAGGTGGTTTGCTCACCCTTACCGGCGCACCCAGCGTGCGTGTGGACGGTTTGGTGCCTGGGCTTGCCGCGGCACTGCCCGTGGGTTTGGGCCAAGCGTTCAGCACCTTGCCGAATACCTACGGAGTGCGTTGCGCGGCAACGGGCGCTGCTAGCCCTCTGGGCAGCTATGTACTCGACGGCTTGGTGGAGGAAGACCTCTTCGTGCGGGTCGATGCGGCCTACACCAGCGGTGCTAGCGCCTATGTGCGCCCGCGTTCCTCCACAGCGCCGTTTGCCGCAGTGTTCAGCGAACCGCCTGATGATCCGGCGGCCATCACCCTTGGTTCTGAGGTCAACACCTCGGCCTATGACCTGCAGTACACCAATCCCTTGCCCACAGCAGGGGTGCACAAGGTGACGCTGCTGGGAGCACCCGGTCGGACTTGGACGGTCTATGCCTTGGATGGCCTAGACAAGGTCAAGGATCCGCTGGATGCGACGGTTCGTCTGCCGCTGCCCCTGATCGGGGAGGGCGGGACCCTGCCGCTACCTCTGGTCGATGGCGGCTATACGGCCGTCTTCGAGTCGGTTTCGTGGGAGACCTACAACGCGCGCGACCTGAGCTTTGCGGACCTGGAGCGCGAGCCCACGGCGGGGGTGCGCTCCCGCAATCTCGCGCTGACTCTGCGAGTGCCTTGATCCGCACGCTGTGACTTGTATGCTCGCCCGCACGGGGCCATGCAGGCAGCGCGAACGGTTCGCGCGCCGAACCATGTCCACGCCGCAGGTACCACCGTGATCCGCTCGCTTTCTGCCGCCCTGTCGCTCACCGCTCTGTCCTTTGTCGCCGCCTCATGCACGCAACTGCCCAAGCCTCCGGGCGGGGAAGTGCGTTCGAGTGGTTCTGCGTTGTTGGATCAGCGCAGCCCGCTCGAGATTGTCGTCGCTCCTGTGGAGGGCGCCAACGCAGCAGGTGGTTCCGCAGCTGTGCCGACCGAGTACTTGCGCGCTGGTTTTCAGCAAGCGTTGATCGCGCGTCGCTACAGCCCGATCGCGCTGCGCTATGTCGACAAGAAGGTGGTCGAGGCTTCGTATTCGGCCGGTGCTTTGTCCGAACAAGCAGTCTTCCAGACCAAGGTCACGCGCTTTGACACCGCGCTCTTCGACACCAATGGTGCGATCCATGTGGCGCTGACGGTCAAGATGGTGGACGCCGCCGATGGCACGGTGCTGTGGACCGGTAGCGTGGATCGTCGCTACGACTTCAGCGCGAACAAGGAGCAATACGCGACCTCCTCGGCGCGCATGCGTGCGGCCTGCGAGTACATCACGGCCGAGGTGCTGGAGGCACTGCCGGCCCGCAACCCGATGCCGGGTTACGCCTCGAACTGAGCGCCTAGGCCTGGCTGGTCCTGGCCCTCGCTGGTATCGAACGGGGCCTTCTGGTATCGTCTTCGCGCCCTAACCGGGGCCACGAGGTGAGGCGTGCACTCCTCACCGCACCCTGTTCTGGAGCGCCTTTCTCTGGGGCACGGGCAAGTCAACACGCACAGGCAGCGCCGTCTCACCTACCTAGCCGAGGCGGACCAAAGGATCATGCCGATTACCGTCGAACAGAAGCAAGCCATCATCCAGAAGTACGCAACCAAGCCCGGGGACACTGGTTCGCCCGAAGTGCAGGTTGCGCTGCTCAGCGCCACGATCAACCACCTGACCGAGCACTTGAAGGTGCACCGCAAGGACTTCACCTCGCGCCGCGGTCTGTTGGTGATGGTCGGTGCCCGCAACAAGCTGCTCAAGTACCTGCGCACCACCGATGTGGCGCGCTACCAGTCGCTGATCGAGCGGCTCGGCTTGCGCGGCTGATTGGATGCACTCGCAACGCGGCCTGCCCTGAGTGCAGGCCGCGTGCATTAGTCCGGAGATCACTCGTGCTGCTGCCTGCGAGGCGCGCCTTATCCTCCTGACGCTATGCACCCCGTACAAAGTTTTTGACAAAC
>Ga0079301_1000535_pt1 | contig 18320 bp, 18 predicted proteins | sample Wag4_2014_7_11_3_FD_74797 | JGI IMG/M metagenome (GOLD analysis project Ga0079301, IMG submission 74797) | Fresh water mixed with fracking chemicals microbial communities from Ohio, USA - Utica-2 Time Series FC 2014_7_11 | ecosystem: Engineered > Industrial production > Chemical products > Input... | reverse complement strand
CGGAAGGAACCGGTGGCCGGCGTTTCCCAGGTCCGCCATGCCAGGCGGTAACCATCCGTGGCCACGACTTCCATCCGACCGTCCTGGAGGCTCACGAGCATCCCGCTGATGATGCTCTTGTCATCCTTCGCAGCCGCAAAGGCCGTCTGACGGATGCCGCGAACCAGTTCACTCGCCTCGATCTGGAGCAGGGTGGCGTCGGCATCGGCCCGAGGGAGCTGCGGGAACTCCTCCGGGTTCTGCACCGGGAGTACGAACCTTGAACGCGCGCAGTTGAGCGTGGCCTTGTGAGACTCACCGACGGTGAGCGCGACGTCGGAGTTCGGTAGTTTGCCGATGATGTCCGAGAGATCTCGCGCGGCGATCGCCACCGAACCCTCGATCTGGACTCGCGCTGGCACCCGGACCTCGATCCCCACGTCGAGATCGGTGGCCGTGATCATCAGGCTTTCCTCGACGGTCCGGAGCAGGACGTTGCTCAGGATGGGAAGGGGCCCGCGATTCGCGACCGCCCTCTGGACGACGTTGATACCCTTCGAGAGCGCCTCGCGAGAACAGGTGAACTCCATGACAACTCCTGGTCGATCGGATCCGTGTGCAACCGGTGCACACGGATGGAGTGGCATGTTAGCCGATTCCCTGCCGTTCCGGAAGATCGCGCATCTGACCCGTGGACAAGGTGCTTGCGGGCCAGGAGCGTGTCTTTATCTCGGATCGATCATGATCTACAGATCCAGTCGTAGTAGGGGGAGTGGATCCTGTTGAAAACTCCCCTCGATCCGTGCAGGACGGGAAGCTCCGGAGTGGATGCCGGAGGGGATATGGAGGGGGAGTTATCCCCAGGTCCGGTTCCGAGCGAACTGTCCCCTCCCTGTGCACCGCTTATCCACAACCCGCCCCCCCGGTTGTGCATCGTTTATTCACAGGATCATGATCACATCTGTCCGGAGCACGTGGCGCACATATCAACAACTTCTCCAGAGGTACCTTATCCACAGTGATGGCAAGAATCCAGGTTTCATGCGGTTCTTGGCCATCACGGTCTGGAAAGATCTTCCAGGGTTGTCCACAGTTTTCCACCGGAGTTCCCTGGCATGTCCCCTCCATGTCCCCAAGTTTTCCCCAGGTGCGACGGAAGTTGTCCACAGCTTTTCCCCGGCCGGACCGGAGAGTTATCCCCTGCATGGGGACAAGTTGTCCACATCTCGCCAGATACCGTGGAAAACCTCTTATTTTCCTTAACATTGTTTCAAAGAATCCCGTATAACGGCTTCAGGAGCCATTCTTCAGCCATTGGCGAAGATATGTTCGAATTTGAACTGTCCGGGATGATCCACCTTGACATGCTCCGCGATCGGCAAGCATCAACAGTCCATCCACAGGGTTATCCACAAAGTGGAAAACCAGGTCGGTCAATCGAATACATGATCGAATTTGGAAACGTCGTCCGTGAGAGGCGGCGGGTGCGTGCAGGATCCTGAGCGCAGAAAGGGCGACGAGTGGCCACTCGTCGCCCTTTCTGTTTGTCCTTGACGCCCTCTAGGCGCGTATCTGAGCTGTCAGGTGCTGGAGCTGGATCCCCAGGGAAGGATCTGCGGCCAGGGCCAAGCGTACCTTCTCGTAAGCGTGGAGGACGGTGGTGTGGTCGCGTCCCCCGAACTCGGCTCCGATCTTCGGAAGACTCCAGTCCGTGAGGTCACGGCACAGGTACATCGCGATCTGGCGTGCCCAGGCGAGGTCCTTGGTCCGTCTGGCGCTGACGAGCTCCGAGACGTCCAGATGGAAGTGCTCGGCCACGATTTCCTGGATGCGGGCCAGGGTGACGGGTTTGTTGACCACGTTGCCCAGGACCTGCTTGGCCAGGTCCACGCTCGCGGGGACGTTCGTGAGGGAGGCATACGCCATCACGCGGATGAATGCGCCTTCGAGTTCACGCACGTTGTTCTGGTAGTTCAGGGCGATGTAGGCCAGGACATCCTCGTCCACCTTGAGGCCATCGGAATCGGCCTTCATGACGAGGATGGCGATGCGCGTCTCGAGGTCGGGCACCTGGATGTCGGTCAGCAGGCCCCACTCGAAGCGGCTCCTGAGGCGATCTTCCAGGGCCACGATGTCCCGGGGTGGGCGATCGCTCGAGAGGATGATCTGCTTGCCCGCCTCCTGGAGTGCATTGAAGGTGTGGAAGAACTCCTCCTGGGTCCGCTCCTTGCCCTGGATGAACTGGATGTCATCGATCATCAGGAGATCGATGCTGCGGTAGCGAGCACGAAACTCCGCCATCCGGTCTTCCTTGATGGAATGGATCAGGTCGTTGGTGAACTTCTCGCTCGAGAGGTAGGCCACCTTCGTCCGGGGATTGCGCGACAGCAAGCTGTGTCCGATGGCATGCATGAGGTGCGTCTTCCCGAGACCCACCCCCCCGTAGATGAATAGCGGGTTGTAGACCTTGGCCGGCTTGTCGGCGACGGCCACGGCCGCTGCGTGCGCGAAGCGGCTGTGGTTCCCGACCACGAAGGATTCGAACGTGTACTTGGGATTGAGGGTGCCGTAGGTAGGTGCTCCCGAGGCATCCCGGGTGCCGTTCGCCGGCACGACCTGGATGAGTTCTTCAGGAGGCACGGCACCGTCCTGACCCTCGTTCACCCGGCAAATCAGCCGGATGTCGGGGCCACCGGATTCGGCGAGGGCAGCAGATATAGGGCCCATGTTGCGCTGGAACCAGTCGCGCGCGAACTCGTTGGGTGTCTCGACCAGAAGCACCCCGTGCTCCAGGCTGATGGCCCGCGAGGGACGCACGAGGCTCTCGAAACTGGCTCTACTGAGGCGCCCCTGGAGGATCGTGAGTGCCCTCTGCCAGAGTTCGTCAGCCTGCATCTTGTGGTCGCCAGGACCTTTCCCGTCGTTTTTCGACACGTGACGGGCCGCGAACCCGGGGGTCCGTGGCTGTCATTGCCAGGTCTGCAAAGGATGGCACGAGATGATGCAACCGGCGCCGGTATTCGGCACTTGATCCGGGTTCGATCCCTGTGCGGGAGATCATCGTACCTCCGAAATCCGCTCGTGACCACTCGGAGATCCGATCTCGATGCGTTGATCCGTTGTGAAACCCGTGTTAGATTTTCATGAAGTGTCCATCCGCTGGACGGTGCGCCGTCCACATCTCGCGATCTTTCGATTGTCAAGGAGTTCCCCATCATGGCCCAGCAAGCCCTGACGTTCCGCCACGGTGGCAAGAAGCGCAAGCGCGCTCGTACCCACGGCTTCCTCGTTCGCATGAGCACCAAGAACGGCCAGCGCGTCATCCGTGCTCGTCGCTCCAAGGGCCGCAAGCGCCTCGCGGGATAGATGCTTCCGGCCCACGAGCGCCTGCGACGGCCGAGTGCCTTCGACCGCATCTACCAGAGCGGACGGGCCTTCGGTGATGCCCTGCTCGTGCTGCATGTGCATCCCAGTCTGGACCGACCTGGCAGCAGCCGGGTCGGTTTTGTGGCTGGCAAGAAGGTCGGTAACGCCGTGGTGCGGAATCGCGTGAAGCGACGGCTTCGTGAACTCGTACGCGCCAGGCAACGATACTGGGAGCCGCCCGTGGACCTGATTCTCAGGGCGAGGCCGGGTGCTTCCGAGGCCAGCTTCGCAGACCTCGGGCGGTCTCTCGATCGCTTGCTGCGCAAGGCGGGACTTGCAGGATCATATGCCCCGGAGAGTGCGACGTGACGCGCTCGCCGATCGAGCAGGTTATCCTGCGCATCCTGGACCTGCTCATCCGCGGGTACCAGCTGGTGTCACGTCTGACGCCGCCACAGTGTCGTTTTTATCCCACCTGTAGCCAGTACATGCGAGTTGCTCTCGAGCGACATGGTCTGCTGTCGGGCTTGTGGCTCGGCACCAGACGGATCCTCCGTTGCCATCCCTGGAATCCCGGGGGGCATGACCCCGTGCCCGACCCCCCTCTCAGGAGACATCCGTGAACCCGATCGATTGGATCGCCCACTCGATGATGATCCCCATCCTCGAGACATTTTTTCAGATCACCCGGTCTTATGGCTGGTCGATCATCTGTCTGACCTTGACCATCAAGCTGGCGCTCTTTCCGCTGGTCGCCAAGCAGTTCAAGGCCAGCCGCGAACTTGCCACCCTCCAGCCCAGGCTGAAGGAGATCCAGGAGCAATATCGCGATCAACCGGAAGTCATGCAGGCCAAGCTCATGCAGTTCTACGCAGAGCACCGCGTGAACCCCATGGGGGCCTGTCTGCCCACGCTCATCCAGATGCCCTTCCTGTTCGCGCTGTACACTGCGCTGAACAACAAGGAATTCCAGGATCGCATCGCCCACAAGGCCTTCTTCTTCATCCAGAACCTGGCGGACGTCGGCGTGCTGCCCCGTCAGCCCGGCGAAGCCGTCCACTGGGCGAATCTGGCGATGGTGGTCCTGTTCGGGGCCTCGATGTACGTCATGCAGCGCATGATGACCACCAATCCCGACGATCCCATGCAGCGTCAGATGCTGACGATGATGCCCGCCATGACGACGGCCATGTTTCTCTTCTTTCCGCTGCCGTCGGGTATCTTGCTGTACATCACGGCGTCGAATGCCATCACCATGATCCAGAACTTCTACCTGACCCGGACCTCGGCCGTCCCCGCTCCCGTCGTGCCGCCCTCCCAGGCCGTGATCGACGCGACCCCGGGCCGGATCGACGACTCCGGCAAGGGTGGTCAGACCCGGGGTCCGAAGGGCATCATGCCTCCGGTGAACCCCGAGCGGAAGGGAGAATAGCGGATGGAGCCGATCATCCAGCTGGGTGACTCCTATCAGTCCGCCCTCGACGCCGCGCTCGACGAGCTCTCCCGGGACGAGAGCGAGGTCGAGATCGAGGTGCTCGAGGAGGGTGATGGCACGCGGCCCTGGAAAATTCGCGTCACACCGGTCGATGGCCCGCTCGACGAGGCCCAGGACTGGTTACTCGACGTCCTCGACGCGATGGGCATCGATGGCACCGTCGGGCTCGTGTTCGAGGGCGATCGAGTCGTCTTCCACATCGAACTCGAAGGGGATCCGGGGATCCTCATCGGGCGTCGCGGTCAGACGCTCGAGGCGCTGCAGTGGCTCCTGTCCGTGTCCTTCGGCAATCGCGTCGGCAAGAAGCTGCTGATCGACGTCGAGGACTACCGTCAGCGCGCGCAGGAGCGGATCGCCCGGCTGGCGCTCGATGCGGCGGACCGCGCTCGCAAGTCGGGTCGCCCGCAGCATCTGCCTCCCATGAACGCGGCCGAGCGGCGGTTGGTTCACCATGCCCTTGTCGAGGAACTCGACATCGAGACCCAGAGTGAAGGGCGAGATCCCGACCGTCATGTGGTGATCCAGCCCCGTCGAGTCCGGTGAGCGACCTCGATACCATCGTCGCGATCGCCACGCCCCCTGGCACGGGGGGCGTGGCGATCGTCCGCATGAGCGGGACGCGGTCCCGCGAGATCGCGCAGGCCATGGTCCGGACGGGCGGGGGACATCCGGTGGCGCCCGCGCTCACCGAGCGCACCGAGAAGGTCCTGCTCGTCGGGGTCCTCATCGACCCCGTCTCGGGCAGACGGCTGGACGAGGCCGTCATCCTCGTCTTCGTGGGGCCTCGCTCGTACACCACCGAGGATGTCGTCGAGTTCCAGATCCATGCCGGACCCGCCACCATCGAGCGGGTCCTGACGGCGTGTCTGGCCTGCGGCGCCCGCCTGGCGACCCGTGGAGAGTTCACGCGTCGGGCCTACCTGGGAGGACGTCTCGATCTGACCCGCGCCGAGGCCGTCCTGGAACTCGCGCAGGCACGAACCGACCGGGCTCTCGACGCGGCCCTCAACCAGCTGGATGGCCATCTGGCTCGCTTCACGAACGCGCTTCGGGAACCGATCCGGCATCTGCTGGCCGAGATCGAGGCGTCGATCGACTTTCCCGATGAGCTGGACGTGCCCCCCTCCGCCCGCATTCTCGCGACCCTGGAGGAGCTGCGCGACCGGATCCAGGGACTGCTCGCCGAGGTCCCGGCTGCGAGGCTGGTGCGGGAAGGGGCCAGGGTTGCCCTCCTCGGCCTCCCCAATGTCGGCAAGTCCAGCTTGCTGAATGCCCTCATTGCAAGTGATCGCGCGATCGTCACCGAGCATGCCGGAACGACCCGGGACGTGCTCGAGGAGACCTGGACCGTGCACGGGATCCCGTGCCGGATCCTCGATACCGCGGGGATCCGGCAGGAGGAGGTCGATCCGGTTGAACGTCTCGGCATCGCCCGCTCCGAGCAGGCCCTGCGCGAGGCCGAGTTGCGCCTGGTCGTGATGGACGGCACCCGGACGGTGGATCCTTCCTTCGAGGAGCTCCTCGAGCGGGCGCGCGCTCACGGGCCCACGGTGCTCGTGGTGAACAAGGGGGATCTGGAGAGCTGGCGATCGCCCGCCGGGGAGGCGGACGCGATCCGGGTCAGTGCCCGGACGGGCGAGGGGTTGGAGCACCTGACGACTGCCGTCTGGCGCGAGCTGACCTCGGGGACCGTCACGCTGGTTCCGTCCGTCGCCATCAACGCCCGTCACGAGGCGGCCCTGACGCGCGCTTGCGAGGCCCTCTGTCAGGCCCGTCAGGCGTGCCAGGACTCGCTACCCGTCGATCTGGTGGCTCACGATCTCCGGATGGCGCTCGAGCTGCTGGGGACCGTCCAGGGTGAGGCGCTCACCGAGGAGGTGATCGATCACATCTTCGAGCGTTTCTGTGTGGGAAAATGAGGTCATCGGATCCGGCATGGAGGCTCGATCCCCCGGGGAACCCGCCAAGCTGGCACGCTCTCATGGTCTATTAACAATTTGTAAACGCCCCTGGACCTGCCACCTCGAGACCTCTGTTATAATTTTGACGTCTCGTTGACGGTCCGCATGGAACCGTATGACACGGAGGTTTTGAGTGGAAAAGACGCGCAAGTGGTCCTTGACTCCCAGGGAACGCGAGAAGCTCGTCCACGAGTACATCCCGCTCGTCAAGAAGATCGCCCGGGGGCTGGCCCGCCGGAGCACGGATCCCGTCGAAGACCTGATACAGGTCGGTTCCATCGGTCTCCTCGAGGCCATCGACCGGTACGAACTGGGTCACAACACCGAGTTCAAGACGTATGCCGTTCACTACATCACGGGCCACATCCGGCATTACCTGCGGGACCGGCAGAACCTCCTGCGGGGGCCCCGTGCGCTCCAGGAACTTTCCTACCGCCTGAGCGTCGTCACGGCCAACCTCTCGCACGAGCTCGGGCGTGAGCCGACCAACCAGGAGCTCGCCGACATCCTCGAGATCACCATCCAGCTCGTCGACGAGGTCAAGCAGTACGACAACCGGGTCTCGGTCTTCTGGCTCGACCAGGAAGGCCGTGGAGACGACGACGATACCCGCACCCTGCTCGACACCCTCATGGATCCCCGATCCCAGCGGGATGGTCAGATCGACATGGACGAGCGTCTGCTGCTCAAGGAGGCCATGAGCCGCCTCACCCGCCAGCAGCAGGAGCTCCTCGAGATGCGGTACTTCCAGGACATGACCCAGGCCGAGGTCGCCCGGCGTCTCGGGGTCTCACAGATGGAGATCTGTCGCCGGCTCAAGCGGGCGGTGAAACAGCTCCAGCTGATTCTCTGTCCGCAACTCGACAACCGGAACGGCGTGCAGCCCCTGCCCGTCGTGACCAACGCCTGATTCAAGAAAGCTTTGACCGGGATTATCCCCGATTTAACCGCTTTCGCTGCTGACCAGCCGATAACGCTCTCGAGGAGGGTCGTGTCGTGCTGGTCAGTTCACTTTCATCCCAGCCCTCGATCTGGATGCGCCTGAGCGGCCTTGCCCGTCTCATGGGGCCCTCTCGCGTGCCTCCGGCGCCAGCCGAGCCGCTCCCGTTCGCCTCCGTCGCCTCCCGTTCGACTGCGGTGGATGTCTTCCGTTCCTCCGCGACGCCCTGGGTCTCGTCGGCCAACCGCATCTTCTTGTCTCAGGATCCCGGACCCTACAATCCCGAGGCCAGCTTCAACAACACGAACTGTGGGCCGACCAGTCTCGCCATGGCTCTCTCGGCGCTCGGGCTGCGGCCGCCCGGCCTTCCCGCGAACGCCTCGGTCGAGAACTGGATCGATGCGGCGCGCTATGCCATGCGGGGCGATACCAACGATTACGAGCTGACCTCGGATGATGACGTGCTCCAGGGGGCCCTCCAGAGTGGTGCCCGGGCCTGGAAGGTGACCGATCACGCCACGCTCGACCAGGCGCTCGATGCCGGTGCGCTCGTGGTGCTTGCCGGGAATCCGGCCGCCTACGCCGGGCGTTTCGATTCACGTTCCCTGCGCGGTTTCGATGGCGGGCACTTCATCCTGGTGGCAGGCCGTTCGGGGGATCGCTACGTGATCAATGATCCGCTCTCGCGAGTCGGTGCCCTGACCGTCACTGCCGATGAACTGATGCGCTACATGGCCTATCGCGACTGGCACGCGGGTGTGGCCGTCACGCGTTGATGCAGCCGCTTCCGGGCTTCCGCGTCTGCCCGGGCAAGGTGATTCCTGCTTCGTCGAGCGCCTGCTTGACGCGCCTTCGCCATTCTGCCGCCACGGCGCCCCGGTCCTGAGGTCCGGTCTTCAGCAGCAACCTCAGCGTCATCCCCTGTTCCGTGAAGGACTGGATACCGACCACCTCGGGGTCGGACAACACGCGCGTGGGCCAGGCCTGCTGGACGGCACGCGCCGCCTCGGTCATGAGGGACAAAACCTCGTCCGCGTCACGGTCGCTCGGCACCGTGAGCTCCAGGATCGCGCGTGACCAGGCGTTGGACTGGTTCACGACGACCTTGATCTGACCGTTCGGGATCGTCACCAGATCGCCGGCGAGCGTCCGGATCCGGGTGATCCGGAAGTTCAGCCGTTCCACGGTGCCCGTCCGACCATCGATCTCGATGGTATCCCCCACGCCGAACTGGTCCTCGTAAAGGATCGCAAAGCCGGCGATCAGGTCCTTGATGAGATTCTGCGCGCCGAGGCCGACCGAGATACCCACCACGCCGGCGCTGGCGAGCAGCGGACCGACATCGATACCCGAGGCGGCCATCAGGCCCAGCACGGCAGCAAAGCCCACGGCGGCACGCAGCAGCGAATTCGCCATGTGGGTCATCGTGCGCGTACGCTGGGCGAGCCGGGCATCCCCGCCGGGCAGGAGATTTTTCTCGAGAGCCTGTGCGAGCTGCCGGACCATGAAGCGTGCGATCCGGTGGGCCAGCCACGCCAGCACCAGTACGGCCAGAATGGCCGGGATCCGGACGGCGACCTGGCGGCCCAGGATCTCGAGCTGGTCGGGCTCGAACAGATGCGTGAGGTCGAGATATGTCACAGCGCGAGCTCCAGCCGCAGACCCGCCGTCCACATCGAGCCACCCACGAGGCCACCGTCCACGCTGCGTTCCAGGCCCGAGATCGTGCCCTGACTCGCGAACAGGTCGAGCGAGGCGATATCCAGCTCGATGCGGCACCCGACTCTCGGCATCCAGCCCAGCGCGAGACCCCGGAAGGGAACGTCCGGTCCGATTCCGAGGGGCATGCCCGCCCAGCCGGCGACTCCGACGTGCGGGAAGAACGCTCCCAGGGGCCATTCCAGCTGGGCCAGGACCTCACCGGTGGCCATGGGCCAGGACCGTCCATCCGAACCCATCATCCAGGCACCGCCAGCCTGGGCTCGCATGGTCCCCAGCTTGAACGGACCTCCGAACCAGGCCAGCGGGAGCTGGATGCCCGTGAGATGGGGGCCATCCTGGAGGGTCCAGTCCAGGTAGGAGACGGGCAGCGTGAACTCCGTGTCGCCCCGGGCCGGCGAGGCCTTGGCCAGCAAGACCAGGGCGAGGAGGAGGAGCCGATGCCCGCGCATGCCGCCGGGGCTCCTAGAACTTCTCGAGGGTGTAGGTGACGACGGGAGATTCCCCCGGATTGGCGATCCGGGTCTTGTCGACGATGCGGAACTTGCCGGTCGGCTGAACCGAGAGGGCCAGGTCCTCCAGGTTGACGAGATTGCCCACCTCGCCCCGGAAATCGTAGTCGAGTTCGTACTGGCCCTCGTCGCCCTTGAACAGGACGATGGCACGGCTGTCCTTCATCTGCGGCATGGGGTTCCTCCCTGGCTATCGCCCGCTTGCGGATCATGACTCGTCGCATGATAGCAAACCGCAGCCGCTTGCCCGACCGTTGTGCTGACATTTCTCGACAGACGGGATCCATTCCGGCTCATTTTTGCTATGATGACGCTGTTTAGGAATCCTATCCATCATGGGTTCGAGTCAGGTCCTGGAGGAGCAATGATGCAGACCTCGGCGATCTCGATGCACACGTGCGGACGCCCCCTCGCGACGGACCTGCTGGAACGCCTCAGCGACCGGGGTCTGAGTTCCGCCATCCTCACGGACCTGGGACCGGCGCTCGTCCGGGAGCTGACGGAATGGTTCCGGCGCTCGGATCCGGAGATCGAGCCGGCGGCGCTGCTCGAAGATCCCACCCTGCTCGAAGAGGGAGATGCGCGCCTGGTGCTCAGACACTGGTTCCGGTCGGTGCTCGGTGTGTCCTGGCGATCGGCCCAACGTCAGGTCTGGCTCGCGCGCTGGGAATCTCTCGAGGCCTGGAGACAGTGGCTCCTGGTCGTGGTGCGCGCGGTGCTCGAAGATCTGGTCGCCCCCGGACCCGAGGATCGTCTACACCTGGAAAACCTGCTCCGGCGAGAATCCCTCGAGGTCACCCGGGCTGATCTCGACAGGGTGCTGGCCTGGGGCCGTCCCTGAGGCGTCACCCGGCCAGTCGCGACACCAGGAACAGTCCGAGCCCGGCGAGGCCCCCGACCAGCGCTCCGTTGAGCCGGATGAACTGGAGATCGTCTCCCACGCGATTCTCCACGAAGGCCACGATCTCGGCATCGGGCATGGTCTGGATCCGGGACTGGATGGCGTCCACCAGCCGCTGATGCAGTCCTCGCTCGAAGGCCGAACGCACCATCCGCTCGATCTGGGCGCGTAACACCGCGTCGGTGCTGTCGCGCGCCAGGAGCTCTGCCAGCCGCTCCTGGATCCCGTCCACGACCTGCTGGATCAGGGCATGGACGGTCTCTCCGCCCATGGCCCCCTGCAGGAACATGCCGATCATCGGGCTGGCCTGACTCAGCCGCGTCAGGGCCTGATCCATGCCCGCATGAACCGCCTGCTTGACCCGGTCTGTCGTCTCCGGAGCCTGGACGACCTCGGCCACCGCCCCTCCCAGGGCACCGGGATCGACCAGCGACAAGATGGCTTCCGGCGACAGAAACCCCGTCACGGTCGAGGCCAGGTTGGCTTCCAGGGCAGCCCGGTTTCGGATCAGCAGATTCGTGTGCGGGATGGGCAGGCCGAACGGGTGGCGGAACAGGGCCGTCACGGCGAACCAGTCGGCGAGTGCGCCCACCGTGCCGGCCTCGAAGAAGGCCTGCACCGCGCCATAGGGAACGCTCGTGAAGACGTCCGGCGGAAGGGCATGCGTGGCGGGCAACAGTCCGCGCATGATCCCGTAACCACCGGCCACCACCAGCAGCGACACGTCTCCGATCCGGGCTTTAGAAACCACAGGTTGCACCTTTCCGGGGACCCGCCTGGGTCCCTGACCTGTCAATTTAGACCATCCCGGACGTCCGGTCCAAGGGGAGCGGGGCTCGAGGGTGGGCCAGGCCAGCATCAGCCACTTTTTACGCAATATTAACGTCGGCTAGACCTCGGGATCACCGATGATCTCGGAGGGATGGGGAGCGTTCTCGCGACATGGAAGGAGGCAGACATGAATCGTCCTCTCGACGTGTTCACCCGCTCCTCCGTGCCCGTCCCGGTCCGGACCACACCGGCCGAGAAGGTCGAGCGACCCCTTCCGGACACGCGGGAGGCAGGCTTCCCGGTGGCAGGCCTCGATCGTTTCGTCCGTTCCTCGTCCCCGGAGCCCCGATCCTCCGGAGTCACGGTTTCGCAGGCGCCCCTTGCCATGCTCGGCAGCGCGCTCGTGGCCGGTCTCGAATGGGTGGGGGACCGCGTCGAGGCGGCTTTTCAGGCCAGCACCGAGCTGGCGGCGGATGTCACCTCCTGGGTCATCCGGAAGGGGTCCGAGTGGTTCCGCTTCCTGACGCAGCTGATCGAGCGGGATCGCATCACGTCCGAGCAACGTTCCCGGGAGAGCCAGAAGGCGCTCGACGAGGTCCGTCACATCCAGAATCACCAGCTCCGCGAATCCCTGACCGATCTCGACCGCCAGGCGCTCGACCAGTCGAAGCGTCTCCGCCAGGTCACGGCAGCCGCTCAGGAAGCAGCGCTGAGAGACCAGGTGCGTCTGGGCCTCACGGATGATGACGACGTGCAGCACCATGCAGCATGAGCCGAGCCTGTATCCAACTGGTCATTAACAAACTTTTGAAGTCAGCCTCCCCGGTTCGCGGCCGAAGATCCTGGTGTCATCCAGCCTCGGTACATGATCGGTCGGGAGGATCGGGCCATGGAAGGACACATCCAGATCCGGAGTCGGTCTGCCGATCTCCGTTTGCCGAGGCCGGCTGCCACGGCTCCCTTGCCAGACCCGGACGTTCCGAAGACTCCCTTGCCCGGCGACGTGCAACGTGTCCAGGGCTCGTCGGAGCGCCTCTCGGCTCTGGTCGGACCTGACCTCCGCGAGCGGCAGGAAGCACTCCTGAGACGGTTGAAGCAGGTGCAGTTTCGCTCGGTAGCGCTCGCAGACCAGCGTCCTGGCAAAGGTGATGCCGTGGACCTTATCCAGAGGATCCAGCGTGCCCGGACGCCCGAGGAACTCGACAAGGTGGAGCTGGACGTTCAATTCGCCGAGGGCGATGTCACGTTGCGCGAGATCAGGAAAAACGGGGATATGGCGGCCGAGGCCAGGGCAATCATCCTGGGACAGGAAGCCCGAAAGGCCGTATTCGAATACCTCGAACGCTGCAGGCAACAGCTGAGCGATCTGCTCCAGTCGCTGGATCTGCGGTCCCGGGTCCAGTCCACGCACCTCACCCGGGTGGTGGCCGAGGGGAGCGAGGAATCGCTCCGGGCCCTGTCGCGACAGGGGCTCACGACCGATATCGACGTGTCGAAGCCGACGTCGCTCCAGGCTTCAATCCTGTAGCCACAGCTTGCGGATGCGCCCGGTCTGGACCTCGGTGAAGACCGGGCGCCCATCCACGTCGAGAGCGAGCCCCCCGATGTCCCCCAAAGCAGCCTTCCGCACGAGGCCGTCCTGGGCGTCTTCACCGGTCCCTGCCACCGTCGAGATGATCCCGGTCTTCAGGTCGATCGCCCGGATCCGCGGCGATTGCCAGGACCCCACGAGCACCCGGTTCCGGGCCGCGTCGTACACGATGGCCGTCGGATAGGGGACCCCGGCCGATGTGGCCGGGCCCCCGTCACCCGAGATCGTCGAGCGACCCGTTCCGGCCAGCACGTGCAGGCGGCCATCCGCCTTCTCGAGGCGCAGGACGCGGTTTCCGAAGGCTTCCGTCACGATCAGCTGGCCCTGGCCATCGAAGCAGATGCCATAGGGGCCGGCAAGTGACATCTCGCCAGGCGGCTTGAGCTCGTACATTGCCCCCTGTTTACCGTAGACGCCTGCCACCTTGTCGATGACGTAGGTGTCGGGACTTGCTTCCTGCGTCCAGGCGAGTCGGCGAATCACGTGGTGCTGGATGTCCGCGATATACAGATTGCCGTCGGGTCCGAGGGTCATGCCGATCGGGCTGCGAATGGTGGGCCTGGGGGATCCGGACCGGACGTTCCCTTCGCTGACGTTCCCACCCGGATGGGCGTCCACCAGGGACCTCATGGTTCCGGCCTGGTCGACATGGAAGATTCGCGAGTTGCCGAGGACGCCCACGAGCCAGCTTCCGCCCGGCAGGACAAGCACGCTGCGGGGATCGTAGAGGATCGTTCCGGCTGCTGCCCCCCCGATGCCGTGATAGTCGCTGATCTCGCCTTTCAGGAACCGCTCCATGATGGACTCGGGTGTTCCGTCCCCGGCGACGGTGGAGGTGCTGCCATCAGGTGCGATCCGCCGGATGCGGTTGTTGCCCGTGTCGGCCACGAACCAGCTTCCATCTGCTGCCCTGACGAGCCCCGAGGGGTTCGCGAAGCGGGCGTCTTTCGCCGCTTGCCCGTCTCCCCGGAAGCCCGGGATGCTCCCGGCGATCGTCTCGATGACCGTGAGCGGCTCCCCGAGCAGGCTTTCCCAGCGCTGCCGCAGGGTCGGCATTCGGGAGGCGAAACCCACGAGGTAGGTCCGGTTCATCTCGGGGATACGGCCCACCCGCAGGTCCGGGACGGCAAGAGAGCCGCTCGCGAGCCCCTCCTGGGTCAGGCGGGTCAGTTCGGGCAGGGCCTGGAGCCCCGGGTCGAGATCGCCCAGAGACGCCGTCGCCGCACGTTCGAGGGCGCGTTCGCGCAGGAACTCGGTCACGAGCGTGCTGGCCAGGTCGAGGCGCAGCATGGCTTCCTGCTTCTCGCGCGGGACCTGGAATCCCACGAGGCGGCGATTTCCCGAGAGCACGGCATTCACGACGACGGAGGCACTGGCAGGAGCTTTCGCGAACTTGAAGGCCCCCTTCTCATCCGTGGTCGTCGCCAGGATCTGACCCGTCTCGGGGTCCAGGAACGGACGTTCGCGCGTGTCCGACAGGTACACGAGTGCGCGCTGGAGCGGCACTTCCGCAAGGTTTGCGATCCGGAAGAGGCCGGCTCCGTTCGAAATGAGCCCGGCAGCGGCATTCGATACCAGGCTCGAGGCGACCCAGGCCTGGCCACTGAGGCTGGCCGCCTGGTTGGAGACGAGACCGCCCGCATTGTTCGCCACGAGCTGGTTCAGATCGACGAGCGGGTTTTCGCGACGGTCGACCAGGGGATTGTCCCGGCTGTCGAGCAGTGGGTTCTCCCGGATGGCGGGCTGGCCGGGTGCCGGCGTCGGTGAAGGGTTGCGGAGCACGGTCGAAGGCAGTTGCAACAGAGTCTCACCCTGGCTCCTGGGCTGGATCAGGGAGCCCGGATTTTGACAGGACGCCAGCACGGTGGCAGACAGCGGAACAAGCCACCGGGTTCGCCGGGTTCGGGTTGCAAGGGCTTGACGTGAGGTCTTCATGGCTGACATGTACCCTCCGCGGGCAGGCGATCAATCACGGCGGCTGTCTCGGGCTGCCAGGGGCGAAGGGACGGGGGCATGGAAGCGGATGACCGGCTGGAGGATCCTACCGGGACCTCCCGTGAGGAACACGTCGAGACCCTGCTGCGCTGGCCCGGGGGACGTCTCGAGCGGATCGTCTCGTACGGGCATCGATCTCCGGAGGGGGTCTGGTACGACCAGGACGAACACGAGTGGGTCCAGGTCGTCTCGGGGCGGGCCCGACTGGAGATCGAGGGGATGCCGGTGCTGGAACTCGGTCCGGGCGATCGGGTCTGGCTACCTGCCCACACCCGTCACCGGGTGCTCTGGACCGAGCCGGACGTCGAGACGGTCTGGACGGCCCTCTTTCTCGATCCGGCGTCCGGACGTGTGGACGTGGAAGAACCGCGACCCTGATCATGAAGGGCGATCTCGCCGGTTCCGGAAGGGCTGCGGACCGATCGGCGGCGAGGCAGGCGTGCTCACCTGCAAGGCGGCCAGACGCAGGCGTTCGAGGGGGTTCATGGTGGACCCGCGTTCATCCTGGCGACGAACGTCTGCCGCGCGGGAAGCGGATTGAGCCGGTGCTGTCAGGGCTGCTGGGGCCTCCCGGTCTGATGGCACCGGTGGACCGGGGATCTGCCAGATGGGCGTTCCCGAGACCTTGGCGTGAATGGGCATCGCGCGACTCCGCTCGAACCCGTGCCTACCACGAACGGGTTCCCATGTGCATTTGCCCCGTTTTCCCTGATCCTGTCGCGACTCGGTTGAAACTTAATGCATTCCACACACCCGGATGACCCTCGTGCGCCCGGGAGGGAATGCACGTGGCGATCGCCCGATGATCGGGTATGACATCGTCGCCATATGGTCGTGGCTGGCCTGTCATCGTCCGGGAGGGTGAGATGTCCATATTCCGTGTCCAGACGCGACGACTGGTCGCAGCGATCGCCACCACCACCTCCGCCTGTGCGCCGCGCTACGTGCGCGAGGTCGAGGACGCCCCCGCGCGCATCGAAACGCGCTATCCGGACCTTCCCGTGGCCTACGCGGCCATGACCCGGGACTTCCTCGCCAGGATCCGGGTGAAGTCCGGCACGGTGGTCTGTCCGGCGCTCGAAGGGGCTGCGAATGCCCAGCTTCCCCTGGAGGCGGCGATCGTCGGGGAACTGACCCGAGCCGGCTTGCGGGTGCTGCGTCTCGCGCGGCAGGACGCCCCTTTTCCCCCGGGAGCGGTCTTCACCGAGGCGGAGCTCATGGCCCAGGGAAAGGTCAAGCAGCTGGCGCAGCAGGGCGTCGAGCGCCTCCTGATGATCACGCCGTTACCGGGAGAAGCGCCGGAGACTGCCCGCCCGCGGGCCTACTTCCGCTGGGTCGAGGCCGCCAGCGGTCTCACCGAGACCGTGGAGGTCCTGCAGGCCGAGGCCCTGCCAGCCCCCGCACGACCCGTCGCTCGGATACCCGCGGCTAGCCCTCGCGCGGCTGCCGCGTCGGACGATCTCCGGGCCACGTCCTTGGATGCTGGGAAGTCAGCAGGGGCTGGTCTTGGGCTCCTGACGGGTGTGTTCGGTGGTGTTATCGGTGTCTCACGGATGGGTCACGGTGATCAAACTATGTGGTTCTCGATCGGGTTGGCCGGTCTTTTATTGGGGGGCCTGGCATCCTTGTCCCTGCTCGACGACATGAACCTCCAGGCCTCCGCGTCCGTCACACCCTAGAAAAGTCCCCCGGATCGGGAGATCCGGGGGACCTGCTGATCGGGAACGCCGTCAGCGCGACAGCGCCGCATAGGCGTCGATCCGCCCGTGGCCGTAATAGACGTCGTGTCCCGGGTCACCCAGGTCCCTGGCCGTCTTCTCGATGAGCCGTTTCACCTCCGCAGGCGCCATGCCGGGGTGCTTCGACCGCACCAGCCCGCAGAGGCCCGAGACGAGCGGAGCGGCCATCGAGGTGCCCGTCATGAACCCGTAGCCGGGCGTGTTGACCAGCCGCACGGTGTAGGTCGGAAAGGTCGAAAGGATGTCCTTCCCGGGCGCCGAGACGCTCATCCAGGACCCGTAGTTCGAGAAGCTCGACCGCTGGTCCTGGGCGTCCGTCGAACCCACGGCGATCACGCCCGGGTAGGCGGCCGGGTATCGGGGCTTCTCCTGGCGGTCATTGCCCATGGTCGAGACGAGCACGACGTTCTTCGAGAGGGCATACGCGACCGCGCGTTGGAGCGTGTCGCTCTCCTCGTAGAAGCCGAGGCTCATGTTGGCGACGTCCGCCCGGTGGTCGGCTGCCCACACGAGGCCGGCTGCGACCGACTCGGTCGTGCCCCCCTGATTCCCCGTGACGCGCACGGGCATCAGGCGGCAGTTGCTTGCGAGGCCGGCGACGCCCTCGCGGTTGTTCGTGGCGGCCACCGCGATGCCCGCGACATGCGTGCCGTGGCCCCGGTCATCGCGGGGCGGAGAGCCGGCATCGAGCGTGTTCGTCCCCGCCACCAGCTTGGACTTCAGGTCGGGATGGCCGAGGTCGATGCCCGTGTCGATGATCGCGATGACGACCTGGTCGCTGCCCCGGCTGATTTCCCAGGCCTTTCCGGCCTGGACCCGATCGAGGTGGTACTGTTCGCCCCGCCGCGGGTCGTTGACCGAGACGTCGTCGAGGGTGACGGCCCGATCGAACTCGACGTGGGCGACGGCCGGGTCTTTCGAGAGCCGCGCGAGGGTCGCTTCGGGCGTTCCCGTGACCGTCACCAGGGCCATGTCGAGGGCCGGAAGGGTGCGGGTGATCCGCAACCCGTGGCGGTCGGCGAAGGCATGGGCGTCGAGCGTGGTCATGCCGTCCTGGAAACGGACCAGCACGTGCGTGCGGCTCACTCCATCGGCCCGGAAGCGGGTCGGATCGAGCGAGGACCCCGAAGTGGCTGGCAACCCGGTCTGACCCGAGAGGCCGCATCCCGCGAGCAGCGAGAGGGCCATCGGAAGCGAGAGGGCCGTGAAAAAGCGCAAGTTCGGCCTCCTACTTCGAGAGCGCCGCGAAGGCGTCGATGCGGCCGTTCCCGAACATCTTGTCCGCCCCCCGATCGCCGAGGTCGACGGCCGTCGACTCGATGAGTCGCTTCACCTCGGCCGGTGCCAGGCC
>Ga0079301_1000534_pt1 | contig 18339 bp, 18 predicted proteins | sample Wag4_2014_7_11_3_FD_74797 | JGI IMG/M metagenome (GOLD analysis project Ga0079301, IMG submission 74797) | Fresh water mixed with fracking chemicals microbial communities from Ohio, USA - Utica-2 Time Series FC 2014_7_11 | ecosystem: Engineered > Industrial production > Chemical products > Input... | reverse complement strand
GTTAATAGCAAACAACATCCGCATTGCTTTTGAATTAGATCTTGACCCGAGCGGGGCGAAAAATTTTATTGAATCATTTGAAGAGGACCAGTACGGAATTAATCTTGATATCGGAAACAGTGCTAGTTTGGGATTTGATCCGGAGGCTGAAATATCAAGTTACGGAAACCGAGTAATCAATGTGCATGTAAAGGATCGCCTCCTTGGCGGGCATACGGTCCCTCTTGGATTGGGAAATGCTGATTTCAAGAAAGTTCTTGAGCAACTTAATAAAATTAATTATTCTGGAAGTTTTATCATGCAGACAGCTAGGTCGAAAAATGGAAAACATTTGGATGAATTGATGCGTAACATTGAATTTTTCGAGGGGGTGTTTCTTGAGAACCAATCCTCGTAATATCCTTATTTCTGGTTCTTCAAAAGGACTCGGAAAGGAACTCTCAAACTTTTTTCGTGACCAAGGCTTTAATGTCATAACAATGGGTTATGAAACTCCGGGTGATGTAGATATACGGTGCAACCTGCTAGACGTTTCTTCCTTGCAACTTGAGCTGAAGCGGCTCTTTGAAGATTGCGGAGCAATTGATCTCCTTGTCTGTAATGCTGGAGGCGGGAAAAAACCTCCGGAGCACTATTCTGAAGTGGAAACAAAAAAGTATTTCTTTGAGAAGAATCTTGAAACGGCTAGGAACCTCTTAGATTTGTCTGAACCCTACCTAAAGACTCCAGGCGCTTCTGTAATTGGAATCTCTTCGATAGCAGCTTTGACTACGGTTGTTGGGGCTCCACCAGCATATTCTGAGGCGAAAAGAAACCTGAATCAACTTTTCCGGGATAGAGCATCAAAATTCGCGGAAAAAGGAATTAGAGTAAATCTGATTTCGCCAGGTAATGTTAGGTTTAAGGGTTCGCGATGGGACGAAATTGCAATTGAAAACCCAACTTTTGTAGCCGAGTTAATTAATGATAAAGTTCCACTTCATAAATTTATATCACCCGATGAAATTGCTTCTGCAATACTCTATTTATCGTCGAACCAAGCTCGAAACATTACTGGCGTCAACCTAGTAATTGATGGGGGACAAGTATTATGAAAGATCTTTTTGACTTGACTGGCAGAACTGCAGTCATCACAGGAGGTTCTGGATTTCTAGGGGTGCAGCATGCAAGAAGCCTTTTACAAAAAGGCTGCGCAGTAATAATTTGGGATATTAATTTACTAGCTATGGAAGAAGCTAGAGCCAAGCTTTCATCTGAATTTCCTAGTCAATCAATTCAAATTCGGGAGATTGATGTCTCTTCTGAGCGCGAAGTTATGAATGAAATTATGTATTTTGAATCTAATTCAGTGGTTTTAGATATTCTCATTAACAACGCAGCAATTAACCCTAAGTTTGACAATGTATCACCGGACAAATCGTCTCATTTTGAATCCTATTCTATTGAAACTTGGAACAAAGAGATAGGAGTTGGACTTACTGGAGCTATGCTGTGCTCGAAACATGTAGGTTCTCACATGGCAAATAAAGGCGGCGGAGTTATTTTGAATATCTCTTCAGATTTGTCCGTCATCTCCCCAGATCAACGAATCTATGAAAGGCCTGGAATTCCTAAGGAATTGCAATTCAGGAAGCCAGTGAGCTATTCCGTCATTAAGGCAGGACTTGTAGGACTGACCAGATTTCTCGCAACATACTGGGCAGAGGCGAACATCAGAGTCAACTCACTCTCCCCTGGTGGAGTTTACGAAAATCAAGACTCGGTGTTTGTAGAAAACTTAGTATCTCGAATTCCAATGTCACGCATGGCGAAATTTGATGAATATGTTGGAGCGATACAATTTTTATGTTCAGATGCAAGTGAATACATGACAGGGCAAAATATCGTTATTGATGGCGGAAGGACTGTATGGTGAGAGTCCTTCGAGCAACTCTGACTACATTCGGAATTTTAAGAGCTCACCGCTGTCTTTTGAGAATTAAAATTGTACACTCGCATTTTTCAAAGAGAATTTCTGAATCTTTCAAGTGGATCATGAGCGATACCGAGTACAGCAACTTCTATTATGAATTAACAGACATTTCACTAGAAAATTTAGCACAATCCACGGCGGCCATTTGTCGGATCCCGGTTGTAGAGATTGATAGATACTTTGAAGAACTTCTAAACGATAAAGAATTAGCAAGACACATTGAGTCTGGTTTTCAGTTGATTAATGTCGGTAAAGACTCGACGGTAGCATACGGCAGGAGGATCGTATGGTACGCAATTATTAGAGCACTAAAACCGAAAATAGTTGTTGAGACCGGAGTGGAGCATGGTGTAGGGGCATGTGTAATCACATCTGCACTTCTCAGAAATCAATCAGAGGGATTTTTGGGGCGCTACATAGGAACAGAATTGAACGAGAAATCGGGAACACTGTTGTCGGGAGGTTACGCAAGTGTTGGACAGATATACTTTGGAGATTCGATAGAGACATTATCGCGACTGGAAGAAAAAATCGATGTTTTTATTAACGATTCATCCCATGATTCTAATTATGAATTCCGCGAGTATCTAGCCATTTCAAATAAATTAGGCTCTAAGGCAATCATTCTTGGCGATAATGCTCATGCAAGTACGTCACTTTCTAGTTTTTCTCGCCAATTTAATCGAAATTTTGTATTTCTTCCAGAACAACCTTCGAATCACTGGTATTCCGGGGGCGGAGTAGGAATTTCGTATTAATGCTTCTCTCACACCACAACTACTGGTCTGTGGAATTTTGGAAGGGAACTTCTAGGTTTTCCTTGGATATATCGCTTCCTCAATAGTTTTCCAGTTGTGTTGCGAAGTCCCTTGATTATATTTTGTTCCCAAAATTACCGAATCATTAGGTAGATTTGAACTATATTCGTCAAAAATACAAAGATCTTGAATGTTAATGCTTCGGGCATTGCTCACGATCTCAATAATCTCGCGGACTGAGTAGCTATTTGAAGAAAATATATTCTGCACTCTCATGCTGGAACCATCCGACAAGAATTCTGATAATGAACGAAGTAATTCCTGGGCATAGTCTCCAAATAACCCATACTGTTTGCGCGACTCAGGATTCACATAAAGTACCAATTGGGAAGTACCTGGTTCAACTGATAACAATGAGTCAACAAGTCCCTTAGGCTCTTTCGGACTAGCCAAGAAAGCATTTGCGAGCCTGATGATCAAAAGCTTTGCCCCATAAGTGATTGCAAGATCCGTTACGTCTTTTTCCTGCCTCAACTTATGAAACGCGTAAGAATTAGCTGGATTAGGTACACTGGACTCTAATTTGATTTCTTGTCCAGAACCGTAGACGCTACCTCCAGAGGAAATATAAACAAGACAATTAATTCCCGTTTTCGTAAATGCACCTTCAAGAGCCCTGAGAGTCTGCTGGAATTGAGAATAATCGTTATCACATTCTAATTGACTAGAACTAGACGTTGCTTTGCCAGAGGCTAAGATAAAAACTCGGCCCAAATTGGAATCCGGTGATGTTAAAGACGCATAACTCCCCCCAAATCTCGTCGATTCTGTGCACACAGCATTAGGGATGGATGTCACTAACGCATCTAGAATCTCCCGTCCAAGCCGCCCCTTAGATCCTCGCAAGTGGAATTCGAAAGATTGAAGATCATGAAATATATGTTTGCTGAAACCTTTCACCACTTGCGGAAACCAAAAGGTAGAATCTCGAGATCTAATAATTTCAGCGGATTCCTTACCCCTTTAATGAATTCCGTCTTTCCAGACATCTGATGAACATAAATCTTCAAATCTAATTCAGGCAGAGACTCAACTACTCTTACCAGTTCACGCGAATAGGTTCGATACAAGTGGGAAGCTGCAAGTATTGACCCAATCGGCAATCCATACCGCATCATGCCTCTACGGATAAAAAACCTCGAGATTCTCAAACCATGAAAATGGAAAGAATTCATTGAGTCGCCTCCAATTGAGTAATAATTCTTTCTTCTATGTAATATCCGGGACCTGCTCACTTGCCACATTCCCGTGTTGGTCCCTAATTGCCGAAAAACTCGGACTCCTTCACCGAGGCTTGGAAATGTATCGAGATATCTCTGATCTGCATAGAGCCCTCTTGCTTTAGAAGTACCGCAATACTCCAACACTTGGTTTTGCCACCAAGAGATAATCCTTCTGGATTCATCCCCCGATTTTATACCTATGAGGCCAGCGTTAAATAAACCACCGTCGTTAAGGTGTTCTCGATGTTTAGGAAACAAGTGCGGAGAAATAAGAATTGACCAATCCGTAGAATTAAAATCTCCCATACTGTCCATGAAGTACATGTCAGCATCTGCATAAACCAAGCAAGTCTCTGGTTCCAAAGTAGCAAGTACGTAATTTACCCAATAGACTTTGAGCGTGAAAATGGTTTCCGCGAGCGATCGATTTCCCCTAAAGGCAGTGAAGAGCGGTAAAAAAGTTGCGCTCTCTGATAAATTTACAACTTCAATCTGATTTTCAAAAAAATCTTCTAAAATTTGCTTAGTCTTCGAGTCAAGTGAAAAAACAATTACATTTGCTTTGGGATGATACCTTAAAAAAGACTCAATCATCACAATTCCTTGCAAAGCGTACTCTCTAGAAAAAAGAGAAGTAAGAAGTAGCCTATTCACGTCCACGAATCACAATTAGGTTGTTGTCAAAACCAAATTCTTTTGGCCTGGATAGAGTTATAACATAGTAATCGAATTTACCTTTTGTTAACTCTTGGGAAAATGCTTCAAGATCGTTGACTGAAACGTCTTCTATCACATAATACCCCTCACTTTTGAGGCGATTAAATGAATTGGTAAGTAATGTCATTCCTGCATGAACATTGTGAAGCCCATCATCAATCATAAGGTCGAAGAATAAATTTGGATGAAGCTGCCAGAAGGCAGTAACCGATTCACCATCAGTTTGGTCTAATTGGAAACTCTTTATCCTGGCCTCGTTAATTAATGCCTTTACGTCAATATCAACAGCGACAATTTCACTATTGGGAAAATATTCTCGCCAAAGTCTTAGTGATGCACCAGGTCGCCCATCTTGTCCCATGTTTGACTCGATTTCGGTATTCGCCGACCCAATCCCACACTCAAACACACTTCTTATTGAATTCCTCCTATGCCCAAACAAAAATTCGTAGAAAGTTCCATAAGTATGAGGTGGCCAAATAAATGGCGTTTTGGCTCCAACAATCCCATCTTTGTCTGAACCAAACCGATTTGCGAGTGAGGAAAAATCACTCTCTATCGCATTTCTAGAGACAACAAAGCTTCGCTCTTGGGAGGATTGAAATGCAACTATTTTTCCTGCCATTCTCCATTTCTTAAGTGGGCTGTAGAATGGACCCACAACTTTAGAATTTAGAAACCCGCGAAGCAATTCTCTAATCATTTTTTACTTTCTACTCAAATAAGTTGTCTGCGGAAAAATCAATAAGCTTTAGCAGTTTCGCCTGTTCTTTACGATTGCTTCCAACTTTAATTTCGAAACGCTTAGCGATTCCGGGGAAACGATACTCCAATATATCGGCAAATCTTCGCGAAAGCGGGAATCTTCGGAAAATAATCTGGTCATGAACCACGCCGCCGAGCTGGATGGTTCCCCGCGAGAAAGCGAATGCATACCAATGCAGGACGTTATATCGAATCGTCGCAGAATCGTAATTTTCTAGCGATCTCATGATATTTTCGAAATATTCTTGCTGACTGTCACCCGTGAAATGAATATCTCCGGGAAAGTCCACAAGTCGAGAATCATAGCTAACGCAAGGTATTCCGGACATCATGGCTTCCATGCCAGCCGACGACCAGCCTGTAACCAGTGCCTGAGTTTCGTTAAAGTGATCGTAAATTGAGTAGCCAAATTTAGGCCAGTCGACATATACATTCTGTGGGAGATTCTGTAGCGCTAACTCAACCTGGCTTGAATGTTCAGAAGTAACGGAATCACGCCGATTTGCAAGCTCACGCGGATGGGGACGAATGATTAAAGCGACATCATTTAAATCCTTTACGAAATTTATGGTCGAAAGAACCCATTCGATTTGACTAGAAAATACTTTGCCATCGAGAGGCGAATATTTAGTTAACCCAGCGGTAAAATTTGCAAAGCCCTCATCGTACGAGCTCATTGCCAACAGGAGAATTTTTTTACTACGAGGGATTCCAAAGAATTCTCTACTTGATTTTCCAGTCGACTGAGTTGAGTACACAAAGGGCGAGTTCGACTTTAAAACGTTGTCAAGATGTCGACTAGCACGAACTAGTTCTTTTTTATTGATCTTTCGGTCACCGTTTTCCCAGACATCAAGAGCGGGTGACCTCAATTTGTAACGTTCCCAGTTCCAAACAAGAACTGATCTAGTGTTTTCACTAGCGTTGTATGTAAATTTAACGCTGTAAACTTTAATGCCCAGCCGGGCGCAGTAATCTGCAAAAGCACCACCAACAGTGTACTCGGGGTTAAAAACGAATACGCACCTCGGGGTGTTTGCTGCAAGAATTTCTCGCGCAATCATGACGGAACGGACCGCATGTTTAATTTTGATTCTTAGAAGTTCAATTTCTGAATCCACGAAGTTCAAATTTGTCTTCTTAAACTTAATTATTGTTTCAAAGGCCGATATTTTTCCTACAGGAACTTCTAAGAATTCAAATCGGATGAGATCTTCTGCACCAGCCTCATTAATCTTTTTTTCTAAATCCTGGGATTCTTGATCTTCAAACTTCGATAGATAGGACAAGACTTGAAAATTAGGATCCTGCAATAAATTTGCATTTTTAAGACACCCGGCGCAGATAGATTTTTTCTCGTACCGTGTCCCCGATATCGCAATCCCTTTGGCGTTCATGACGGTGCAAAATTCGTGGAAAGTTTGTTCGCAACGGATAACCTTTACCGTATATCGCTTTGCGACAAGTTTCATCAAGCTAAATTCTGCCAAGCTGTGCTTCCAGATTCCCGAAAAGGGGGAGTAAAACAGCACCTCTTTTTTTGAATTCTGAGGCGGCATATCCATCAGTGAATGTCCGAAACTGGTGGACTCAAGTACTGCGGGCCATTACGCTTTTCTGATGAACTGAGCATAAGCAGCACGGCAACTTGTGTGAGTGGGTGGTGGGCAAATGCTCTATACCCTAGGAAACCAAGCGAATTCTCAAGCACGGATGGCCCCAGCTCTTTTTGGACATGAGCATTAGACCTCACAATGCTTCCCCCAATCAACCATAAAGCCAATTTAATTTACCACAAGTATAGAAGTACAGTTAACAAAGGACCGCATATAATCAACCGATGTTGATTAATGCCAGTATCCAGGTTGTGCTTCCACGAATGATGCAGATATTATCGACTATTTGTTATAAGAAACCACAAAACTTAGAAAAACGTGTCCTCCTTACTGCTTCAAGTGAGCATGCGTCTACCACCCCAGATAATGCCCGTTGGTGCGAGAATACATTTTTTGCTGGTCAAACTTCATGGTTTTTGGAATACCCCATCGCCCGGTTAATCCGAGGAAGCCAGTCACGCAATATTTATTTGGACTTACGATATGGATTCTAAAGTTCCGCTAGCGATATTTGCATACAAACGCCCAGACCACCTGCGAAAAGTCTTGGATGCCACTTCAGCAATGCGAGAAATAGATGCGGTACGAGTACACGTTTTCGTCGATGGACCTAGAGTGCCTGAAGAATCTGAACTGGTGCATAAAACTTGGGAAATTGCTAGACAATATGCATCGGAGAGCGACGGCACCGTCACCATTTCTAGAGAAAATAAGGGGCTGAGCAAATCAATTATTGGTGGCGTCAGTTCTATTTTGCAAGACAACAAATCAATTATCGTCCTCGAGGACGACTTGCTAGGATCAAAATACTTTCTTGAGTACTCACTGAACGGGCTAGAGGATTATCGTCAAGAAAGTCGAGTTTCAAGTATTCATGGATACTTGCCAAATATACAGTCTCCGGGGGGGCGGCCATTTTTTAGACGAGGTGCAGATTGCTGGGGATGGTCAACTTGGAAAGACCGTTGGGAGTTGACAGAATGGGACGCGAACTTACTGCTTGTTAATCTTAGAAAGTATAAGTTAACGAAGGAACTCAATTTAAACGGAGCTTATTGCTACTCATGCATGCTGGAGCGCCAAGCAATCGGGGTTATCGACTCATGGGCTATTCGTTGGCACGTCTCAATGTTTCTACAAGGTCGATTAGCGCTTTACCCAAGCCATTCACTCATTCAAAATATTGGCTTTGATGGTTCTGGCCGACATGGCGGAAAGAACGACTTTTATGAAACGAGAACATACGATAATCCTGTCAGCCGGACAAAAGTACCGGTAGTCGAATCCCGAGTTGCGCGAAGAAGACTGAGGCAGCACTATCGAGTCACGTTCCAAAATAGTTGGCCAAGGAGGTTGAAGAAGTTCTTACAGCGAAGATTTTCTAGATAGTATTTGAGAATGGGGAAACCGACAGCTGATGTAATTGTTACCGGTGGAGCGGGTTTTATCGGATCAGAATTTGTAAATCAAATCGCCCTAATCCCTACTGTGGGAAAAATTTATGTTATTGATAAACTCACATACGCGTCCAACTTGGAAAGAATTCAAGCCAATCTAAACTCGGGACGTGTCGAGCTTATTGTTGATGATGTACAAAATAGCCGTAATCACAAGTCGATCTTCCAAAGTTGCAGATTCTTAATTCACTTTGCTGCTGAGTCCCATGTAGATCGAAGTATCGAGGACGGTTTGCCATTCGTTGATTCCAACATCAGAGGTACATATCGCCTTCTCGAAACTGCTCGAGTAAATCCAGAACTGCGCACACTAATTGTCTCCACAGATGAAGTATATGGCTCTATAGAATCTGGCGAAGCTTCTGAAAGTACTCCCATTAATCCTTCATCGTATTATTCCGCGAGTAAGGCTTCAGCAGATTTAATTTCGATAGCGGCGATGAAGACCTATAAGCAGGAAATATTGATTTCGAGATGTTGCAATAATTTTGGACCGACACAGCATCCCGAGAAGCTAATCCCGAATATGTTGAATGCCTTATTTAACAATAAAAATATTTCCATTTACGGCGATGGTAGCAATGTTAGAGAGTGGATCCACGTTAGCGACCATGTTAATGCGCTAATCCTTCTCCTCTTTTCTAACAATAAGTCTGGGATATATAACATAGGTTCAGGTGAGAGACTCACAAATATTCAACTAGCAGGAATGATATTGAATAGATTAGGTTTGGATCATTCAAGAATTAATCATGTAGAAGACCGCAAAGGTCACGATTTTCGCTACGCGCTGGATTCGAGCAAAATTCGAAATGAACTTGGTTGGAAACCTGTAAAAAACTTAGAAAACTCACTTCAAGAACTGATAGACACTTCACGATTCGGATTTACACCTTGATAGGAGTAATCCTGGCGGGTGGAACAGGTTCTAGGTTGTGGCCGCTTACGGGAGTTGTTAGTAAACAGCTTTTGCCTATTCACGATAAACCCATGATTTACTACCCTTTGACAACGTTAATGCTTTCAGGCATTAGGGAAGTCGTAGTTATATCAACACCGCAAAGCTTGCCACTATTTGAAAAATTGTTGGGCGACGGATCCTCTCTTGGAATGAAATTTCATTTTTGCATTCAAAATGAACCAAACGGTATTCCCAAAGCCCTGGAATTGGTTCCCAGACGTTTACGGGATCAAGATGCAGTTCTGATTCTCGGCGACAATTTACTCTACGGGGTTGGGCTCGGGTCATCGCTAATGAGTATCTATCAAGGGGTCGGTGCGCTTGCCTTTGCACATAATGTTTCGGACCCAACGTCTTACGGTGTAGTTGAATTAGATCGAGAAGGGAACGCAATCTCGATTGAAGAGAAACCCCGAGTGCCAAAAAGTAAGCTAGCAATTCCAGGGTTGTATTTCTTCGATAAAACTGTATACAGAAGAATCGAGGCACTGAAACCTAGTAGCAGAAGAGAGTACGAGATTACTGATTTACTGAGGGCCTACCTTTTGGATGGTCAGCTCAAGATCAAGATTCTTGAGCGAGGTACTACCTGGTTGGACACAGGAACTCCTGATGACTTAATGGCTGCGTCTGAGTTCATAAGGGTAATTGAGGCACGTCAAGGGCTAAGAGTAGGCATTCCAGAGGAAGTGGCATTTCGTCAAGGTTTTATAAATTTGAATCAACTAGGACAGGTTCTCGAAAGACTTCCTACGTCGAAATACAAAGACTACCTGATGAAAATCGAAGCAGAGGAGTCTGCGAAGAAATTGGTTCAATAAAACTTAAGGGAATCGTAGTTTCTAGTCCCCAAGTTTCTTGAAACTTTAGCTTGTAGATTCTGTGGAAGAGCCGCTGTTGACAAGGTCCCTCGCGTGAGACCCAATAAAACGGCCCAGATCGAAATTTTTGAAGAAGTTCCAATCAAAATTTTCGCATCGGACAGTATAAGTAATGTTTCCCAGGCTCCTAGGTCCAAAACAGTGATACTTTCCAGGTGAGGTCCGTGGAGCATTTTTCGGATAAGATCCGGTGAGTCTGAAAATGCGACTAATTTGAGGTAATTGTACTTGTCAGCTAACTCTTGTAGAACAACACGCACAGATTCCGGATTAGTGGGACTCTTCTCACTCAAAGTGAGCAAATCTCCGAGACGCAAGTGAATCCCGAGAAAATCGGACTTTAAAAAATCTTCTTTATCGATACCCAACTTTTTGGTCTCTCTTATAATCCAGATCAACACTTCTTCCGGTACAACACAATCAGAATAGTGCCCGCGTATTTGAAGTACCCAGGGTTTCAATTTCTTAAATTCCGCTTCGTTGTTACAGCTGGAAATAAGGCCGAGTTTCAGTGCAAGAAATTTTCCTAGCTTGCGTGTCCATTGTGCGCTTGACCCGCTAGAAGTATTACCTCCTTCGAGTTTACGAGAAAAATCCTTCACGATTTGAGCGTCGGGAAAGAAGGCACCCAACTCCTCCAACCTCTCCGTTACACCACCTGTATGAAAAACCAAACAAATCCGCCGTCTAGTAAAATTCAAAGAGACCCTCTGGTGTAATGCCCATGCATATAATTGACTTCCAAGCCCACCCCAGCAGTGAATCTCTACAGCTGGTAAAACAGTAAACTTCATAAGTTAAGTGTAATGCCAAATTTCCATGGGCAGTAATTAACGTGGGCGATAGGGAGAGTGGGAGTAACGGTGATTCTATTTCTATCGTTTGTTGACAATAGCTATTCCCGTAGCTCTAGCCTCTACAGGGCACTGGAAAAATCAGGAGAAGAAGTCAGTTTCTTACTTGTCCCGAGTAATCTATTCATGATGGTGGCTAAATTAATGAAATTTAGGGTGCAAATTCGTGGAGCTGATCTAACGATTGTGATGTCGCCTTGCCACAAGATTGTCCCCTTAGTGAGAATATTCTCTAAAAAGGTAGTTTTAGATGCAGGATGGCCACTCAGTGATAGCAACTTTACCCGAGGCAGACGGCGAATTTCTTTTGTCCGTCCACTTATAAACCTATTAATTGACTTCATATCCATGCATTCCGCAAATTTAGTAGTTCTGGAATCAGAACTTCAAAAATGGCGAGTTTCAAAAAAATTTTTTTTAAGCAACAATAAATTAACCTTCAGATTTTCAGGGATTTGTGAAGAAAATTTTTTGAATGATGACCAAGTCTTGCCTTCGGAAATCTCAGAATTAAATCTAAGCGGGAAGAAAGTAGTGTTCTTCCGTGGCAAGAATAATATCGAATCAGGGGTAGAGATTCTTGCAGCAACTTCATGGGTGTTATCTGACAAAATTCTTTTGATTGTCGTATCAGATAAACCAGTCAAATCTGGATTTAACCCAAGAAATACGATTGTGATCGCTCGTTACCTGCAATATTCCGAGCTGGCTGCAATTTATCGGATTAGCGAGATTGCAATTGGCCAGATTTCAGAACATGAACGACTAAATTGGACTATCCCACACAAGGCATTCGAAGCAGCATTTTTTTCAACCCCTTATCTATCGAGAAAGAATCCAGGTGTCCTTGAATTTCTTGATACAAAGTCTGCAATATATTTGGACGAAGTCACTAAATCCTCATTGGCAATTAAAATCGATGAATTAATGTCAAACCCCGAATCACTTAGTGAATACTCAAAGAATGCACGCAATAGCTATACAGAAAAGGCCGGTTACGCTGCTCTAGTTGAACAATATAAAATGGGGGTTGAGAACTTTTCAACCGATTAGGCTCGGATTCTTGTATATGCGTTTTCCACAGCTTTCCACATGTTTGATGCCCCAAAGGTATTGAGTCTTTCGGCAAAAATTTCTAAATTCTTATCATGAGTCTCTGCTTCAGAGAAGACCTCGAGCATTTTGTTAGCCAATTCATCTACATTTGATGTCTCAAATAATCCTGGAAAATGTTCTCCCATTACTTCGGGAATTGCTGAATTCCGGGAAGCTAGAATCGGCACACCAGCATCCATGGCCTCAAGCAAAACAAGTCCAAATCCTTCATAAGAACTGGTGAGAACAAACAAATCAAAGTTTTCTAAGTAATGAAAAACGTTGGGAGTCTTACCAACCCAATCAACTCTTTTGTCTATCCCAAGCTCAATAGATAATTTCTTTAACTCAGACTCTAAGTATCCACTTCCTAAGATTTGAAGGGTGCTCGCCGGGGCATGAATACTAAATTTAGTAAAAGCCTTAAGTAAAGTCGGATAATCTTTTTGTGGAACAAGCCTCCCTATCATTCCAACCTTGAATACATGACTACTGAGAGATTTTTGGTAATTTGTCAGTGAATTAGATTTTGAATTTACTTTATTTCTCACATAGTAACCATAATGAATCACACGTAAGTCATAGTTCTTTGATACTTCTCGCGTTTGTATTAGGAAATCCTTTACAGCATGTGAAATCGCAATGCCAGTACAAGCGCGCCAGGTTACTATCCTAGAGAGCGCAATCGAAACGATCCCCGGCCTGGTCGGCATGAAAGCCTCAGCATTATGTCTCGTGAAAATGAAAGTGTTTCTCTTTCTTACAAATGCAGCGGTTAACTCGGCCCGAGGAAGGTGAGCATGCAAAAATGGAATTGACCTGGCAAGTCCAGTTTTAAGAATAATTAATTGTTCGAGAAATGGTTTATTGTGAAGAGACAAATTCAGTTGGGCGCCAATTAGGGTGAGTTCTTCTCTCAAATCCAGAGAACCCTTTAGTGGAATAACCTCAACTTTCCAGCCAGAAGAAATCTGCTCTTGCACGAGCACAAGTAATTGATTCTCAGCCCCCCCGCGTTCTATGGTGGTAATTAAATGGGAGACCGACTTCATAAATTAAGTTTATTTCGGAAGAACGACGTAGTCTTTTCAAGTCCTATCTGCAATTCAACTTTTGGAGCCCAACCAAATGTCGTGCGGGCCAAGGATATGTCAGGGCATCGGTGGCGAGGGTCGTCAGCTGGTAGAGGGAGAAAATCAAGCTTAGATCTAGAGCCGGTTGTTGAAATGATTTGCTGCGCCAGCTCAAGCATTGAATATTCGACAGGATTTCCTAAATTTACAGGAGTATCTAAAGGATTCTGTGCAAATGCAACCTTTAAAATTCCTTCGACCAAGTCATCCACGTAACAAAATGATCTTGACTGAGTGCCGTCTCCATAAATCGAGATGGGTAACCCCCTCAAAGCCTGCACTATAAAATTACTTACAACTCTGCCATCATGTTCTGACATATTTGGGCCGTAGGTATTAAAAATCCTAATTACGCGAGCATCTAGTGAGTACTGACGTTTGTAATCAAAACAAAGCGTTTCTGCAGCTCGCTTTCCTTCGTCGTAACATGACCGAATACCGATTGGGTTGACATTCCCCCAGTAGTTTTCTGTCTGAGGTGAAATCGCAGGATCCCCGTACACCTCGCTTGTCGAAGCTTGTACTAATCTCGCTCCTTTTTCGTTTGCTAGATGGAGCAAATTGATAATTCCAAGGAAATTAGTTTCAATCGTGCGGACGGGATCAGACTGATAATGCTTTGGCGAAGCAGGGCATGCAAAATTAAGGATCAGATCCACATCGCACTTGAATGGATCACGGACGTCCCACTCCACGATTCGAAAATTCGGGTGATCCATCAAACTGGTCAGATTCAACCTATCGCCTGTGGAAAAATCGTCTAATCCGATTACCTGGTGGCCATCCCTCAATAATCTGGCAGAAATATGTGAACCTAGAAAGCCTGCAGCCCCAGTTAGAAGTATTTGCACTCCCTAATCCTCTCATGACAATTCATTGGGAATTAGCTAATCTTGGTTAATGGTTTTTGCAACTGATTCAGCCCAGTGGACCAAGCTATGAGATCTCAACGCAATGGCTTGCCTGCGGTGCAATTCTAAATTCAGCTCATCTGCAGAGAGACCCATCACTGCCTCTAATTCACCACTTAGATTTGCTATTGGAGAATTTGACCAAGACCCAAATGCTTCAAGATACTCCTCATTAATTGTAATTACTGGTACTCGTTGCATCGTGGCTTCAATGAGTGTCTTGTCTAAGGACCCACGGTAACCATGAATCATGGCGTAGCATTTCGACAGCAAGCCTGATAACTCTTGACGAGGCTTGGACGGAAGAAAAGAGATCCAATTTTCAGATTTGTACTTATTTTTGATCCGTTCTGCAATTCTTGCATATTCCGAAGTGGATGGTGAGCCAACCTGTGTGAAGGTTAAGGGGACACGATTCTGAATAAATTCCTCGCAAACCCGAATAATTTCTGGAATATTTTTGCTCGGATCAAATCTGCCAAAGTGAATCAGTGGAAAGTTCCTGAAGTTAATCCTTTCTTCCGTAGGTATAAAAAATGTCGGATCGACTCCTTGCCCAATGACAAAAACTTTATTTCCAGCGACCGGACAGGAACCAGAAGTTGATGTGATGATTCCATTGAGCCATTTGTAACACCAAACCAGGTAGCGGGACTTACTCTTATGGGCATACCAAAGATAGTGTGGAATTCTGAATAGCCTTGTGATCGGTGCAATGAGCGCAGACTGCACTTCAGTCATATGTGAAAAAACCGCTACCTTCGCACAGAAGATATGTTTATAAGCACTAGAAGCAAACCTGAGGACATTCCCAATATTCTTCCCAATTACCCAATTCGTGTTTACGACCCTTACATTCGCAGGAACACTAAATACACCCACACTCCCGGTAATCACAGTCACATCTGAATAAAATTGGGATATTGCACGAACCGCCTGAACTTGGTGAGAAAAAATGGGATGGTTCTCATCCATCGCATAATTGATAATGACAAGTTTCTCAGTCAATTTGTCCCTAGTCCCTAGAATTTCCTAATTTTAGCGACATTTGCACGAGAATTGCTAGACTTGCAGAATGAAGTACTTAGTGACTGGGGCGGCGGGCTTTATAGGTGCCCACACCGCAAAAAAACTGAGCATTGATGGACATGAGGTAACGGCTGTGGACTCCTTGTCGGATTATTATTCTCGTGACCTGAAGATTTTGCGAGTCTCAGCTCTACTTGATCCGATTGGAATTGAGCTAACGCATCTTTCGCTCGAAAATCAATCAGAGGTAAATGAACTTCTAGATGAAAATCAGTTTGATTCGATTATCCATCTTGCGGCTCAACCAGGAGTGCGAGTTCCTCAAAACGAGTATTCCAAATATATTTCAAGCAACCTTCTGGCATTCTCGAATATTTTGTGTGCTGCACGTCAACGAGACATACCAAATTTCCTCTACGCATCATCATCTAGTGTCTATGGGAATAGCCCCAAGGCATTATTTTCTGAAAGTGAAACTTCAATTCAGCCTATAAGTTTCTATGGCGGCACAAAGTTAGCAAACGAGATTCTGGCGAACGCTGGGAGAAAGCAGTCTAGAACCAGATCACGCGGACTGCGATTTTTTACCGTGTATGGTCCTTGGGGCCGCCCTGATATGGCCTACTTCAGAATTTTGGCCTCTCTTGTTGATGGTTATGAATTTTCCATGTTTGGAAAAGGAAATGTATTGCGCGACTTTACCTACATAAATGATGTTACGACTTCGATAATGCAATTGGACGCACAATTATCTGAAGAAGATTTAGGATTTGCAGACGTAGTCAATGTTGGTGGTGGCAATCCATCTACCTTGTTGGAGATGATTGACGTTCTTGAGCGACTCGTCGGCAAACAAATATCGGCAAAAATTGAAATTGAAAATAGCAACGATGTCTTGCGAACCTGCGCCGATGCAGGTTATCTCATCTCATTAATTGGTAAATCCCCCTCAACTAAGTTGGAAGATGGGCTAAGGGAAGTTGTTGAATGGGCGCAATCCGTCGACGTCCAATCTAAGATGAGGTTGTGGGCGGAATCTGTGGTCTAAGAGGAAATCCAACTTAGAGCGACAGTATTGATTGACCGCTCGTCGAGTATTTTTTGTAGATGTGCTGTGTTTTCCACGCAAATCAATCTAGATTGCAGATTGGTTTGTAGCAGTAACTTGGTTGCCCCAGGCGGGGTTTTATAGAGTGAAACGCTTTCTGGGAAAAGCTGCTGGAGTTCAATAGTTCCAGGATTTTCTCGTGCAACCACCGTAGCCCCTGAAATCACAGCCTCGCGGAGCGCCAGTCCATATCCTTCCGAAATTGCACAACTAAGAAGGACATCGATCTCACTCCAAACTAATTGCATCTCTTTTTGGGTAAGCACCCCGGGCAAACTAATTTTCTCACGAAAAACGTGGCTTTGAATCCAATCCTCTAAGGTTTTCCGCATCGGACCGTCCCCAATAATCATAATTTTATCTACACGCTCATCGGAAATCACCGAATCAATAATTCGTGTGGCTTCTACAAGATTTCTTTCGTAATGAAGTCGCCCAACTATGCCTATCCGCAGCCTCGAAGAATTGCGATTAGAAAAACTTGGATAGTAAGAGACAGGGACATGCGCGACAAAAAGCTTCGAAGGTTCTAGATTAAAATCACTGATTAAATCCTCTTGCAGGAAGTCAGAGACAACTCGAACCGAATCTACTCGGGTGAGTAGAAAACCGACTAATTTCTTTTTAATACTTAATTTCAATCGAGTCGTAATTGACGATTGAACTGAATTTAACTCACCGTGGATGGATGCCTGAAGCGGAACATGGAACTTTGAGAATTTTGAAATTATAAGACTGCTTAATAGCCCCGATGTTAAATCTCCAGAAATTAACATTGTCGGAGTGATCCCTCTCCTGGAAAGAATAAATCTTGACTTCAATCCAAAGTACAAGAAATTTGAAGTAGGTTTAGCTATACGTATGATGTCGAGATGGGCAAAACCCCAGGACTTTGCTTCTGTATATTCGGATTCTGTCAAACCCAAGAGCAGTGTCAATTTGGTATTCCCATGACCCAGCTGGTTGGCAAGAGCTTCAGAGTATCTGTCAAACCTACTGAGGAGATCTGAAAGTTCTGTTGCAACTCTATTTACTTGTGGGTGAACTAAAACGGGAGTACATCTTGAGTTGTTCATATCAATTTCGACAATCGTAGTATTTCAGCATAATTCTTATCTAGATTGAAATTCTCCATCACATTTAACCGGGCTCGATTTTTCATGGAATCGATACCAGGAGGATTCTGAATTCCCATCCTCATTGCATCCAACATAGTTAGACCTGATTTAGCCCCACACAAAAGGCCATTCCAACCGTGTGAAACAACTTCCTCGCTGCCTGTTTCTTCATTTGCAATAACTAACAGAGCAGTTGATTGAGCCTCAAGAAGTGCATAAGAGGTTGCTTCAAAAGTGCTATTTAGCAGAAAGGCATTTGATTGCTGAAGCAGTGTAGGTAGTTGTTCCTGCTGTACGTTTCCTTTAAATTCAACATCTGCGTTTATTTTCTTGGCTTGCAATTCTAATTTTGCTCGTTCAGGTCCGTCTCCAACCACAACCAGCCGAGAATTAAGCTTGGCAGCTAAGTCGATTAATTCTTCAACACCTTTCCAAGGTACAAGTCTGCAGACAGTGATGAAATCATAGATTTTTTTTACGCCAACATCTGGAGTAAATTTCTTGGTTGAGACGGAATTCCTAATGCATACGATTCGGGAAGGTGCAACTCCCCAGATACGACACAACTTTTCTAAGTGCGATGAGGGAACGATTGTGAGTTGCGACTTTATCAAAGAGTAGGAAAACAAATATCTTAATATCTTGTAATGAGATTGTTTCAGTAGATTGTACTGATCAATT
>Ga0079301_1000533_pt1 | contig 18351 bp, 13 predicted proteins | sample Wag4_2014_7_11_3_FD_74797 | JGI IMG/M metagenome (GOLD analysis project Ga0079301, IMG submission 74797) | Fresh water mixed with fracking chemicals microbial communities from Ohio, USA - Utica-2 Time Series FC 2014_7_11 | ecosystem: Engineered > Industrial production > Chemical products > Input... | reverse complement strand
TTGTAAACCTAACATCATCCTCCATTATACATATTTCCTTGAGTCCATTATCTTTTGCAAACTGAACGCATTGCTTATGAGCTAGATTGATACCCCTCATAACAGAATATTGGTCATGGATAGCTGGAAATATCTGATAATTCTTTATCCCCTGCCCAATAAACTCTTGCATTAGCCTGTCAAATCTATCGTGAGAATCAAAATTGTGGATAACTGCTATTTTCACTTCTCTAAAATCTTAATTATGTTATTAAGAGCTCCTTCGTAAGTGTAATACTCTTTGTATATTTCGCCTATTCTTTCTTGCTTATCAACTATTTCTAAATTAGAAATACTTCCCAAAATTTGTTCTATTCTATCAGCGTCCCTTTCTTCTATTATAATACCAAACTCCCTAAAATCTAAATCAAAAGGATTTACAAACTCATCAGATATATACACCGGTATGGTTAAATACTGCATACATTCTGCTATCCTAAAGCTATTTAGTCCATAACCTCTAGGGCACAATCCAAACAATGATTCTGATATAATATCACAAAATTGGTTTATATCATGACCTCTATCTGATATATAGTAATCCGGATTTAATATATTAAATACGTGCTCTCTTACCGGATGCGTATGCGTACCAATAAACGAAGCAAATCTGCGCTTACGTCCATCCCATTCAAAAGAGTGCGGCATACAAAGAAGTGGTATTTCAACTCCTACTTTTTTGCTCATGCTAAACTGAAGAACATCCAAGTCTTTCAGGTCAACAATTATACCGTCATCATATTGGCAAATTGTCCAATACTTTTTATCTCTTGGCAGGTTATCCACATATTTTTGAAGTTTATCAAGAGCTTGCTTATCATTACCATAATTGTTATTAACATGGTATGCGGTCCATTGTATTGGCAAATACTCTCTTTCTGTCTGAGGTATATATTGCCTTGTTACCCAATCTTCAAAAATAAAAATATTTTCAAAAGGATAAATAGTATTTATTGTTGGTGTAAACTCTGAAGGTACATTTATCATAATTATTTTTTTATCCAAATTGCATCACCCCAAGAGTGATAATGTGAAGCCCACTTTGTTTCTACTCTGTGGAATCCAAAAGGTAAAAGAAATTCATCTAGCTCCTCTACCATAGGGCACCCCTTATACGTTTCCTGTCTGTTAACTTCTAGGTATAATAAATCAAATTGAGGCAATACTTTTGTTGAACCTTTTAAAACCTCTAGCTCATACCCCTGAGTATCTACCATAAATAAATTATACCAAGAAGGGAACTCTATACTATCCAATGTTACTATCTTAACAACCTGTGGGTCACCATTAAAAATAACTTCAGAATGTTGCTCTAAGTGCACAAATGGTTCTAACAAACTATTGCTTTGCCCTTGATTAGTTGTATCTACGCACATTACTCCTATATCGGATTTACTACCAATTGCAACATTTTCTAATTTTACATTAGAGTCACCTGCAAACCTTTGAACTAAAACTTCAAATGCTTCTTTGATTGGTTCTACATATAAAAATCCCTTTAGTCCACAGTCAATATAGTCATCATGTTCTTCAGCCCAATGAGCACCAACATGGGCTACTCCGTTTAGTTCAATGTTATACTTTTCAAGTATGGGTTTTAATGGTATTAACATATTATGCTTTTTGATTAATCCAGTTATATAATTTTTCCATTCCTTCACGAAGTGGTCTTGATGGTTTCCATCCAAGTTTTTCTTCTATCAATGTGTTATCAGAATTTCTACCACGAACTCCAATAGCATTTGATTCTACATTTTTTATACTTAAATTCTTACCAGAAATATCAATAACCATTTTGGCTAAGTCGTTAATAGCAATCATTTCATTTGAGCCAATGTTTACAGGGTGAACATAATCGCCATCCAATAATCTCATTACCCCTTCTACCGCTTCATCTATAAAAAGAAAAGACCTTGTTTGCTTTCCGTCACCCCATATTTCTACTTCTCCACCTTCTTCAGCAGAAGCTACCTTGTAACATACAGCAGCAGGTGCTTTTTCTTTACCATTATTATAACATGATTCAGGTCCGAATATGTTATGGAATCTACAAATCCTAACATCTAAACTATAGTTTCTTCTAAATGAATCAAATAATATTTCGCTAAATATCTTTTCCCAACCGTAAGGTGAATCAGGGTTTGCAGGGAAACAATCGCTTTCTTTTAAAGCTGCAATATCTTCTCTATCTTGTATGTGCTCTGGATACGCACAAGCTGATGATGAAAATAATATCTTCTTTACTTTGTTTTTAGTGCAATAGTAAACCATGTTTAGATTTACCAATGCAGAGTTGTGCATAACATTAGCATCATTATCGCCCGTGAATATATATCCAGCACCACCCATATCAGCAGCCATCTGAATAACTAAATCAAACGAACCATGTCCGCTATATATATCACTTTGGTTGGGAGCAAATGTAACTCTGCTTACAACTTCAGGGTTCCTTAAATCACCTACTACAAAATGGTCTGCTTCGGACTGCGAGTATTCAGGTTTTTTCAGGTCAACACCTCTTACCCAATAGCCTTCTTTCTTTAATCTTTTTACCATGTGGCTACCAATAAATCCACCTGCGCCACAAACTAATGCTGTTTTCATGTTTATTTATTTAGTTTTAAATACCATTGCTTTTTAAAAAACCATACTCCAAAATTGTTTAAAGTATCTTCTGATTGCAATACATTTTCAGGATTAAAGCTCCTATCACCAATATCATCTCTTACAAATACTTTAGGAACAACTTCTTCAACTGCTCTACGCACTTCATCTGCATTATAATCATGCCCTGCTAGTATACATTCATCTTTAACTTTTGGATACCAAGCTCTAATTTCTTTTTTAGTTTCTTCATACGTGTGTGATGAATCTATGTAACAGAAATCTAAGTATCCGTCATTAAACATTTCAGATGCTTCTAAGCTACCAAACGGAACTACTTCTATAAATTCACCTAATCCACTTTTAATTATGTTTTGGTAAATGGTTTTCATTTGCAGATACTTACCGTAATCCATATTATCAACCATATACAACTTAAACTTTTTGCCAAGTCTATTTAACTCCTGAGCTAAATACAAAGCACTATCACCATCAGCAACGCCAACTTCACAAATTTTACAATCATCAGGAAGTTCTTTTGCAATTCTTTGATAGAAGTGCGGAAAATCAAACATTAAAAAATCACTCATAATTACATCTTTATAAAATAAGGTGGAACAATATCGCTAGTATCTAAACCATCCCATCCGGGACTAAACCAAAATGTAGGGAATATAACTTTCTTATTTTCATTTTTATTGAGCCATCCGCCCCACCAACTAAATGTACTAGGGCTACATATCTGATGCTCACACCAACTCATTTCTAATAAATCTGATACCTCATCAGTATTACCAGAGAATTCGCAATCATTTCTGTGCTTAAAGTTCTCCATGCACCATTCAATATCATCAGAAAAGAATTTAAACTTGTATCCGGGGAATTCTGCCATAGCTCTTTCATACCATTCTACTTTTACTTCAGGGTGCTTATCCCTTAATTGAACATAATCTCCTCTACGGACATGGCAAGCAACATATCCTTCTTTTTTATTGTATGGGAAATTAAATAAATAAAGTATTTCGTTCCTGTATTCATCAAAGTATTTAGCCGTTTGTCTATAACCTTCTATTGAAATATTCTTATCCCTCCATTCTTCGTTAAAAGGTAGTTCTTCGTAACTATGCTTTCCTTCCCATAAATTAATCTTCTCTAAGTTAGGATTATAATTCGGATTGACCAAGTGTAAGCAATATATAGGATTCCATTTAGGATGGTCGCTATGAGATGGCACAGTAAAATCTAGGTCATGCTTTAGTGCATAAGCTATAGCAGTGGCTGCTTCAAAGCACCAGTTACCCATTCTTCCAGCGTTTGTAAATGTTACCATAATTAAAAGCCCCCTACGACAAGACGGCTTAATTCACGCAGGGGGGCTTGAACGTCTTGTTTTCGGGGGTATATCTTATTTAACAACTAACCATTATTATGAATTAAGCGATACTAAAATAAATAATTTATTTCATATTTCTAAGTTCTTCTTCAACTTTTTGATAAAATTCTGGGTCTATGCTACAATTCAACTTATAGTGTGATTCATCGTGAACCAAGTGCTCGTATTGCATACCCGGTACTATGTGCATTTTATTGCCCCATTTAAACCAATTCATGTTTTGATATATACTATCTGAGCTATGTGGGTCCGTATTTGCATCCCAAACCTTTACATAATCCATTGCAGAAACAAAATAATTCATGCAATTTAAGCAAGTCGCAAAAAATGGCCTATCCATATATTTTGCTACATTATCCTTAGATATTATTAACCCACTAAATTCCGTATAATCAAATAATGGTTTTGCAAAATCAGGGGCTAATATTGTTTTCTTATCCCAAGTTTGAGAATATATCTTGTCTATGTATGTTTCATCTATCTGATTATCGCTGTCTAATAAAATACAATAATCAGTTGGTGAATAACTAACGGCTACGAATTTATTTGCATAACAGTCCTGATTTGTAACATTTCTATAAAGCTTAACTTTACTTAACTTATCACATTCTTCTTTCAGTCTAGTATATACATCAATGTCACTAGCATCATCTACTATTACAATAGTGTCTATCCTAGCATCATCATAAACTTTTTTAAAGCTATTTAGGGTCATTTCTACCCTATTCCAAGTTGGGATACAAATACTTATCTGTTGCATTGTTAAAGGTTTGATTCAGAAAATTTTTGATAATATCGTTGCTCTATAAATGGCTGCCAATTTATTTCAGTCCTTCCTATGTCACTATATCCGGGTCTTTGCGTACAAAGTAAGGGATATGTTATGTAAGTATGCCCTCTCGGCTGTACTGTTTTCACAACAGAGTTGTCTATTGGGGCCTCCAATCCTGCTGATAATATTTCCTTCATTCCATCTAGCGATACAGCCCATGCGTGTGTTGCAAAAGCCATATCTAGTAAAAGCAAGTTGCTTGTTGGCTTTGCCTTAAAACCATTTGTGCATTGAGCTCCCAAATACAATATCTGCCAAGTAGGAGGCAATTGCTTCACTACCTGCTCCATAGTATCATTAGGGTTTCCGCAGCTATCTACAAACATTGCGTCATCTTCAAATATCAGAACAGATTTTAAATTAGCTGCTACTGCATCTCTGAATATCTTTTCTACAGTAATTCTTAATCCTTCCGCCCCATTGTCATGCGGAGTAGCGTTAACTAACTCGTATGGTATACCCCACTTATAAAGTTCTTCAGCTATTTGTAATAGCCTATCCGTTCTACTTGGTAGATTTATAACAAGTATTTTATCAAAAAAGTCTGTCCACATTAGCGTGTTGGTTTCATGGCAAAATAATCAGAAAGCTTAGTTTTATTTTCTACCTTTTTCAAGTTAACCTTTTTATAATAATCTGCAAATAAAGTCCATCCTCCTCCCATTACCAAATCCGATACTTCTGTATCGTTAACATTGAACTTTAATAACCCGTCATATTTATCATCTATCAAATTAGGGTATATTATCTTACCGTCTTTACCACTTGTAAGTATATACTGCTCCCATAAGTTTACCATTAGCGCTTTGTTATCAGCATTAGGGTCAACACCATAGGTATCCTTATTTGGCAACTTCATTAGAAACATCTCTAAGTAATTATCTATAAAGAACTTCCTTAATCCACCGTCCATCTTAGCCTCCACAAGTAATTGACCTCCATATGCAAAACATTGCAAGGCCATGTCCATGTGAAAAAGCTCTACCATTTTAGGTCTAGCGTGATACTTTGAAACTAGCATCCTATCAAATATCTGGTCATTATCTCCTTTGTCATATCTATTCATCACAAAGCTACTAGCTTTAGAACCTTCTCCTGATTCAACTACTGAGTTCTGAAAGGGGTCAACCGCACTTACAAACTGAACATAGTTCTTTGGTATAAACAAGCTACCTCTTTTTTCATAAGTTTCTTCTGGTGTTTTAAAGTCTTTAGCTCTATGCCATCTTGCACTTTCTTTATCGCACTTGTGCCAAACAGCTTTTGTAAATGGTATACCACCTTCCCAAACATAATTACCATATTCAACAGCAGAGCTTTCGTTCACCTTTGCTAGTTCATATAGGTCATTCAACACAACGGCATCGAAGTGACAATTATTGTTCCGAAGCATAAACATTTCCCTTTCATCAAAGGGGTTCATTCTTATTTCTTCCTCTAATTGTACGCCTTCTAGTTGCTTTCTCTTTTGTTCTAAATACTTTTTGGCCCCTAGTCTTATATCACTTTCATCCAAGTCACCAGCTCCAACATAATACTCAACTAGAAACTTATACTGTTCTTCTGTAGGCTCATTAATAACACTCATTCCGAACTTGTCAATAAAACCCAAATACCCATCATAAGCTGGAGCAAAGTATTTAACCAATCGGTTAGGTGTCTTTGGATATTTGAAGTGGTCTGCTCCATCCCATACGTTTTTAAATTCCTCACCACCACTTGTCATTGAGTTTGATGTAGATGGACACTCTATAAACCCAACCCTTTTAGCACCCTTTACAAGAGTCTTACTTACGATTGATATAAATGTAGAAAAAGGGTTTTCTTTAGCCCATTTTCCGCCCTCATCAAATAACCCTCTACTTAGTCGGCCTGAGTCATAAGAGTTCAAAGAAGGGGCTCTATAATCAATCCTAGACCTATGTCCTGTATCTGTATCTACTATACTTCCCTTAGCGCCTCTTACCTCTACTGATTTGTGGGCAAACACTAATTCACTAACGCTATCTTTATTATTTAATTGCTTTGGTTTTAAAAATACTGGCAACTGCCTGTAACCAAAAGAAACCATGTTTGTAAATGCAGCCTTAGCATCCACCTGAGTTTTACTCGTTAAACCGCAGAAGCTATTCTTGTAAAATATACATTCATAAACCAAGTTAGAAGTAGCTACTGAAGTAGCGCCCTCACGTCTTTTCTTACCTCTTACAATACCTAAGCACCAAGGGGTTCTTTCCCAATGGTCTAAGAATAAAAAGTATCTTCTATCCGTATCCCTGTAGTCTGGGTATATATCATCCTCTAGTTTCCAAAAGCTTAAATAAAAGTAGTTTTTGCCTGTTATGTAAGTCGGAACACCATTATTGTAAAACCAAAATCCTTTCTTGCATCTTAGAACTTCTCTATTAGCATAGGCTGCTTGTTCTGCGTTTAACAGGGCATTACCTTCACTATCATATTCTACAAGAGATAAAAACGCAGGTATTTCTTTTCTTCTCCAATATTGCTCATTAGGGTCGTCTGTACCCCAATTTTCTATATCAGATGCATCAGGCTTTTCCGGAAGTTGAATTTCCGTGCCGTATATTTTTATGGTTTCTAGCATAGGTTACTTTCTGCTTTCAGCAATGGTTTCTACAAATGGTTTCTTAGCAACGTCTTTTTGCTCATCACCCGTAACACCGGCAGATATACCCAAATCCCTAATAGCAGTTGATATGCTTGCGCTATCATTCCATAAAATCTTCAATCTTTCAAACGTCTTGTCGTTCTTATCTTCTAATTGTAAATGGGATAAGTTTGTCTTATTTAACAAATCCGCCATTTCATTAGCTTTACGGTTCAAAGCGTAGAATAACTTAGCCGCTCCATTTTGTTCGTAAAGTAGTAGTTTTTGCTTTAGTTCTTCAAGTGTTTCCATGTGTTAATTTAGTATTATACCCGGCAATCCTACATTATACTTACCTCCTTCATTATGGTCGCAAGCTGTCAATGATATTACCGTAAGTTCATGATTATCATTAGTTAAATCCAAGATACCGCTATCCTCTATGCATATAGGGAATAGCGTATCTTTTGCAAATATATACATTTCTGTGTCACCATCAAGGTCTGCTGTCAATTCTCTAAAATCTTCTAATGTCATTAGTCAAAACTTTCTTGTGATTTCTTAATTTTCTTTTGCTCTTTAAGAAGCTTTTTTTGCTCAATTTTTTCTTTTTTGCTTTTCTTTTCTACACCAAATAATTTCTCTTTTGACAATCTTGTTGCTTCTGAAGCTATAGATTTTTTAATCTTTTTAACTTCTTCTTCGGTCATATTTTCTACCTTTTTAGTAACTACATTTCCCTTGTCTAACATACGATTATATGAAGATGTACCATCATATAATCTCCTGATTTCTTTTTCTATATTAGCATCTCTTAATTTAGCTAATTCATCAAATTCTTTTTCATTAATTACCCTTCCACCATCTTTATGATTCTTGATAAGCTCAGGATTCATCTCATCTGAGTTTAACATTTTTTCTAATGAGCTTTCTAATGATTCTTTATTTGCCTGATTAGCATAACTTCCATAACCAATACCTAAAATATTTGGAGCAAGAACAGTAGCTAATGAAGTAATACCTTCATCTTTTAATGCTTCTGCAAAATCATCTGCATACATTGGATAAGCTTCTAGTGCTTCATAAGGGTCAAAATCTTGATTTAAGGTATTTTTACCTAAAGCCATATTAACTACATATCCTGTGTTTGGAGCTAGTTTATTCCTAAAAAATTTAACTAATGAACTTCCGGCTCTTTCAAGTTTTTTCTGTTGATTATACTTATTGTCACTAAATCTTGAATATAAGGCAGATATCATTCTAAAGAATGTTCTTAAATAAGCAGCCTTACCACCAGTAATATCATACACCTTTTCACCAAATCTAATTTGTAAAAAATCTGGTTTATCAGGGTCCATTTCAACAGTAGCTCCTGCTGCGGATGCTGCAAGCATAATTCCTGTAGTGGTAGTAACAATAGACAGAACATCTTTCATTACTTCTTTTCTAACTCCCGGAGGTAATTGAGCATATTTAACAGGATTTAAACTATTAATATTTGCAGCCATTAAACGAGCACCATAAAATGTGTTACTTACAACTTTGTTGGCTTTACCTGATTCTAAAAAACTAACTAATTTACCACGACCTGTCATATTCATAACAAGGTCAGCCATTTTCTTATATGCCTCTGGGTCAGATTGTCTAGTAATACCCTGCTTTAATAATTGCTTTTCATACTTTAAATACATCTCGTATCTAGCCGTATTCAAGAATCCATCAGCAGCTCTTTGAGATGCCAACAATGGCTCTGTTATCAACTGCCTTACAATAGGAATCTTTATACCATAAAGAAAACTTTTTTGGAAATCTTCGTTTCTTTCTTCATTCTTTAGCGCATCAAGCTCATTGAATTTAATACCATCTTCTAGCATTTTATTATATTCGCTAGAATTATGTATATCATACATTAAGCTATTGTACTTCTTATCGCTAAATACGCTTTTCATTTGATTAGTAAAAGCCTTAGAAAAAACATCCCATTTTCTAGGATTCAGAGCAATCATAACACCTTGACGTAAAGAAACAGATAAGTCAAATGCGGTTTGCATAACCCTTCTAATGCCAGTAATTTGATTAATATGGTCAAGGGCTTTTTCTGTTTTACTCATTTTTTTATAAGCATCCTTTTGTCTTTCTGCCTCTATTTGCCTTTCCATTTTAATAACCCTATCCTTTAATAGCTGAGTTTTTCTATCTAACTCAAGTTTAGGTGGGGCTTGCTTTTCTTCTAAATATCTTTTATTTTTAATATCATCCTGAAGCTTTTCTATTCTCTTTGTGAGCATCCTTCTTTTAGAAGCAAGTGCTTCATCTTCGCTTTTTGATGCAAACTCTGATTCAGTAAATTCTTGAGGTACACGGTCCCTTTCTTTATTAAGCCTTTTTACCTCTTTTATTTTATCTTCAAGCTCTAATATTCTATCGTTCTTTTTAATTTTTTGAGCAGGATTCTTTTCCTTCTCAATACCCTTTCTAACATTTTCAAGTTCTTTTAATAAAGCAGCCTCTTTTTGTAATAACCTTAATTCTTCGGCCTTTTCATTTCTTGTTCTTGGTTTTGATTCATCGTACTCACCGTTAAATATATCTAGTATATCTTTTTTAGTTATACCATCTACTATATCTTTAAACTCAGCATAAGTATCATTTACAATATCATCTAGCTTATTAGCACCTTCTTCTACCAAGCTTTTAATATAGTTTTTAACGTGAGGTGATACGGCTTTCAATTCTCTCAAGTAAGGAACAGCTACAGCGGTAACCCCTTCTTCTCCAGTTCTTAACTTTCTCAAAGCTTCACGTGCATCAGCTAGTGATTGCTTTCTCTCAATAACATATTCTTCTCTTGTCTTTTTAGCAGCTTTTTTAGCAGCAGCTTTAGCTTTATTAACTCCCATTTCGGCAATTAATTTAGCATTGGCTTCTTCGCTTTTTTGTAAAGCTTCTTTTAAAGCATCTTTCTCTTTTTTAAGTTCTTCAAAAACTTTAGCTTGTTCTTTTATTTCAGATTCAGTAAATGGATAGCCTCTATCGTTTTCTCTCATTAATAAGAAATCAGGCAAAGTATCTTCAACTTGCTTAACGCCTTTTCTAGCAACTAATGATTGACCGACTAATCTACCACCAACATTATTGCTTAATTCCATTATCTTTTTAAATTCAGCTAAATTCTTAGGTGATGGATTTGCATTAATCTTTGCCTTTGCAGAAGCTATAATATTAAGCATCATTCTTTGCTCAACAGGCGTAGGTATATTATTTTTTTCGTACTTATCAATAAGCTTATTTGCGGCATCAGGGTCTTTAGCTAACCTTTCCTTAGCTTCAGCATCCCACTGTTCAACTGTTTCTGGACTTACTTCATATTCTGGGAAACCTAATTCACGTGCTACCTCGTTTAATTGCTCATGGGTAATACCAATTACTTCGCCTTCCTCAGTACCCTTGGGTTGTGCTTCTTCTGTTGTTTTGGCTTTGCCTTCTCCGGTAGGCTCATTCCCTTGCTTTCCTTGTTCCACTCGTTTACGTCCACCCCCTGTGCCTCCATCTCCTTCTTGTTTACGTTGAAGTACTTCTGCTGTGCTTTGCTTTTGTACGGCATCTTGTATATTTTTAATTGTTTTTGAATCAAAATTACTATCTACTATTTCAGACATTTGGGCTTCTGTTAACTCATCTGCCAATGGCTTAAATTCTTCAGGTAGATTATTTCTTACAAAATCCTTTTTCTTTTTATTAGATTTTATTTTTTCGTATTCTGCCTGTCTTTCGCTTTTAGTAGGTTCAGACGGTTTAGCCTCTGAAGGAACTCTTTCTTTTGCTCCGGCTTCAGTTGGTTGAACCTTTCCTTCAGGTCCTGCTTCTGTTGTTTCATATTCATAAAGTAAATTTTCTACGTTATCTAATAGGTCTTGTTCTTCTTCAGGGGTAAGTTTTGATTCTTCATCTAAGAATTTATTCAATGCATCCTCATCCATTGGCTCTCCAACAACTTCTTTTTCAATACCCAATTGAGCTCTAATGTCAGCTAATTTAGGAGCAAAACCTCCCATTCCTTTATCATACAATGGGATAGCATCTTCTGCAAGGCCTTTTTCTAAAGCATCTAAATATTTATTTGCTGCTTTACTAGGTATTCCTTCTAAAATGTCGCTTACAGCAGCATCAATTTGAGCAGCACTCATCCTATTACCTGACTCAGATTTAATATCTAAGAAAACACCAGCATCAGTAAGTTCTTCAAAAGCCTCCTGCACATCTCTATTTCTTTCGGTAAGAGTTTTACCACTAGATTCAACAATCGCATCGCTATCGGCTTTGTTATTATAAGCAACTTTTCTAGGCCTTCCTGTTTTTTTACTAGGAACAGTTACTTTATTTCTTTCTGTATCAACAGTAAGACCTAAATCTCTGCCATCTAATCTTAATTTATTTAATTCAGCCCTACCTTCTGGAGTGTTTTTATATCTTTCAGTTTTTTTGAAATAAGATTGAGCTCTTTGAATCAAAGCATTATCTGCCAAAACCTTATCTGTAACTTTAGTAGAAGATTGCCTTCTTTCAATAGATTCTAGTCTTTCTTTTTCAGTTTTACCACTCAAAGTAACTATAGTTTCCCCTTCTTTTTGAGGAGGCTCTTGAGATGACAATAGCTCTACAGTTATCTTTTGTTCCGCAGGTTTTTCTAATAAAGGAGAGATTAACTTATCATATTTATTATAAACTTCATCAAAAGCCTTTATATCTTCTTCATTAGTTAATTTAGTTCTATCTACCTTACCATCTACTCTATATTGTTCTGCATTTGGTATTTTAGAATCAAGTTCAGCTTGTTCTTCTGCTCTTAGTTGCTCTACAGTCTTTACTTCAGTTGGTTTAACTTCTTCTGTTACTTTAACTTCTGTAGGAACAACTTCTCCTTCGATTACAGGCTCTTTACCTGCATTAGCATCTGGTCTATTTTGATTAAACTTAACTTCTGCTAATTCATTTCTAAACTTCTCTGCATTATCTTTTGCCTCTCTTGCTTGAGCCTCAAGTTGAGTTCTTTCATTTGGGTCTTGAGATTGTTCTGCTTGTTGAGATAACTGAGAAAATAAATCTTCAGATTCTTTTATTTTATTATCTAAATCTGTCTTTGCTTTTTCAAATGGATTTAAAAGTTTGTTTATTTCTTCTGCCTTTTGTAAAAACTCTTTTTTAGCACTATCAGGTAGGTCGCTTGCTTTAAATTCTGCAAATCCATCATTATTATTAATAACCATGTCAGCAACCTGCTTAACACCAGCAGCTCTACCAAGAACACCGGCCTCTGCCGTATATTGGGCTTTCTTTTGCAAATCGGTAGTTTGTCTTGCTTTTTTAGCGGCTTCAAGTGCTCTTAATTGAAGCTCATCAGCGCTACCCTTTGAATTATAAACTTCAACGATACTTTCAGGAGTAGCATCTACAAAGTTAGATATAGCAACACCCTGCTTAACAGCTAAAGTTTCTTTTATTGCCCTATTTAATTCTGCATTAGATTTAATATTTTCCGCTGCGCCTTTTAATCTAAACAATGCCGCAACACCTGTTCCATTCGCTATTTCCTCACCCGTTGCCGCCCTTCCTTCTAATGCTGCATTAGCAAATGGACTTATTATACCATAAGCAAGAACATCTGTACCTAAATTAACTAACTCCTTAGCGGCCATCCCTTTTACTCCGGTCAATCCTATTTTTTCAGCCTGAGTCATTATTGATTTTGTAGCCAAATTACTACCGGCTCCAAGGATTGCCATTTCCATACCCGTTGCCATACCACGACCAGTTCCTTTAACACCTTCTAACGCAGCTTCACCAATATCTTTTCCTTCTTTTCTAGCTTCACCATATCCAGCTAAACCTTCTTTAGCCATCATGTATTTGGTAAAATTATTAAATAACAAGTTACCAGTTTTAGCTAAAAAACTTGCACCTTGAGCTAACTTAGCTTCTGGTAACAATGCGGTAGCTGCAATATCTGGAGCAAAACTAGCAACAGATGATACTGCCTTACCCCAAAATGTATTTGGTAACGGATTATTGGCAATAACTTGCTGCATCCTTTCTTGATTACCATGCAACCCTCTGATTACATTACCAAATGGGTCTAGTTCCCAAGGAGTAGGAGCAGCTTTTTCTGTTTCTGTTCTTGTAGATGGCACATTAGGAGCATACGGATTTGCGGCTTGATAAAAATCTTTAGCCAATGTAGTAGCATTTGCTGCTAAATCAGTACCAGCTTTCTCAAAATTAGCAAAAACATTCTGAACAATATTTGACCATTTACCTTCAGGAGCAGCAGGCTTTGCAGGTCCTTTAGGTATAGATTTACTAATCTCCTTTAAAAAACTATTATCAGCTAATGAAGCTCCTTGCTTTAAAAAATCAGGCTGACTTGGTAATGGTGATGGTGTAACCGAAGATACTACAGGAGTAGATTTTTTTTTTAAACTACCTCCAAATTCAGAAAATGGATTATCTTCTTTTTGTTTTATATTACCACCAAATTCAAGAAAAGGATTTTCTTGCTTTTGACCTACATTACCATCAGATTCAGAAAAAAAACTATTATCTTCCATTTTTACTGTCTTTTTGCGTTTGGATATTTTTTCTTAAATGCTTCCCAATTTTTTTCAGGAATCTCTCCAATTTTACCATTTAAAATAACTGAAATAGTATTATCTTTTTTAGGAGCAGGTTTAGGAGTTTCGCCAACTAAACCTTTTTCTGCTTTAGATGAAGGACCTGTAACATCTTGATATAAGCCTACAAGTTGCGCTCTTAAATTTGAAGCGTCTGATTTTATAACCCTTTTAACAGGTTCATCATATTCGTCTTTCAAAATAAATTCTACACCACCTATTGAACCATCTGCTTTTTTTAAAGGAACAGCAGATTCATAAATAAACTTACCTCCTCTAAGTCCTGCTAAAATATCAGTAAGGGATGACAATGATTGAGCGTCATTATTTTTTATTGAACTTTCTATCTTTTTTATATAATCATAATCAACGGTTTTAGATGGAGTTCCAGAACCACCCACATTAACCTTTGTTACATTAGGAGTTTGTATACCTTCTAATGTAAATCCAGATTGGCCAACATTTTTAATAATATCATACAATGTGCTTTTTTGTGCACTCATCTTTTCTTCATCAGATAAAGTATTATATGCCGGTAACATAGAACCATTAAATCTTTTTTTAGTTGCTCCAATTATTTCAGCTTGCCTAGAAGGAGATTTAGCAAATTCCATAAAAACTTTATCAGTAACAACAGGTACAGTATCTTTAACACCTGATATAGGCCTCTGCTCTGACATAATAGATGAAGTAGGGATAGTTCCGGGAGGCAAATACCCTGCATTTATATCAAAATCTGGCTTTTCCCAAATACCCAAATTAGCTCCATATCTTTTAACATCTTGGTCACTTTTACCAACAAATGCGACTACCTTTTGACCTTTATCTTTTGTCATATCTACAATACTAGATATGTCATTGGTATAATCAGCTAAATATTCGGGATTATCTAAATTTTGTAAAATTTGAGATGATTCAGGAGTTTTATTAAATCCTTTTCCGCTAACATATCTATTAATCAAATCACTTTTAAATTGCTGCCTTAATGAATTGGTATTTACACTTTTATACTTCTGTTTTACCTCTGGCAATAATTGCTCAAAAGCCTTAGCCTCATTCTTCATTGCAGTTGTCGCACTAACCAAATCACCAACCTCACCCCTTAATGCATCAGAAAGTGCTACAGGGTCCAATTTTAGATTCTTGAATTTATTATAAATATTATTCAAGCTGTCTTTAGTAAGTGCATCAGCGGCATCTACACCTGTTTGGTATTTAGACGGGTCTGTGTATTCCTGCAAATATTGCATCTTACGAATCGCTTCCGCTTCATCTTTCTCCTGCTGCCTTAAATCATATTGTCTTTTTCTTTCAGCAGCTTCTGCTTCATTAGCTAATTGTCTTTCTCTTTGAGCAATAGCCGATTGCAAAACTTGACCCGGAGCCGGGAAGTAGTTTGGCAAAGTAAATGCGTAATCTGCGCTGTTATTTCCGTCTGCCATGATTTATTATGGGTATTTAAATGATTGAGCTGATTGAGGCACTTGATATGGTGACATTTTTAATCCACCCATCCTGTTTCCAGTTCCAGATAAAATATTTTGAGTCAAATCAGGGTTACTACCCATTGATGATAGGCCTTGTGTTCCTTTATTTAAGCCACCTGTACCCAAACTTTTAAATTGACCATATTGCATAAGGCCAGCTCCAATATCACCAATACCGCCAAATATATTTTGCATACCTGATTCTCTAAGAGCCGCTTTATCTTGTCTATCTATTTGATATTTTTGAAGCATACTTTCATAGGCCTTATCCGCTTCTGAAATTGCCCCTCTATATGCTTGACCTAAACTTGGAAGTAATGCAGCTTTGCTTTGACCTTCGGCAGCAGCTAAATTAGAAAACGCTTCATTAGTTCCACCTTGCAAACCTGCACCAACAGCTAACAATTGAGATGCATCTGTTGCACCTCTTTGCAAATTAGCTAATTGATTAGATTGAGCTTGCATGATATTTGATTCCGCTTTTTGCGCTCCCGGCATACGACCATAAAATAAATTTTTATTTACGGCCAAATTTTCTTTAGCTAATGGATTCTCTTGGTACTGCTGAAAAAAAGGATTGATTTGATTAGCAAGCTTATTCTGCTTTGCTCCTGCAAATATTTTACCTAAAGAACCAAGGCCGCTTATTCCAGCTCCGAGAGCCATAAATGGGAAAGGCATATATTTCTAATTTAGATGTTTAAAATTACTATTTATTTTTCAAATTTAACTATTCAGCCAAAATAAAATTTTGACCTCTTGATAAGTTAAACCCTACGTCTACAAAATTAATATAAATTATTGATGAATACTGTTGAAATTCAGCCATTATTTGAGGTATTTGTGAAATAACTATATCCCCGTTTAATAGCTTTTGGTCAACCGAACCTGATGCGTTTGGAGATAATCTATCCCTAAACAATCTAGCATACAAAATGCCCTCTTGGTTGATATAATCAGTATTTATCAAGTCTGTGATTTGGGTGTTAGGCAATGTGGTATAAACTACCGTAAAATCAGGAGCTACACTACTTTCCATAACTATCTCAGACATATCTTTTAATCCGCTTAATGGCTTATTTACCACCCAACAAACCCTAACTGGATATTGAACACCAAACCAAGTGTTCCACGTGGAAGTATTTGTGTTAAACTCATAAGGAGCACCATTTTTGAAACCAAAGAACCTGTTGTCAAAATAATCATATTGCTCACCCATAAACTGATAATCACTTACCCACTTATTCTCAGATAAGTTAAAAACTACTGTTTTAGCCAAATTATCCGATATATCAAATCTATTGATAATAGAACTTGCATAAGAGGGAACTGTAGCGTAGCTAGGCAATGTGGATGCATAGTTTTCGTAAGTCAACCCTACTAATGATATACCAAATTCCTTATGGAATGGGTCAATAAATGTAGGTAAATGGTGGAATCCATTTATATTATCTAGGTTGTTATTATTAGCTGCTAAATATCCTTTTGCGTAATTCTTAAATAAACGCTCCATTTTAAAGCTACTAATAGGGAATAGGCCATTTGAGCTGTATTGAACTACTTGACCATTATTTAAGTCATACCAAAAAACATTACCTAAATATTCAACAACAGTTTCTGGTGATGTAGTTCCAAACATACCTTTTAGTACGTTTATAGTACCAATTACAGAAGGGTCTTGAGCTAAAAAAGCATTTTGAGATGACCCAACTAATTGAACCTCACCTAGATAGCAGGATGCTGTTTGGAAAGCGCATACGGCTAACATAATAACACCCTGTTCTGCTGTTTTTGAAGCAAGTTGTAATTTCTGTATAGAACCTGTTCCCAATGGAACATTTTTGAAATTTAATGCCTCAAAGGTGCTTAATCCATTATTTGCAGTTCCGGCAGTATACACATTTGAATATCTTATTTCGTGCTCATTTCTAGTCTGCCCCAAAGTTGTAATAAAGTTAGGCCATCCCGTGTTTGTATTCCAATATTGCCACATACTATCATTAGGTGACATATTTTGAGTATAATACAAGGCAGATGAAGTATCTGTTCTTTCTAATGTATAAACATCTCCACTTATTTGACCAGCAAGCGTACTATACTCTCTTGATACAGTTCCCGGATTAGTTATTGCATAACAATCAGAAACTTCAAAGAATGGCTCATTTACAAATGTCTTTTTAGGAGTATATATCTCAATAAAGAAATTTGAAGTTGTTGCACTAAGTGTTCCAAAATCGTAACCATCAACAAGTATATAATTACCATCTTGGCCTATTATTCTTAAATTGATAGTTGGAGTCGAAGATATGTAAACCTTTACCATATCACCCTCTTGATAATTATAACCAATACCAATTGAGTTTAATGGAGATATATTTAAACCAACAGCGTATATACCACTAGAAAAAGCATTTCCATAGGTTAAATCGGTTGTACTTGTTGAACGAGTAGCATACTGCGCTCCTGCTATTTTAACTTGCAAAAAGGCTGTACTATTTAAGTTCTTAGTACTTAGTATCTGATAATAATGAGCCCATTCAGGTATTTCATTAATAGCGTTTGAATTACTTAAAGCCCAATTCAAATAACTAACAAATGATGACTGCCCAAAAGAATACTCAGGTATATTGTAATTTGTAAAGTCACTTACAACACCACACTTTCTTCTAAACCTATCGTAAAAACCTATAGATATATTATAAGAAGCTCCTGTTTTATAT
>Ga0079301_1000532_pt1 | contig 18395 bp, 18 predicted proteins | sample Wag4_2014_7_11_3_FD_74797 | JGI IMG/M metagenome (GOLD analysis project Ga0079301, IMG submission 74797) | Fresh water mixed with fracking chemicals microbial communities from Ohio, USA - Utica-2 Time Series FC 2014_7_11 | ecosystem: Engineered > Industrial production > Chemical products > Input... | reverse complement strand
ACAACATCACCATGGACATCGAGCTGATCACGCCGGTGGCCATCGAGGAAGGGATGCGTTTCGCCATCCGTGAGGGCGGTCGTACCGTCGGCGCGGGCGTCGTGACGGCCATTCATTCCTGATAGCGACAGCTAGCCAGTAGCACGAGGCCAGTCCCTCCGAGGGCTGGTCTCGTTTTCTGCTAGCATGGGGCATCATCCTCGACGTTCGAGAAAGGGCGCGTCCATGTCCACGCTGGCCCAGCTGTTGCCCAAGGCCGAGATCCACGTTCACCTCGAGGGGGCCATCCAGCCCGAAACCCTCCTGCAACTGGCCACTCGACACGGGATTCCTTTGCCTGCCAGCGATCTCGATGGCGTGCGTGAGTTTTATCGCTTCAAGGACTTCCTGCACTTCATCGAGGTGTACACGCTCATCTGCCGCTGTCTGCGGGATCCTGTCGATTTTCATCTCGTCACGCGGGAATTCCTCCGGAACCAGGCCCGTCAGAACATCCTCTATACCGAAGCGTTCTTCGCGCCGGGGCATTTTCTGAAGCAGGGCGCCGATCTGGGCGCGATCGTCTCGGCCATCCGTCAGGCGGCTGACGAGGCAGAGCGCGAGGACGGTGTCCGCTTCCAGCTGATCGCGGACATCTCTCGAGAGATGGGTGCCGGGTTCGCGCTCGAGATCACGCGCGAGGTCCTGCGTGTGCGCGATCGCGGTATTCTCGCCCTGGGTATCGGGGGCGCTGAAGCCGAGTTCCCTGCCGAGTGGTTCGAAGAGTCCTTCGCCCTGGCCCGGTCGGCAGGTATGCCCGTCGTCGCTCATGCCGGAGAGGCCGCCGGCCCCGAAAGCGTCTGGAATGCCCTGCGCGTGCTGGGCGCCAGACGTATCGGTCATGGATTCCGCGCCATCGAAGATGCCGGTCTCGTCGCGCATCTCGTGGCGGAGCAGGTGCCTCTCGAGGTCTGCCCCACGTCCAACCTGCGCATCGGCCTCGTCGAGTCCTATGACCGTCACCCGTTGCCGCGCCTTCTCGAGGCCGGTTGCTTCATCACGCTGAATTCGGACGACCCGCCGATGTTCAACACCGACCTCGTGAACGAGTACGAGGTGGCGCGCACGGTCTACGGACTGTCGCCCGCTCAGCTGTTCGAGCTGGCATGCAATGCCGTGCGGGCCTCGTTTCTGCCCGATACCGACAAGGTGGCTCTGCTCGGGACATTTCGCGCGCGCTTCGAGGCCATCCCCGCCGAACTCCGTTCCTGATTCGAACGGCCTCGAGGGTCCCAGGAACGGGACTGACGGGGTATCATGGTCCCGTGGTGTAGCCCGTTGCGCTCCCCTTTCGTGCAGGAGATTCTTTCGTGATCGGTCTCGATACCGTCAAGCAAGTTGCTCATCTTTCGCGTCTCGAACTGACTGCCGACGAGGAGTTGCGCTTCACCGAGCAACTCGGTGCCATCCTGGCTCACGTCGAGGCCTTGCAGTCGGTCTCCACCCAGGGTGTCGCGCCGACGCACCATCCCCTGCCGCTGCCGAACGTGTTGCGTCCCGATGCCGCGCGCGACTCGCTCACTCGGGAAGACGTGCTTGCCGGTGCGCCAGCCGCCGAGCAGGGCATGTTCCGTGTCCCCCGCATCCTCGCGGAGTGAGCCACTCTTGCCATATCGGGCAAGCGGCGACACAATGAATGCGCCAGGGTGCGACGTTGCGCCCGTTCCAATTTTCAACGTGTGCGCGTGAGCGGGTTCTTGCATGCGACTCGACAAGTGGCTCAAGATATCGCGCCTCATCAAGCGCCGCACGGTGGCAAACGAAGTGTGTGACCAGGGTCGAGTCCTGGTCAACGGGCGCATAGCTCGTGCCTCGAGCGAGGTCAAGCCCGGCGATCGTCTCGCCGTCCACTTCGGGCACCAGACGCTCGATGTCGAGATTCTCACCGTTCCCGTGGTGGCACCCGGTGCCCGAGATGCAGCCTCGCTGTATCGGATCGTGGCCGCCACTCCCGTTGCTCGTCCCGATCCTGACTTCCCCTTGCAAGGTTCCTGAGAGGTAGCATGTCGACCCAGATCGAAGATATCTATGCACGCGAGATCCTCGATTCACGAGGCAACCCGACCGTCGAGGTCGATGTTCGTCTCGTGGGGGGTGGGTTCGGACGGGCTGCCGTTCCTTCCGGTGCTTCGACCGGTGCACACGAAGCCGTCGAACTCCGGGACGAAGACGATGCCTCGCGCTACAACGGCAAGGGCGTCCTCAAGGCCGTCGACCACGTCAACGAGGTCATCGCCAACGAACTGGTCGGCCTCGATGCCCGTAGCCAGGTCGATCTCGACGAGGCCATGATCCAGCTTGACGGCTCGCCCAACAAGGGCAAGCTCGGTGCCAATGCCATCCTCGGGGTCAGTCTCGCCGTCGCGCGTGCCGCTGCCGACGCGGTCGATTTGCCCCTGTACCGCTACGTCGGCGGTGCCGGTGCGCGGACGATGCCCGTTCCCATGATGAACATCCTCAACGGGGGGGCTCATGCGGACAACGGCGTCGACATCCAGGAGTTCATGGTCCTCCCGGTCGGGATGGCCACCTTTGCCGAGGCCCTGCGGGCCGGTGCCGAGATCTTCCACCAGCTCAAGAAGGTCCTGCGTCGGCGTGGGCTCGCCACGGGCGTCGGTGACGAGGGTGGTTTCGCTCCGGCCGTGAACACGGCCGAAGAGGCGCTCGATCTCATCATCGAGGCCATCACGCAGGCTGGATATTCGCCCGGCGGGGACGTGATGCTCGCACTCGACGTTGCGAGCACCGAGTTCTACAAGGATGGCGTGTACCGCTTCGAGGGCGAGGGCGCCACGCGCACCCGTCAGGAGATGGTCGATTATCTCGCCGGGCTCTGCGATCGGTATCCGATCCTCAGCATCGAGGACGGCATGGCCGAGGATGACTGGGAGGGCTGGAAGCTCCTCACCGAGCGTCTCGGTTCGCGCATCCAGCTCGTGGGTGACGACCTGTTCGTGACCAACCCCGAGCGGTTCCGCCAGGGTATCGAGGCGGGCGTGGCCAACGCCATCCTCATCAAGGTCAACCAGATCGGCACGCTCACCGAGACCCTCACCACCATCGAGATGGCGCGCCGTGCCGGTTACGGGGTCATCCTTTCCCATCGCTCCGGTGAGACCGAGGATTCGACCATCGCTGACCTCGCCGTCGCCACGAATGCCGGTCAGATCAAGACCGGTTCTGCCTCGCGCTCTGACCGCGTGGCCAAGTACAACCAGTTGCTGCGCATCGAGGAGGAGCTTGGCGAGGGTGCCATCTATCCCGGTCGCGACGCCTACATGCACCTTCGCTGAAGCGGGCCGAGTCGATGAGTGGACACAAGAGTACCAAGATCGTCGCCACGCTCGGTCCGAGCACGGCTTCGGATGAGATGGTCCGACGCCTCATCCTGGCAGGTGTGGACGTCTTCCGCATCAACTTCTCCCACGGGACGCAAGAGACTCACCGCGAGACCATCGAGCGCGTCCGTCGGGTGGCCGCGGAACTGGAGCGCTTCATCGCGATTCTACAGGACATCCAGGGCCCGAAGATCCGCATCGGTCAGGTTCGCGATGGCCAGGTGATGCTGACCCCCGGTCAGACGTTCATCCTCACGACCGAGCCTCTCGAGGGGAACGAGCAGATGGCCTCCGTGGACTATCCTCGTTTGACGGAAGACATCCTTCCCGGCCGGAAGATCCTCCTGGATGACGGCAACCTGGAGTTGCAGGTCGTCGAGGTCAAGCCCGAGTGTCTCGTGACCCGGGTGATGGTCGGGGGCCCTCTCAAGCCTCGCAAGGGGGTCAACTTCCCGGGATCGCCGCTGAAGATCTCCGTTCTGACCGACAAGGACAAGGCGGATCTGGCGTTCGGGGCCAAGATGGGCGTGGACCTGGTCGCGGCCAGCTTCGTCCAGCAGGCGTCCGACGTCCTCGAGGTCAAGGAAGAACTGGCGAAGCACGGCAAGCGGACTCCGGTCATCGCCAAGATCGAGCGCCGCGAGGCCGTCCAGGCCCTTTCGGACATCGTCGCCGTCGCCGACGGGGTCATGGTCGCCCGGGGCGATCTCGGCGTCGAGATACCGGTCGAGGATGTCCCGGTCGTCCAGAAAGAGGTCATCCGCATCTGCAACCTGGCGGGTAAGCCCGTCATCACCGCGACGCAGATGCTGGATTCGATGATCCAGAATCCTCGCCCGACTCGCGCCGAGGCCTCGGATGTCGCGAACGCGATCCTGGACGGTACCGATGCCGTCATGCTGTCCAACGAGACGGCTGCCGGTGCTTACCCTCTGGAGGCCGTCGAGACGATGGCCCGGATCGCGCACACGGTGGAGCGCAGCCTCACGCCGGGTGAGCGTCCCGAACTCGAGGGGGATTACCAGCGCCCCGTCCAGGACGCGATCTGTCACGCGGCGACGCGGATGGTGCCCGAACTCAATGCGGCAGCCATCCTCACCGCCACCTATTCCGGGGCCAGTGCCCGGCACGTCTCGAAGTACCGGCCATCCTGTCCCATCATCGCGGCCTCTTGCTTCGAAGAGGTCTGTCGGCAGCTTGCCCTGGTCTGGGGGGTCGTTCCCCTGCTGGTCGGCGAAAACGACGACATCGAGAAGCTCTTCTCCGAGGCCGTCGTCCAGGCAACCCGGGTGGGACTCATCGCTCCCGGAGAACTTGCGATCCTCGTGGCAGGCGTGCCCATGGGAGAGGCTGGGACCACCAACTCCCTCCAGGTCGAGGTGATCACCAGCATCGTCGCGCGTGGCATGGGGCTCGGCCAGCGTCCCCTGAGCGGTATCGCGCGCGTCGCCGCGTCTCCGCGCGAAGCGCTCGAAAAGGTCGAGCCTGGCGACATCCTGGTCTGCCGGCATACGGATGCCGAATGGACGCCCGCGATGGAACTCGCGGCGGCGACCGTCGTCGAGGCGGGTGGGCTGACCTCGCACGCCGCGATCGTCTCGCTCGAACTCGGTAAACCTGTCGTGCTCGGCACGATGGACCTCGACCGGATCGAGGACGGAGCCACGATCACGCTCGATCCCGCGCGCGGTCTGGTTCTTGCAGGACAGGTCAAGATCTAGCAGGTTCCTGTCGATGGGCGGGGGGCGAGATGCCGGTGGGCATCCCGCCCCCCGCTCTGCATGCGCCTTCCGGGTGGTTCATGATACAATTGCGATCCACCTTTTCTGGAGAGACCGCGTGAGTCTCTCGACACGAGGAGAATGCAATGATGCTTTCGTCCACTCCTACCCCGGCTCCCGCATCCACCTCCCTCCCGCAAGCCACGGGCGATCGGACTCCCGGGCACCTTGAGCGCGCCATCATGAACGACGTCGTCACCGTCGTCGAGGCCGCAGCGCTGGCTGCCGGCCGCCTCATGGGCCAGGGCAACAACCGCGAGGCGGATCAGGCAGCCACCGAGGCCATGCGGACCACGCTCAATCATCTCGATCTTGCGGGAACCATCGTCATCGGTGAGGGGGAGCGCGACGAGGCGCCCATGCTCTACATCGGTGAGAAGGTCGGGACGTGGTCACAGGGGTGTCCCGAGATCGACATCGCCGTCGATCCGCTCGAGGGCACCAATCTCGTGGCCAAGGGACTGCCCAATTCGATCGCGGTCATGGCGGTCTCGGGTCGGAACGGGCTCTTCCATGCCCCGGACACCTACATGGAAAAGTTGATCGTGGGCCCCGCTGCGGCCGGCAAGGTCGACATCACGGCCCCCGTCAAGACCAACCTCGCCATCATCGCGATGGCCCTGCGTCGCGAGATCTCTGATCTCACGATCGTCATCCTGGAGCGTGAGCGTCATCTCCCGCTCATCGAGGAGGTGCGCTCGGCCGGTGCTCGCATCCGCCTGATCGGGGATGGGGACGTCTGTGCGGCAATCTCGGCCGCCGTCCGCGGCACGGCCGTGCACGCCGTCATGGGCGTCGGGGGCGCACCGGAAGGCGTGCTCGCGGCTGCCGCCATGCGCTGCCTCGGCGGAGAGATCCAGGCCAGGATCAAGCCCCGGAACGAGGCCGAGGCGGAGCGCTGCCGGCGGATGGGTATCGACCTCGACAAGGTCTACTTCACGCGTGACCTGGCGCCAGGGGATGACATCGTGTTTGCCGCCACCGGTATCACGGAAGGTGACATCCTGCATGGCGTGCGCTACTTCGGAGCCGGTCATCGTACCTACTCCCTGGTGATGGGGGCCGCCACCGGACAGATCCGTTTCATCGACACCGTTCACGTCGCGGACCGCAAGACTCCCGTGCTGCTCGAACGGTTCTAGCCATCCAGGGGAGGCCCCCGGACCAGGCGGTCCGGGGGCCTGTCGCGTGGTATGATGCCGCCCATGGATGTGCTCCTGTTTCTTGCCTGGCGTCATGTCGTGGCACGCTGGCGTCAGGCGATCTTGCTGGTGACCGGCGTGGCCGTCGGGGTCTGCATTCTCACCACCGCGCTCAGCCTGACCAACGGTTTCGAGCACGACCTGGTCACCAAGATCCTGGGGACGTCCCCTCACGTCTCGCTCAGCGACCCCGCGAACACGGGCGTCTCGGCGTGGAAAGACTGGCAATCGGGCGTCTCTCGAGTGGCTGGCGTCGAAAGGGTCTGGCCTTACGTATCCGGGCAGGCGCTGCTGGTGCTGGGAAACCGGGTGTCGGGAGTCGTGCTCCAGGGGGTGCCCCGTGAACGGTTGCATGAAGACGCGCTGTACCGTCAGGCAATCGTCGAGGCGCCTGCAGCCAAGGACGCCATGGGCCATTCCGGGGTGCTGGTCGGTCTCGAACTCGCGCGGCTTCGCGGGATCTCACGCGGTGACTCGATCGTTCTCGTGACCGGGCTCGCGCGACGGGTGACGCTCAAGGTTTCGGGATTCTTCCAGTCGGGGCTGTATGAACTCGACTCGCATCTCGTCCTGCTCGATCTGCCGCTGGCGAGTCAGGTGATGGGCCTCGGTCAGCGGGTGACGGGCCTGGATGTCCGCCTGGTCGATCCGTTCCAGGCACCGGTGGTCGCCCGGGTCATCCAGCAGAAATTGCCCGGGGCGGTTCGTCCCTGGACGACCCAGAACAGGCCACTCCTTGGCGCTCTCGCAACCGAGAAGCGTGTCGTCTTCCTCGTGGTGCTCTTCATCATCGTCGTCGCCACCCTGGGTGCCGCCAACACGCTCGTGCTCTGGGTGCTCGAGCAGAGTCGTGATCTGGCCATCTTGCGCGCCATGGGGGCCAGTGGCGCGATGGCTGGACGGCTCGTCCTGCTGGAGGGTGCGCTCATCACCGTGGTGGGCACGCTAGTGGGGCTCCTCGCGGGATTCATGCTTTCGACCGCACTGGGCATTTTTCCCATGGCTCTGCCCTCGGACATCTATTACATCTCGAACCTCCCTGTTCGCATGCAGGGGATCGATTTCGTCCTGACCGGGGTCTCTGCGATCGTGCTCGGTCTGCTTTTCTCGATTCTCCCGGCTCGTCGGGCCACGCGGTTGGACCCCATCGAGGTCATCCGGAGAGCCTGAAGGAACCGCATGCGCGCCTTTGCCTTCGCCCTCCTCCTGCTCGTTCCGGTCACGGGGTGCCTGCCCGCGTCATGGTCGGCTCGCCGACCGGTCGTTCCGCCGCCGACCCCGGCTCCCGCGTCTGCAGGTCGGGGCATCGTGGTCGTCCGCTTTCACGACGCCACCCTGTCCGGTGTCGCCGGAGACCTGGAGGCCGCTCTCCGGGATGCTGCACCGCTGTTCGGGGTTCCCCTCGCGACATCGTCTCTGACATCGAGACCCGGCCGAGTGCTGTCTCCGGCCTGGTGCGCAGGCACGGCACGAGCCGTGAAGGCTCGCTGGCTGGTCACGGGCCAGATCCTCGGTTTCGTCAAGGAGGGCCAGGATCGGGCCACCCTCGCGACCGAGTTCCGGGTTCATGACGGCCCGACGGGGCGCCTGCTCTGGGTCGACCAGGCGATTTCCACCGGTTCCGTGCGGGCGCCCGCCCCGATGTTGCGGTCACTCGTCCATCAGACCTGGGAACGCGCGCGGGGGCGATCGGACCTCCCGGTGGGTGGATTCGCCGGTTCCGGCCCCATCCCCTCGCCCAGCCGGTGACAATCCGTTACAATCCCCTTGTTCAAGTCACCCCTTGCAGGAGGAATCGCCCCATGCTTCGCCGGTACCTGGTCTCCCTGGCTGGACTCGTGGCCACCCTGTCCGTCACCTCGCCCGCCATGGCCATCCCGTTCCTCGGAAGTGTCTCGGCCTCTGCCGGCGGTGGCTTCCTGGCTCCCGTCGGAACGGGGAACACGCGCCCCGGTGGGTTCGTGACCTCCCTGGCAGGGCAGGTCGACGCGCTCGGTTTTGATGCCTCGGCCTCCTGGCTCGGTTCGGACAACCAGACGATCATGATGGAAGGCCTGTTTCGCAAGGAGCTGTCCTTCCTGCCCATGATCTCGGCCAAGGTCGGTGCAGGGTACCTCGGACAGGCGCTGCTCTCCTCGCAGTCAGAACTCCAGCACCTCGGCCAGGTCCGCCTGGACGCGACTTTCTCGCCGATCTTGCTGCCCATCGAGGCCGAAGCCTCGCTCGGTGCCGCTTCTGGCCTCGACTTCAAGCCCTACCTGCTGGGCTCCGCAGCCGTCCATTTCTCGTTCATCCCGTTCATCGGGGTGTTCGGTCGCGTGCGTGCCTTCGGCACCCAGGATCTGTCCACGATGTCCCAGGCCTTCGAACTGGGTTTGCGCGCCAAGCTGTAGTGTGTTACATTGTAACTTAATATTTTGTAAGAATGCTCAGTGGGCCGGTTCAACCCGATTCGATGGGGATTCTGGTGCTGAAACCGCTTCCTGAAACGGTGGGTGCTTGATGGACAAAGAGAAGATTCTGGTGGTCGACGACGAGGCGAGCATTCGTCAGATCGTCGAGACGCGCCTGAAGCTGGCCGGATACGAGGTCGTCACGGCTGCGGATGGCCAGGAGGCGCTCGACAAGGCGCTGTCGCTCTCGCCCGATCTCATCGTCCTGGACATCATGATGCCCCGGGTGGATGGCTTCGAGGTCTGTCGCGAGATCCGCAAGACCATGATGACTCCGATCATCATGCTCACGGCCAAGGGGGACATCACGGATCGCATCGCGGCCCTCGAACTGGGGGCTGACGATTACGTGGTCAAGCCCTTCAGCCCCCGGGAGCTCGAGGCTCGTATCAAGGCCGTGCTGCGTCGCACGCACACGGACGTGGCCAAGCAGGCCAGCCTGCGGATCGACAAGCTGGTCATCGATTCCGGCAAGCGCCAGGTGCTCAAGGATGGCAAGAAGGTCAAGCTCACCGAGATGGAGTTCAACCTGCTCGAGTTGCTGGCCATGAATTCGGGGCGCGCGTACTCGCGTTCCGAGATCCTGCACCAGGTTTGGGGGTATCGCCTCAGCCAGTACAGCGATACCCGGGTCGTGGACGTCCACATCTCGCGGCTGCGCTCCAAGCTCGAGGATGACCCCAGTTCTCCCGAGATGATCCTCACGGCTCGGGGCACGGGCTACATGTTCGCGCAGGCCACGCCGGTGCCGGTGGAGACGCCGTCCGTCGGCTGAGCCAGGACCTTGCTTCGCGCACGGGCCTGTTACCAATCGAGACGAAGAGGGTGGGAACCGGCCGGTTCCCACCCTCTTCTCATGTGCTGCCCCTGCCACACGGGCCTCATAGGAGCGAGGTACTGCCGATATTCAGGGGCCCCGTCCGGTCCAGCCGACGGTCCCGGGCCACGCTCGAGCCTTCGATACTCTTGGCGTACTTCTTGACCTCCGCCGCGACGCTCGCAAGTTCGAGGAAGTCGCGGATCTGTCGCCGCTCGTTGGTCACGATGGCGATCGACAGGGTGACCAGCGGGAACTGCTGTCGCAGGCCACGCCGGTCGAGGGCCACGATGTAGCCGCGCTTGCGGTCTTCTTCCGGATAGTATCCGGGCAGCTCGGCATCGAACAGCCGGATGATTTCCTGCCCGAGGCGCTCGGCGGCACGCGGGGTGGTCACGACGATGAAATCGTCTCCGCCGATGTGGCCGAGGTAGTCATCTGCGTTGTCGACGATCTGGATGGCCTGCTGGAGCGTGGAGGCGGTGTACTGGATGATGCGGTCGCCCGCCTCGAACCCGAACTTGTCGTTGTAGGCCTTGAAGTGGTCGAGATCGATGTAGAGGACGGCCAGGTTGTCCGGCTCGTGCAGGCGACGCGCGACCTCGGCCTCGATGCTCCGGTTTCCGGGAAGCCGCGTGAGCGGGTTGCAGTTCTGGTCCTCGATCTTCATGACCGAGAGGGATTCCGCCATGTGGTTGAAGGCCTGGGCGAGCTGTTCCAGCTCGTCGCCCGTATCGATCGCGAGGCGCCCGTCCAGGCGGCCATGCGCGATCGCCGAGGCCTGGTCGACCATCTGCCGGATGGGGTTGGTGATGGTCCTGGCCAGCATGGCAGCCAGGAAACTGGCTGCGATCGCCCCCAGGACGGCGAGCGCGAGAATGACGAGCTGGGAGCGACGGGTGGACTCGGTCAACGGTTCGCGCGGCACACCGACGTACAGCAGGCCCACGAACTGACCGTAGTCCCCGAAGAGCGGAGCAAAGGCGCTCAGGTAGGCGTGTTCGCCGAAGCGCACGGTTTCCGAGCGGTAAGTGCCCATCGCACGGATCTTCTGCACGACCTCGCAGGGGACCTCGCCATCGATGGGCTGCGCCTGGGCATCCCGGATGGTCTGGGCGAGCCATCGGTTGCTGCGCGAATCGCCCGCGGCGATACCGACCTCGATACCGGTGATGCTGCGGATCTGCTCCACGAAAGGCTGGTCGAGCCAGGATCCCACGAGCACCGCCCCGATCACCTCGTTCCGGTGATGGATCGGCGCGATGCCCCGGATCGCGAGTCCCCGGGTGTCGATGGGCTCGATGCCGCGGACCGTCTCATCCGCGAGGGCCAGGGCGATCCCGGAGCCTGACGGGGCCGGCGGCACACCCTGGACCCCGCGTTCGAGCACCAGACGTCCCGTCCGGTCGAACACGCGAACCAGCCGGTGGGGCGGCAACTGGGCCATGAGGTCCCGGACGGACTGGCCAGAGGCGTCGGATCGGGTGAGCGCGTAACGGACGAGCTGGGGGTTGGCTGCGAGGATCTGGGCGGACGCGAGGGCGTCCTGCGCAAAATAGTCGAAGGTATGCAGCGTGACCTGGACGTCGTTGTCGAGGCGCTTGTGGGCCTCCGTCTCGATCCCGTTCCCGGTGATGACCGTGGCGATCAGGGCGACGAGCATCAGCAGCGACAGGCACAGCAGGGTGAAGACCCCTGCCAGCTTGACGGCGATGTTCACGCGCATGGACGACCTCCCCGGACAAACCTGCCCTGGCTTCAGATGTCTATCGAGCCCCGGTCGGTGGATCTGAACCAAAATTATTTACAAATTATATCACGCCGATAAAAACATCGCCTCATTGAGCCGTCGACGGACGACCGCTATACTCGTCATGGCGGGCACGACGGCGTTCCCGCGGGTCCGAGGAGGACGAGAAGGACAACATGCGGTACGCGAAAAACTTGCTGGAAACGATCGGTCATACCCCCCTGGTTCAGCTGAACCGCGTCGCCCACGGGGTGACTGGCCTGGTCCTCGCGAAGGTCGAGTTCTTCAATCCGGGGCAGTCGGTCAAGGATCGTCCGGCCCTTCGCATGCTCGAGGATGCGGAAGCGCGCGGTCTCCTGAAACCCGGCGGCACCATCGTCGAGCCCACCAGTGGCAACACGGGGGTCGGTCTCGCCATCGCCGCGGCCATCAAGGGCTACCGCTGCATCTTCACCATGCCCGACAAGATGAGTCAGGAGAAGCGGGATGTCCTGCGCGCCTACGGGGCCGAGGTGATCATCACCCCGAGTGCCGTCGCCAACGACCACCCGGATTCCTACTACAGCGTGGCCAACCGCCTGACCCGCGAGATTCCCGGGGCTTACCAGCCCAACCAGTTCCACAACTCCGAGAACCCGGCAGCCCACCACGCCACCACCGGCCCCGAGATCTGGGAACAGACCGACGGGCGCATCACGCATCTCGTCGCTTCGACCGGCACCGGGGGCACCCTCTCGGGCACGGCCCGTTACCTCAAGGAAAAGAATCCGGCCATCCAGGTCATCGGGGTCGATCCGGAAGGTTCCATCTATTCGGGGGACACGCCGCGGCCTTACCTGGTCGAGGGCGTCGGGATGAACTACCTGCCCGATACCATGGACATGAAGATCGTCGATCGCTGGTGCCGCGTCGCCGATCGCGATTCGTTCCAGATGACGCGCCGGCTCGCGCGCGAGGAGGGCCTGCTCGTGAGCGGGTCGTCCGGCATGGCCGTCGTGGCGGCCCTGCGGGTGGCCCGCGAGTTGCCCGCCGACGCAGTCGTGGTCGTGATCCTGCCGGGCTCGGGCCGCGGGTACATCTCGAAGATCTTCAACGACGAGTGGATGCGCCAGCACGGGATGCTCGAGGCCTCGCCCGCCGAGTCCGCCGTCGCGACCCTGCTCGGTCGCAAGGGGACGGCGCGCGCGCTCGTGAGCCTCGCGCCAGAGGCCTCTCTCGAGGAGGCGATCGCCTGTTTCGAGACGCACGGCATCTCGCAGGTTCCCGTGATCGAGGACCACCGGGTCGTCGGATCCCTCTCGGAATCGTCGCTGTTGCAGGTGGCCTTCCGCGGTCAGGCGGCGGGCAAGGTCGTCCGGGACGTCATGGGGCCCGCCTACCGTCAGGTCGACGAGGGCGAGCCCGTCCAGCGGGTCTACGAGGCCCTGCTGCGTGGCGACGGCGCCGTGGTCGTGATGCAGGCAGGCAAGCCCTGCGCCGTGCTCACCAAGATCGACCTGATCCAGCACTTCGCGCTCGAGGAAGCCGAGGTGCTCCGGTGAACTGGGGATTCGAGACGCGCGCCATTCACGTGGGCCAGGAGGCGGACCCCACGACGGGGGCGACGATCGTGCCCGTGTACCAGACCTCGACCTACACCCAGATCGATCTGGGTGAGCACCGGGGATACGACTATTCCCGGACGGCCAACCCGACGCGCAAGGCCCTCGAGACGTGCCTGGCGAGCCTCGAGGGCGGCAAGCACGGGATCGCCTTCGCCTCCGGGGTCGCGGCCACGGACGCGACCTTGCGGTTGCTGTCCTCCGGCGATCACGTCGTGGTCGCCGAGGACGTTTACGGGGGGACGTATCGCCTGTTCGAGCGCGTGCTCACGCGGTTCGGCCTGACGTTCACGTGGGTGGACGCGCGCGATCTCGATGCCGTGGCCGCGGCGCTGCGCCCCGAGACCCGGCTCGTCTGGGCCGAGACACCCACCAACCCGCTGCTGCGCCTCGTGGACCTGGCCGCGCTCGCGACCCTTTGCCAGGAGCGCGGCGTCCTGCTCGCGGTCGACAACACGTTCGCGAGCCCGTACTTGCAGCAACCCCTCGCCCTCGGGGCCGACCTGGTCGTCCACTCGACGACCAAGTACCTTGGCGGGCACTCGGACGTCGTGGGCGGCGCCGTCGTGACCTCGCGCGACGACCTGGCGACGGAGCTGCGCTTCCTCCAGAACTCGACGGGGGCCATCCCCGGGCCGCATGACGCGTGGCTCACGCTGCGCGGCATCAAGACGCTGGCCCTGCGGATGCGCCAGCACGGCGAATCCGCCCTGGCGATCGCCCGGCATCTCGAGGCGCATCCCAAGATCGAGCGCGTTCACTATCCCGGGCTCGAGTCGCACCCGCAGCACGAGCTGGCGCGCCGGCAGATGCGCGGGTTCGGGGGGATGGTCTCGTTCGTCGTGAAGGGTGGCCTCGAGTCGGCCCGCACCGTCGCGAAGTCGTTGCAACTGTTCAGCCTGGCCGAGAGTCTCGGCGGCGTCGAGAGCCTCGTGACGCATCCTCCGACCATGACCCATGGCTCGATCCCGAAGGACGTGCGCGAGGCCCGGGGGGTCGTGGACGGCTTGCTGCGGCTGTCGGTCGGGATCGAGTCGACCTCTGACCTGGTCGACGATCTCGATCAGGCCCTGTCCTGGCTGGGCTGAGGGGGTCTCACTCCCCGCTCTTCGCCAGCAGGCCGAGTTCCCGGACCTGCCGGAAGGACATGTGAAAATAGCCCACGGCCAGGAGGCCCATCACGACGTCCAGGCCCGCCGCCGTGACCACGTGGTTCCAGGGGAGGGGCTGGCCTGCCAGGACCGCCCGCATACCCTCGAAGACGTGCGTGGACGGCAGGGCCAGGGCGATGGGCTGCATCCAGCCGGGCAGGGCCGTCACGGGGTAGAAGACGGCCGAGAAGGGCTGGAACAGGAAGGCGATCGCCCAGGCCAGGTTCTCGGCGCCCTGCCCGTGGCGCAGGATGGCCGCGGTCGTGGCGATGCCGATGGACCAGCCCATGGCGAGCAGGCACACGACGAAGGGCACGAGCGCGAACCCCAGCGAGAAGAGCTGGAAGTGGTAGGCCAGGGCCGCCACGCCGATCATGAGCACGGTCGAGAAGGCCACCTTGGCGCAACTCACGACCAGGGACCCGACGAGGTACTCGCCCAGGGTGAGCGGACTGACGAACAGGTTCAGGAGGTTACGCGACCAGACCTCTTCGAGGTAAGCGAGCGACACGCCCTGCTGGGCCCGGAAGAGCAGATCCCAGAGGATGAGCCCACCGACGAGCGTGCCGAGGACGGTCCCGGCCGGCGTGCGCCCGACGGCGCTGGATTCGAGGTAGGTTCCCAGGAAGCCCCAAACCAGCAGGTCGAGCAGCGGCCAGTACACCAGTTCCGCGATGCGGATCGGATGGCGACGGATGACGTAGGCGTGTCTCAGGGCGATCGCGGCGATCCGGCCGGCTTGCATGCTTGCTCCTCTGCCCGAATCGGGCCAAGGGCCATTGTAGCGGGTCCCCGGAGTCGGGTGCAGCGCCTCACCGGATCAACGGATCGCGGCAGAGACCGAGGGCCAGCAGGTGACGAAGAGGATCATCAGCACGGCGATCGCCACGATCCCCGGTCGTATCCGTTCCCGGGCCCGTCGGGCCTTCTCGACCATACCTGATGGCACGCGGGCTCGCGCCCCCGTGGTGGGGTGATCGGCTCTCGGGGCCCCGGTCAGGCGGGGGGCCAGGGCCGTTGCAGCTGACTCGAGCGGGGCGGACCAGGATCGTTCAGGCATGCCCGGCTGGTGTTCGTGGGTTTGCCGCGGCCGACCGGTCTGCACCACACGTTCGACGGGTTCGTGGGCAGGCGGGAACGCTGCCTGACGTCCCGCTTTTCGCCGGGGCCCACCGAACGGCAAGACCTCACTGGCCCGACTCGTCGCGGGAGGATCTGCGGGGAGGGACTTGCGGAGTCTGGCGGGTAACCTACTATTTCCGCACCCACCGGACAAGAGGGACCGGAAGCTTCCTGTCCTGGAACCCTCCGCGGAGACCCGGCTACCCACCGGCGAGCGGGGCTCAGGTTCCGCGGCATCGCCCACCCGGGGACGGTGCACGGGCGAGGACGTCCCTGCCGGGGCGATCGCTCGTGAGCCATCCTCCTCGGACTGGACCACCGCGTCCCGCTTCCCCTTCCCGGCATGCGAGTCCCCTGCAGTCAGGAGCGGGACCGAGCCCTCCCCCACCTCGCTGGCTTCGCCTGCGCGCGCCCGTCTGCGCGCGCTCAACGGGAACAGGGCAAGCATCAGGAGCAGGAGGCGTATTTCCGCTTCAGCCTCCGAGACATCGGTCTCGACGAGGTCGCGCAGACGGTCCGATCCTCCCCACCCGGAACCGGCCGGCTCGGGCTGCGGCAGCCCCTCCGGCGTGGACGGCCGGGAACCGTTGTCGCCAGGCGTCGGCACGGCCGGGGCCCGCACGACCGTGGGCGCTGGATTCGATTCCCGGTTGATCGTGTTCACGGGGCCCCTCGGATGGTCGCGACGTCGGCCACTGCGAGGGTTTCATCGCGGTGAGCCGTCGCCGACTTGTCGAACCCCGTGACAAGTTCTCGTTAAACGCGACTCTTCATGCAAGTCACGGTGATCGAGACTCCGACCACCCATCCCGGCAGGTCGGGTCCGTGCCGGGCGATCAGTCCCGGTGCGTCAGGACCTCCATGAGCTGCTGGACCTGAGAGGATTCCTTGCGCCCGGTCTTGCACCCGATCGAGAAGTGCTCGCAGGTCTCGAACAGCACGTCATATCCGGTGTGTCCGATGTGGCTCCTGGCCCGCTCGATGGTCTCTTCCGCGCTGTAGAGCTTGAATTCGGCCAGCTTCGACATGCAATCCACGATCCATCAGGTCGTGCAGGTCCTCGGCGCTCGGTTTGTGAATGGTTGTCCTCCCCGTCGTGTGAAGGTTCTGAAGGGGCTAGCCCCCTCGCGCTCCATGCAGTCGCCGGCATTCTCGCAGTATGAGAACCGATCAGGCGTTATGGGCCTGTCACCGGTCATGGTTCGGTTGATCAGGTGATGATGTCTTGCATGAAGATCCTTGAGTCATGTATGTCTGACTATTTTTCAGGATTCAGGGTCATTTCCGTTTAAAAACGTATCTTGCGGGGATGATTGATGCGATTACGTTCAGGGTCATCCAGGTTTTGAGGGGAGGGGAGATGAGTCGGAACATCGAGGCCGTCCTGCATGACCTGTCCCGGATCTACGACCGTCTCCAGACGGTCGGCGGTTGCACGACGGTGGAACTGTCCGAGCATCTGAACATCCCGCGCAAGACCGTCTATCGCCACCTCGACTACCTGCGGCACCTGTACGGCGAGGACAGCATCGAGAAGGACGGCGACGTGTACCGGCTGACCGACGAGGCGCCCGTGATCGTCTCGATGACGCCGCACGAGCACCAGGCCCTCGCGCTGGGGGCACGCGTGCTGGACCGGATCGGCATGCCTCTGACCGAGAGTTTCGATCGCCTCTTCCTGAAGCTTGCGGGTGGCGATCCGGGCCGGGCGCGTGCCGCGAGCACCCGGGCGCGGGCGCAGGCGGAACGGGCGGTGGCCTTCATCGAGCCGAGTCTCTGTCGGCCGGTGAGAGACCGGAACCTGGCGTCCCGGTTGTATGCGCTCTGTGCCGGCGATCGCCCGACGGGCATCCGGTTCATGTACCGCTCACGGGGTCAGGAACAGGCCACGGAGCGGCGAGTCGTGCCGCTGGGCCTCGTCTTTGCCAGCACATGGTACCTGCTGGGTCATACCGAGTCCCGGGTTCCACCGGTGCGGATGTACGCCCTCGATCGGATGGACAGCCTCCGCGAGGAGGCGTTCGGTCCGACCCATCGTCCCGCTTTCGATCTCCAGGCCCACCTCGCGCCGGCCTGGCGCCTGCTGGTCGCCGAGGGGGAGGTCCGCCCCGTCCTGCTCGAGATGCCGCTCGAGATGGCCCTCGAACAGAAGCATCCGAGCCAGGTGATCGTGGACAGGCGGGAAGATGCCTGCGTCGTGCGCTTCGAGGTGGCGGATCCGCTGGAGATGACCCGTTTCGTCATGGCGCACGGCGAGCGGGTGAAGGTCCTCGAGCCGCCGGAACTGGCCGAGGAGGTGCGACGGCGCCTGGAACTGGCCATGGGGCGGGTGTCGGCGCGCGGGGCGCCGACTTGAGACAAATCGGGGCGTGACGGAACCGACGGGTTCTGCGTGCCGGTGATCAGAGTGGACCGTTCATCGTTTTCGACATCACACGGGATAAAATGCCGGGCTGGATGCCATCGTGAAGACCGTCAAGCATTCCCCGTTCAAGGACATGCAGGATATACACGCAAAATTAGCCGATCCCGGATTTACACTTCGACTCGAATGATACCGTGACCCTCGTCCGATGTCGCATTCAAGGAAGGTCCTCAATGCCCACTCCAACCCGCATCCTGATGACCCTCCTGGTGACCCAGGCCCTCTCCTCGCCGGCCCTGGCTGCCTCTTACACGGCCGGCGAGGAGCAGTCCTCCGTCTCCCTGCTGGGTAAGGCCGTCCTCGCCAGCGACGCCACACCCTTCATGTTCGGCTTCGGCACCACCTCGCCCCTGAGGTTCGGTGCAGCCTACCTGGGCGGGCAGGCCTTCTTCACCACCAGCGCCCAGGGCGCGGCTTCGATGGGCTACGGGGGCATCACGCTCGGCAGCGCCTTCATGACGGGGCCCCAGTCGCTCTTCGACGCCAAGGTGCTGTTCGGTGGGGGGAACATCGCCAATACGGGGAACGCCGGCTTTCTCCTAGAACCCTCGCTGGGATACGCTCTGCAGGTCGGGAACCTCAACCTGGGCGTCAACCTCGGCTACGTCTTCATCCCGGCCAATCCCGCGGCCGGTGCCACGACGCTGGGCGTCCGCTTCGATTTCTTCGCCCTCTGACCCCGCCCTGATCCCCCATCCGGTCACGGCCTGCTCGCC
>Ga0079301_1000531_pt1 | contig 18397 bp, 15 predicted proteins | sample Wag4_2014_7_11_3_FD_74797 | JGI IMG/M metagenome (GOLD analysis project Ga0079301, IMG submission 74797) | Fresh water mixed with fracking chemicals microbial communities from Ohio, USA - Utica-2 Time Series FC 2014_7_11 | ecosystem: Engineered > Industrial production > Chemical products > Input... | reverse complement strand
CATGGCCTCAGCCGGCTTTGCCCGCCACCCCAACGAGTGGTGGCATTTCAGCGTGGGCGATCAGCTCTGGGCCTGGATCAACCACGCTCCAGCGGCCCGTTACGGGCGTGTCGACCCCTGAAGCAGCTGTAGAACCTGCTCACGACCGCTGGCACTGACAAAGGCACCGAAGCTGCGGCGCCCCCCTGCCTGCTGCCAGGCCGTCAGCAGGGGCTCGAGGGTTGTTTCGAGCTGCTCGAGCGGCATGCGCTCCAGGTAAGGCTCGGCCAGTTGGCTGAGGTTCGGCGTCCCCCCCAGCCACAGCTGGTACTGGTCGACGCCGCTGCCCACCAGGCCGATTTCGGCCATGTAAGGCCTGGCACAGCCATTGGGACAACCGGTCATGCGCACCAGCACCGATTTGCTGATGCCCAGGCGTTGGAACTGGTTGTCGAGCCGTTCGAGCACCTCAGGAAAGATCCGTTCGGCCTCGGTCACCGCCAGTCCGCACAGCGGCAGGGCCGGGCAGGCAATGGCATGGCGGGCCAGCAGGGGCGGTGCCTCGGGAGCCTCGAAGCCGATGGCGGCGAGCTCCCGCACCAGGGTGGCCCTCTGGGCGGTGGCGATGTTGCAGAGCAGGATGTCCTGGTTGGGGGTCAACCTGATCTCAAGCTGGTAGGTCTGCACCAGACGACGCAGGCCCGCTTTCTGTTCACCTGCAAGCCGGCCGCACAACAGCGGCAGGCCGACAAACCACTGGCCGGCTGCAATCCGATGCCAGCCCAGGTAATCCTCGAGCTTGGCTTTCGGCTCAAGCCGAAGCCCCTTGATCGGATGGTCAAAGTAACGCCGCAGTTCCTGCCTGAACCAGGCGATGCCCCGCTCATGGATCAGGTACTTCATGCGGGCATGCCGACGTTGAGCCCGGTCGCCGTGGTCTCGCTGCAGGGCCACGATCGCCTGAACCAGGTCCAGCACGTGCTCCTGGCTCACGTAGCCGAGAGGATCGGCGGTGCGGGCAAAGGTCTCGTCCTTGTTGTGGGTCCGGCCCATGCCCCCACCCACGTAGACGTTGCAGCCCTGGGGCCTGCCGTTGGGATCGGCGAATTGCACCAGGCCGATGTCCTGGGTCAGGAGATCGACCGAGTTGTCACCGGGCACGGTCACCGCCACCTTGAACTTGCGGGGCATGTAGGTGGAGCCGTAGAGCGGCTCAGCACTGTCCCCCGATGTCAATGGGGTGTCGGACTGCCGCGCGCGCACCTTCTTGACGGCTGTTGACGGTTTGATCCGGTAGCGCAGGTCGCCATCGACCCACAGGTCGAGATAGGAGCCCTCGGCGGCGTGGGGTGTGAGCAGATCCGCGACGGCGGTTGCCAGCTCACGGGCCGCCGGATAGGCACCTTTCTGAAAGGGTGCTGCGGGAGCCATCACGTTGCGGTTGATGTCGCCGCAGGCCGCCAGGGTGGACCCCATGCCACGCACGATCGCGCCGATCACCTCTCGCAGGCTGTCCTTGCGGATGCCATGCATCTGAAACGCCTGCCGGGTTGTGGCCCGCAGAGTTCCGTTCCCGTAACGATCCGCGAGGTCATCAAGGGCCAGAAACAGGGCAGCAGGGATGCGCCCTCCGGGGCTGCGGAGGCGCAGCATCATCTGCCAGTCCTTGTCCTGACCTTTCTGGCGGTTGTCCCGGTTGTCCTGTTGGTAACTGCCGTGAAATTTCAGGATCTGGACTGCACCTTCGCTGAAGTTCGGCAGATCGTTGCCGAGCTCATCGAGCAGGGGTTGCCTGAGGTGGTCGCTGTCAGCCTTGAGCTGCTCGAACTTGGTGCGCTGGGTGCCGCTGGCCAGGCTGGGCAGGGGGCCTGCGTCGATGGAGGACGAACCGGCGGTCACAGGCGAGCGATACCACGATCGGCCTTTGACCGTAGCGAACGACCTGCCTCGTCAGGGCGGTTCATACAGTGGTCACCTGGGGCCATGGACTGTGTTGTCGACCTTTCTGCTTGAAATCGGGACCGAAGAGCTCCCCGCCGATTTCGCCCGTCTGGCACTGCCTCAGCTCGCGCAGCAGGTGCGCCGTGATCTCGGCGAGGCCCGGCTCGGCTTTGGATCGCTTCATTGCACCAGCACGCCACGCCGTCTGGTGGTGACGATTGAGGGGCTTCAGCCGGCAGCCGCCGATCTGGAGGAAGAGCGCAAGGGCCCCCCGGCATCCCAGGCCTTCAAGGATGGGGTGCCAACCCCGGCTGCTGTCGGGTTTGCCCGCCGCTGTGGCGTTGAGCCCGCCGCGCTTGCCGTCCAGGAGACGCCCAAGGGACCCTTTGTCTTTGCCAGGGTGGTGGAACAGGGTCTGACTGCTCCTGCAGTGCTGGAGCAGTGCATCCCCCAGTGGATCGCCGCACTGCAGGGCCGACGTTTCATGCGTTGGGGCCAGGGTGAGAGCCGCTTCTCACGGCCTGTGCGCTGGTTGGTGGCCCTGCTCGACGGGCAGATCGTGCCGGCACGCCTGGCGGGCAGCGACCCGGAGGTCGAGGCCGGCCGCCACAGCCGGGGGCATCGGCTGATGTGCGATTCGGTGTTGATCCCCGAGGCCGGTGCCTACAGCGAGGCCCTGCGTCAGGCCGGTGTTCTGGTCGAGCGTGAGCATCGCGCCCAGCTGATTCGCAGCCAGGTTGATCGGGCCGCTGACGCCCTGGGAGCCAGAGCTGATCTGCCCGACGCCCTGTTTGCGGAGCTGGTCGACCTGGTCGAGTCCCCCACGCTGATTGAAGGCAGCATCGAGGCGCGTTACCTGGACCTGCCGCCCGAGGTGCTCAGCACCGTCATGCGCTCCCATCAGCGCTATGTCCCGCTGTATCAACGGGATGCCGGTGGCGATCCTCTGGCGCTGGTGGCGCGCGATGAACTGATGAACCGGTTCCTCTGCATCGGCAATGGGTTGCCGCAGGCGACGACGACGATCCGCCGCGGCAATGAACGGGTGCTCAAGGCCCGATTGGCCGACGCCGCCTTTTTTGTCGAGGCGGATCGTGCTGTGGCCAGCATCGATCGTCGCGATCAACTGGGGCGGGTCACCTTTGCCGAAGGTCTGGGCAGCGTGCTGGATCGGGTCGAGCGGCTCGAATGGTGCACCGATGTGCTGTTGAGGGCCCTCGTCCTGCCCAGCGCTACGGCTGATCACGCCCGCCGCGCCGCCCACCTCTGCAAACACGATCTGGTCAGCCAGATGGTGGGTGAGTTTCCTGAACTGCAGGGGGTCATGGGCGGCAAATACCTGCTGGCCGAGGGCGAACCGCGCGCTGTGGCCCTCGCCGTGCTGGAGCACTACCTGCCAAGGGGCGCCGGTGATGCCCTGCCCGGCAGTGATGCCGGCGCTGTGGTGGCCCTGGCCGAGCGGCTGGAGCTGCTGCTCAGCATTTATGCCAAAGGAGAACGCCCCAGCGGATCCTCGGATCCCTATGGACTGCGTCGGGCGGGGAATGGTCTGTTGCAGATCCTCTGGGATCGCGGCTGGAGTATCGATCTGCAGGCGTTGCTGGCACGGGCCACCGCCCATTGGGGTGCTCTGTTTCCCCACTTTCAGCTTGATCCCCAGACCCTGCAGCACGAACTGGAGGAGTTGCTGCGGCAGCGCATCGTCAGCCTGCTCGAGGACGAGGGCTTTGAGACCGATCTGGTGCAGGCTGTGGCCGGCGAGAGCGTCGCCCGGGAGAGGGTGTTGAAAGATCCCTTCGATGCCCGCCGGCGGGCTGAACTGCTGGCCCAACTGCGCAGCAGTGGTGGTCTTGCAGCCGTTCAGGCCGTGGTGACCCGCGCGTCCCGCCTGGCCGAAAAGGGAGCGTTACCTTCAGATCTGCTGACACCCGTAGGGGCTGTCGATCCCGAACTGTTTGAACGCAGCAGCGAAGCGGCCATGCTGGCTGTGCTGCAGACGCTCGAACCGATCGTCTGCGGCACTGCAGACGACCGGTACGCAGCGTTGGCCGCCCAACTCAGTGCATCGGCCGATGTCCTGGCAGCTTTCTTTGACGGCGACCAGAGCGTGATGGTGATGGTTGAAGACCCCGAGCTGCGCAGCAACCGCCTCAACCTGCTGGCGGTGCTGCGCAACCAGGCGATGGTCTTGGCCGACTTCAGCCGCCTCAGCGGCTGAGGGCGGGCTCCCGGTCCTGCTCTCCTGGGGCAGCTGCCGGCGTCGTGGCTGCGCCACTATTGCCGTTAGCTCCCTTCTGGTTGCCGACGCGGATGCCACCCTTGATCGTGCTGACGGCCAGCATGGCATTGACCTCGGCGTCGTCCCGCACGGCACTGGGCACGGGTTTGTAGCTTTGGGGGGCCAGGGCATTGCCGCGCAGCACCGATCCGAGGGTGAGCAGGGTCAGCTTGAGCTGCTGCCAGGGATTCATGGCCACCACCCGCTTGTAGAGGTAGCTGTCGAAGGTCAGACGCTGCACATCTTTGTCATCGCACATCTCGACAAAGGCTTCGCGAGCCGCGTCGTTCCGATAGAAGATGTTCTGCAGAATTTCAAGAACCTTGTAGGTGGCGCCGTACTGGCGGTCCCACTTCTTGAGGTATTTCTTGAGATCGGCCTCGTTGGGAATCCGCTGCCCACCCTGGCTGGCTTCCACAATCTGTTCAGCGCACATGCGGCCGCTTTTGGCTGCAAAGTAGATGCCTTCACCTGAGCTTTTGGTGACGTAGCCGGCCGCGTCCCCGACCAGGGCCATGCGGCCCACAACACGGCGTGGTCTGGGATGTTCGGGAATCGGATGGGCTTCGACCTTGATCACCTCTCCGTTGACCAGACGCTTCTTGGCCCGTTCGCGGATCCCTTCCTGCAGGCTCTTGATCAGGGATTGGTTCTGCTGCATGGTGCCGGTGCCGACGGCCACATGGTCGTACTTGGGGAACACCCAGGCATAGAAATCCGGTGACACATCGGTGCCGACATACATTTCGGCCAGGCTTTCGTAATACTTCATCTCTTCCGGGGGCAGCTTGATGCGCTCCTGGAAAGCAATGGCCACGTTGTAATCGCCGGCATCCATCGCCTTGGCGACACGGCTGTTGGCACCATCGGCGCCAATGATCAGGTCAACTTCGAGGGTGCGGGTCTCTCCGGTTGCCTCACCACCGCTGTAGTCCGAATAGGTCAGGGTGTAGGGGCCCTGACGGTTGCTGCCGGTGTCGATCTTGGTCACCAGACCGTTGACCAGCTGGGCTCCCAGTTCAGCTGCGCGATCCCGCAGAAAGGCATCCATGACCTCGCGGCGGCACATGCCGATGTACTCGTCTTTGTTGTCGAGATTGATGTCCACCTCGCGGTTCGAAGGGGAAATCATCTTCATGTTGCGAACCTTGCGGTCGATGATCGACTCGGGCAGGTCGAATTCCGAGACCATGCACAGGGGAATGGCACCCCCGCAGGGTTTGGCATTGTCGAGCTTGCGCTCAAAGATCCAGGTCTGGATCCCGGCCTTGGCCAGAACCTCTGCGGCACAGGAACCGCTGGGACCGCCGCCCACGACCGCCACTCGCAACATCGAAAACCGCTCCGGATCAGGGATCTGGGCTGGACGCTAACACCGTTGACAGCTGGGTTGACGGCCGTTGGCGCCGTCCCAATTAGGATTGTCATGACGTCCGGGACCAGGGCCCTGGCCCCCAACAGCCGCAGATCACCCGCGCTGCAGCGCTCAGCCCCACCCAGGCCTCTCCAGGCCGTGGACGGGGACATTCCACTGGCACGCCGTGTGGTAGTCCCGTTGCGGCGCCGTCGGAGTGGGCGGCTGGCTCTTGGACTCGTCCTGTTGTCCCTGGTCCTGGGGACAATCCTGGTGAGTGTCGTTCCGGGGCTTGTGGGACAGAGAGCCGCTCCCTGGTCTGCCACAGGTCCTGTTCAGCGCCCTGCGGCAGACGGTCGCCTGCTGGGGCATTTTCCTTACCGGGAGGTGCCCGCCGCAGATCGCGTCTCCGTTGCCCCTGGCCTGGAACTGCACCGTGACGCCGCTGAGGCATTGCTGGCCATGCAGGACGCCGCCCGGGTGGACGGCATCGACGTGGTTCTGTTGAGCGGGTTCCGCTCGCTGGCCCTGCAGCAACAGTTGTTCTTTGAGGTCAAGTCAGAGCGCAACCAGAGCGCTCTTGAACGGGCCAGGGTCAGTGCCCCGCCGGGCTACTCGGAACACAGCACCGGCTATGCCGTCGATCTCGGCGATGGTGCCGCACCCCAGACCAACCTGTCCCAGGCCTTTGATCAAACTGCTGCGTTCCTCTGGCTCAAGGCGAACGCCGCTCGCTTTCATTACGTCCTTTCGTTCCCTCCGGGCAATGCCCAGGGTGTCAACTACGAACCCTGGCACTGGCGATTCGAGGGCAGCGCCCAGGCCCTGAGGGTGTTCGAACCCGCCCAACGGCTGAACCGCTGACCGGGGAGGGGGCTGGGATAGAGTCCTGGCTTGGACTCAATCGTGAAAGGAATACCCCTTATGGGTGGTGAACATAAAGGCGTGGCCATTCGCAACATCGCGATCATTGCCCACGTTGACCACGGCAAGACCACACTCGTCGATGCACTGCTGAGCCAGTCGGGCATCTTTCGTGATGGCGAGGCTGTGCCCACTTGTGTTCTCGACTCGAACGACCTTGAGCGGGAGCGTGGCATCACCATCCTCTCAAAAAATACCGCCGTCGATTACAACGGCATTCGCATCAATATTGTTGACACGCCTGGACACGCAGACTTTGGTGGCGAGGTCGAACGGGTGCTGGGCATGGTCGATGGCGCCCTGTTGATCGTCGATGCCAACGAGGGGCCCATGCCCCAGACCCGCTTTGTGCTCAAAAAAGCCCTCGAAAAAGGTCTTCGTCCGATCGTTTTTGTCAACAAGATCGATCGTGCCCGCGTTGATCCCGAGCTCGCGGTCGACAAGGTGCTCGATCTGTTCCTGGAGCTGGGTGCAGACGACGACCAGTGCGATTTTCCCTATCTGTTCGGCAGTGGCATGGGTGGCTATGCCAAGCCGGACATGAAGACGGACAGCGAGACGATGAAGCCGCTGTTTGATGCCATCCTTCGCCACGTTCCGCCGCCGGTCGGCGATGTTGAGAAGCCGCTGCAGATGCAGGTGACAACGCTGGACTACAGCGATTTTCTGGGCCGCATCATGATCGGCCGCATCCACAATGGCGTCATCAAGGCTGGCCAGAGTGCTGCCCTGATTCGGGACGACGGCAGCATCAAGCGCGGTCGCATCAGCAAGCTGCTCGGCTTCCAGGGTCTGCAGCGGGTCGAGATCGAAACCGCGAGCGCCGGTGATCTGGTGGCTGTTGCAGGCTTTGACGAAGTGAACATCGGCGAGACGATCGCCTGTCCTGACAACCCAGAAGCACTGCCGCTGATCAAGGTGGACGAACCCACCCTGCAGATGACCTTTGTGGTCAACGACTCACCCTTTGCCGGCAAAGAAGGAAAATTCGTCACCAGCCGTCAGCTGCGTGACCGTCTGCAGCGTGAGCTGTTGACCAACGTCGCACTGCGGGTCGAAGACACCGATTCGCCCGACCGTTTTTCGGTCAGTGGTCGCGGAGAACTGCACCTGGGCATTCTGATCGAAACCATGCGTCGTGAGGGTTACGAGTTTCAGGTGAGCCAGCCACAGGTGATCTTCCGGACCATCGATGGCACTCCCCATGAGCCGTTCGAGACCCTGGTGATGGACGTGCCCGAGGCCTCTGTGGGTGCCTGCATCGAGAAGCTCGGCGTTCGCAAAGGCGAGATGCAGAACATGGAAACCAGCAGCGATGGCCGGACCCAGCTCGAGTTTGTGGTGCCCTCACGCGGTTTGATCGGTTTCCGCGGCGAGTTCATCCGCGCCACCCGTGGCGAAGGGATCATGAGCCACTCCTTCCTGGATTACCGGCCGATGCAGGGTGAGTTCGACACCCGCCGCAATGGTGTCCTGATTGCCTTTGAAGAGGGAACCGCCACGTTCTATGCCCTCAAAAATGCCGAAGACCGTGGTCAGTTCTTCATCAGTCCTGGCACCAAGGTCTACAAGGGCATGATCGTCGGCGAGAACAACAGGCCCCAGGATCTGGAAATCAACGTCTGCAAAGCCAAGCAGCTGACCAACATGCGTTCAGCCGGTGCCGAGGAACTCGACACCCTGCAGGCTCCGATGCAGATGACCTTGGAGCGAGCCCTGGAATACATCGGCCCTGACGAGATGCTGGAAGTGACCCCTGAATCGATCAGGCTGCGTAAGTTGCCTGCCAAAAAGCCAGCGCGTCGCTGATCATCGCTGATGCCGTCTGAGGAGCAGGCGCTGCTGGCAGATCCGCGTCTTGAACAGGCCATTGACCTGTTCAACGCTGGCGGCTGGTACGCCTGCCACGACGGTTTTGAGGAGTTGTGGCATGAGACCCTGGGTCCCATGCGCCCTGTCCTGCAGGGAATCCTGCAGATCGCCGTCGCCCAGCTTCACCTTCAGCGGAACAACCGCCGCGGCGCCACGATCCTGATGGGAGAAGGACTGGGTCGATTGCGGGGCTGCGACAACAGGTCCCTGGGACTCGACCTGTGCGAGCTGGTCGCTACCGCTGCCCGCCATCTGGAGGTTCTGCAGCAGCAGAACGCAGAGTCTGTTTCCGATCTGCCACCCTTGCGCCTGATCAGGCTGTCACCCCGGTCGGATGGTGACTGAGATCCGCCGGGAGGCTCTGTAGATTGCTGCATTGCGCTGACTGTGGCTGGTGACCCAGGAGTCGACCCCATGGCATTGCAGTCGTCCGCTCAGCCAGCTGGCCGGATTGTTGCTGGCCCTGACCTTGGTTCCCTCAGGCCCACGGACCGGGCTGGCCATGGCCCAGGCACAGGCCCAACCCTCGTCACCAAAGGCTGCCACGGCCGCCCCGGCTGCTGCGCTGGCCACGGCCGGCCTGGTCTCGATCGAGTCTGACCAGCAACAGGCTGACAACAGCACCGGTGTGATCACGGCGAGCGGCAACGTTCGCATCGTTTATCCCGACCGGCGCGTGGTCGCGACAGCCAGGCAGGCCCAGTATTTCTCCCGTGAAGCAAGGATTGTGCTCACCGGTGACGTCGATGTGATCCAGGCCGATGGCAGCGCCCTGCGCGCTGAGCGCGTCATCGTGCTGCTCAACAGCCAGCGGGTGCTGGCCCAGCCGCGCCAGGGTCAGCAGGTGGTCAGCACCCTGCGGCTGGATGGGTTGACCACCGGATCGGATCCGCGATGAGCCTGGTTGTTGAACAGGTGTCCCTGAGCATTGATGGGCGCCCCCTGGTCAAGGGCATCGATCTGAACCTCCAGCGTTCAGAAGTGGTGGGTCTGCTGGGGCCGAACGGGGCCGGCAAGACGACCACGTTTCATCTGATCACTGGCCTGCTGCATCCGGACAGTGGCCGCATCCAGGTGGATGGCCACGCTGTCGAAGAACGCTCCATGCCCGAACGGGCACGGCTGGGCATCGGTTACCTGCCCCAGGAGCCCAGTGTGTTCCGCCAGTTGAGTGTGGCCGACAATCTTCGTCTGGCCCTGCAGGTCAGTGGGACACCCCAGGCGCAGCAACGGAAGCGCCTCGACCAGCTGGTCGAGGAGTTTCGTCTTGAGCCATTCCTTCAACGGCGCGGTTTTCAGCTGTCCGGCGGGGAGCGCCGCCGTTGCGAGGTGGCCCGGGCCCTGGCTGTTGGCACAGATGGCCCCCGTTATCTGCTGTTGGACGAACCCTTTGCCGGTGTTGATCCGATGGCCGTGGCCGACCTGCAGGATCTGGTCGCCAGCCTGCGGGATCGGGGCATGGGAGTGCTGATCACCGATCACAATGTGCGCGAGACCCTGGCCATCACCGACCGGGCGTACATCCTGACCGATGGGCGCATTCTCGCTTCGGGCACCGCAGCCGCCATGGGTTCGGACCCGATGGTGAGGCGCCATTACCTGGGCGAGGGGTTTCAGTTGTGATCCACAGGGTTTTGGTCTGGTCCAGGCGCCAATGGGGCCGCATCCCTCTGTTGGACCGGTGGCTGTTGGGCGAACTGGTGGGCCCACTGTTGTTCGGCATCGCCGCCTTCACAGCCGTGTCGCTGTCGGTTGGCGTCGTCTTTGAGCTGGTGCGCCGCGTCGCCGAATCGGGCCTGCCGTTGTGGGCCGCTGCGCAGGTCTTGCTGTTGAACCTGCCAGCTTTTCTCGTCCTGGCGTTTCCAATGGCCACGCTGATGGCCACGCTGCTTGCTTACAGCCGGCTGTCGGGCAACAGCGAGCTCACGGCCCTGCGCAGCGTGGGGGTGAGCACCCGTCGGATGGTGGCACCCGCCCTGGCTCTGGCCCTGGTGATGAGCCTGCTGACGTTCGTGTTCAACGACGCGATTGTGCCCAGGGCCAATCTGGCCGCCGCCAACACGCTCAACCGGGCTCTGGGCCAGGCGATCGCGACCGAGACGGCTGACAACACCCTCTATTCCCGTTTTGGACCGCTGACGGCACCCGACGGCCAGGTCGGTCAGGGTCTGTCCCAGCTGTTCTATGCCCGCCGTTTTGAGCAGGGTCAGATGAAGGATGTCACCGTCCTCGATTTTTCCAGGGTCGGACAACGTCAGATGTTGTCGGCCCAGACCGGGACCTGGAACCCCGCTGCTGGCATGTGGGAATTTCGACAGGGCCGTCTGATCAGCGTCGACGAAACGGGCGGACAGACCACCTCGGCTGAATTTGATCGCTACCTCTACCCGCTGGGTCAGGGACCGATCGAAGTCGCCCAGCTGCCCACAGATGCCAATCAGATGACCGTGGCCCAGGCCCGGCGGGCCGAGCGTCTGCTGTCCGAGGCCAACAACATCAAGGAATCCAGGCGTCTGCGGGTGCGCATCCAGGAAAAGTTCGCGTTTCCGGCCATCTGCCTGGTGTTCGGCCTTGTCGGCAGTGCCCTGGGTGTGAGGCCCAATTCGCGCACCAGCCGCAGTCAGGGCTTCGGCATCAGCGTGCTGCTGATCTTCGGCTACTACCTGATGTCCTTTATTTTCAGTTCCCTGGGGGTGAAGGGAACCCTCTGGCCAGTGGTTTCGGCCTGGACCCCGGTGCTGATCGGTCTGGTTGCCGGAGCCTGGTTGCTCCGGCAGGCCAGTCGTTGACCCCCTCTGCTGCGCCAGACTCGCCCCAAAGGGATGCCTGTTCTGGCTTCTGTCCTTTCTGTTGATCTGTGTTGAGCCTGATGGATCCGGTGTTCAGCCTTGGCCTCGGCGCCTTTGCCCTCCTGCTGGTGGCTCTCCCTCTGGCGTTCTGGTCCCTGAGCGGGGGTCAGCGCAGCAACGCGGTGACCGTTCTGGTGGCGATCGCCAACCTGGCCTTGACCGCCCAGCTGGTGTTGCGCTGGTGGGATTCGGGCCATTTCCCGATCAGCAACCTCTACGAATCCCTCTGTTTTCTCGCCTGGGGTTGCACCCTGGCTCAGTTGCTGGTTGAGCGGGCCTGGCCATCGCCGCTCGTCAGCGCCGCTTCCTCGCCGATGGCTCTGGGCTGCGTGGCCTTCGCCAGCTTTGCGCTGCCCGATCGTCTGCAAGAGGCATCGCCGCTGGTGCCCGCCCTGCGTTCGAGTTGGCTGATCATGCATGTCAGCGTGATCATGCTCAGTTATGCCGCACTCCTGGTCGGCTCGCTGCTCTCGGTGGCGGTCTTGTTCACCGACCGCGGTCAGGCGTTGCAGCTGCGCAGCAGTTCGATCGGAGGAGGCGCTTACCGCCAGTCCTCGCTGGCTGCCTCGACAACCGCACGATTGCAGCTCGAAAGTGTGTCCATGAGTACGGCCGAACAGCTCGACAGCCTGAGCTACCGAACGATCACGGTCGGGTTTCTGTTGTTGTCCGTTGGCCTGGTCAGTGGGGCAGTCTGGGCCAATGAGGCCTGGGGTAGTTGGTGGAGCTGGGACCCCAAGGAAACATGGGCCCTGATCTGCTGGCTGGTTTATGCGGCTTATCTGCACACCCGCCTGATCCGTGGCTGGCAGGGCCGAAAGCCAGCCCTGGTGGCCTCAGCCGGCCTGGTGGTGATTGTCGTCTGCTACATCGGCGTCAATCTGCTCGGAATCGGGCTCCACAGTTACGGCTGGTTCTTCGACAGCTGATCGCCGCCCGGCTTCCGAGGGAGAGGATCCATCCACTCCCTTGGATGCCGGGGGCCAGGGTCAGGCAGCGGCGGCAACGGGGCGGCGGCTGTTGCGAATGCCGGTGATCGCGTCGGCGTAGCTGGGTTGGTTGAACACGCCTGAACCCGAGACAATGGCGTTGGCGCCGGCCTCGATCACCTTCCAGGCATTGTCAGCCTTGATGCCGCCATCGACCTCGATCCAGGGATCCAGGCCCTTAGCGTCACACATTTGACGCAGGTCCCGGATCTTCTGCACCTGGTTTTCAATGAAACTCTGGCCGCCGAAGCCGGGGTTGACGCTCATGACCAGAACCAGGTCACACAGCTCGAGGCAATACTCGAGCGTGTCGATCGGGGTGCTGGGGTTGAGCACAGCTCCGGCCATTTTGCCCAGGTCTCGGATCTGAGCCAGGTTGCGATGCAGGTGAGGGCATGCTTCCACCTGCACCGAGATGATGTCGGCACCGGCCTTGGCGAACTCTGGGACGTACTTTTCAGGCTCCACGATCATCAGGTGGACATCCAGAGGTTTGGTTGTCACCGGTCGCAGGGCCTGCACGATCAACGGGCCGATGGTGATGTTGGGGACGAAGCGCCCATCCATCACATCCACATGGATCCAGTCAGCACCGGCCTGATCCACGGCCCGCACGTCCTCCCCCAGTCGGGAGAAATCTGCCGAGAGGATGGAGGGTGAAATGACCAGGGGCTTGGTGCTCATGGCTGACCGCCTTGGGCGAAGAGGACAGGATCTTAGGAAGCGGGCCGGATCAGCCCCCCAGGCCAAGACTGATACAGTTGCGGCGCTTCAGGACTGAGAATCGCTGCAGCGGCCCGGCCGCGGGCGAAACGATGGCCTCCGGCCCTCTCCCGATTGAAGCGAGACACCCCCTTGCCGCACCGCTGTGGATCGCACCCTCATCCAGGAAATTCTCGAGGTCGTTGAGCAGGCCGGGATCGCCTCGGCGAAACTGACGGGCATGGGCCTCAAGAACGAGGCCGACGCCGCCGCCGTCGAGGCGATGCGCGAACGGATGTACAAGATCCAGATGCAGGGCCGCATCGTCATCGGTGAGGGTGAGCGCGATGAAGCCCCGATGCTCTACATCGGTGAAGAAGTGGGCAGCGGCACAGGCCCTGGCGTCGACTTCGCCGTCGATCCCTGTGAAGGCACCAACCTCTGCGCCAACAGCCAGCGGGGTTCGATGGCCGTTCTGGCCGCTTCAGACCGTGGCGGTCTGTTCAATGCTCCTGACTTCTACATGAAGAAGCTGGCTGCCCCCCCGGCTGCCAAGGGCAAGGTGGACATCCGCAAGTCGGCCACCGAAAACATTGCGATCCTCAGCCAGTGCCTTGGCCTTCCTGCCGATGAGCTGGTGATCGTGGTCATGGATCGCGCTCGCCACAAGGACCTGATCAAGGAGATTCGTGCCACCGGCGCCCGGGTTCAGCCCATCAGCGATGGTGATGTGCAGGCTGCCATCGCCTGCGGTTTTGCCGGCACCGGCACCCATTGCCTGATGGGCATCGGCGCTGCTCCTGAGGGGGTCATCTCTGCGGCTGCGCTGCGTGCGCTCGGTGGTCACTTCCAGGGCCAGCTGGTGTACGACCCTGCCGTTGCCCAGACCTCTGAATGGGAAGGACTCACCAAGGAAGGCAACCTGGCTCGCCTGGCTGAGATGGGCATCACCGATCCCGATCGCGTCTATGAGGCCGAGGAGCTGGCCTGCGGCGAGAACGTGGTGTTTGCAGCCACCGGCATCACTGATGGACTGCTCTTTGACGGTGTCAAGTTCGAGAAGGACTGCACCCGTACCAGCTCCCTGGTGATCAGCACCCTCGACAACACGGCCCGGTTCACCACCACCGTCCACATCAAGGACGGTGCCCAGAGCATCGCTCTGCGCTGATCGGAGCATCCCCGCGTCCATGCATCTTGCCGTCATCGGCCTCAGTCATCGCACGGCTCCAGTGGAGATCCGTGAGCGGCTGAGCATCCCCGAGCAGACCATGGAGGTCTCCCTCCAGCAGCTTCGCGCCGATGACCAGGTGCTGGAGGCTTCCATCCTCAGCACCTGCAATCGGCTCGAGATCTACACCCTGCTGCGTCATCCAGAACTCGGGATTTCGGCCGTGGGCTCCTTTCTGAGTCGCCATTCGGGACTCGGCGTGGCCGAACTCGAGCCCCATCTGTTCACCTTTCACCATGAGGAGGCCGTCGCTCACCTGCTCCGGGTGTCCGCCGGCCTCGATTCGTTGGTGCTGGGCGAGGGTCAGATTCTCTCCCAGGTCAAGAAAATGGTGCGGCTCGGCCAGGAGCATCGCTCGGTCGGCCCGATTCTGAACCGTCTGATGAATCAGGCGGTCAGCACCGGCAAGCGGGTTCGCACCGAGACCAACCTGGGCACCGGTGCCGTCTCCATCAGTTCAGCAGCGGTCGAGCTGGCCCAACTGAAGGTCGGCCAGGCTCGGGGCCTCGATCAACTGGTCAGTCTTGAGGACGAACAGGTCGCCGTGGTCGGTGCGGGCCGCATGTCCCGATTGCTGTTGCAGCATCTCTCAGCCAAGGGCTGCCGCGGCGTTGTCCTGCTCAACCGCACGGTGCATCGCGCCGAGCAGATGGCCGCCGACTTTCCAGCACTGCCGGTGCAGTGCAGGCCGATCAGTGATCTTGACCATTGTCTGAGCACCTGCTCGCTGGTGTTCACCAGCACAGCAGCCGATGAGCCCATCATCGATGCAGGGCGCCTGGGCCCCCTGAACCGCCGCTCCAGCCTGATGTTGGTCGACATCGGGGTGCCCCGCAACATCGCTGCTGATGTCAGCGGCCTGGCAGGGGTCCAGCGTTACGACGTCGATGACCTGCAGGAGGTGGTCAACCGCAACCAGGAGGCCCGTCGTGAGATGGCTCAGGAAGCCGAGGCCATGCTGGCTGATGAAGCGCGCCTGTTTCTGGAGTGGTGGGATGGGCTGGAAGCGGTTCCCGTCCTCAACCGGCTGCGCCGTCAGCTCGAGGACATCCGCGAGTCCGAGTTGCAGAAGGCCCTCTCACGCATGGGACCTGATCTGTCCTCGCGTGAGCGCAAGGTGGTGGAGGCCCTCAGCAAGGGGATCATCAACAAGATTCTCCACAACCCTGTCACCCAGTTGCGTGCCCCGCAGGGCCGTCAGCAGCGCCATGTCAATATTCGCGCCCTGAGCGAGCTGTTCGATCTGCATGAGGCCAACGATGAGGTGTGAAGCCTCTGCAACAGTTCGTGCCGTGGTGCTGCCAAACACTCGCGTCATAGCAGGCCGTTCCGGTACGGTCGCCTCACCCCAGACAAGGCCGTTGCCATGAAGCGTGTTCTCGCGATCATTCTTGGTGGTGGCGCCGGCACTCGGCTCTATCCGCTGACCAAGATGCGGGCCAAACCGGCCGTGCCTCTGGCTGGCAAGTACCGACTGATCGATATTCCGATCAGCAACTGCATCAACTCAGAGATCAACAAGATCTACGTGTTGACCCAGTTCAACAGTGCCTCCCTGAACAGGCACCTGACCATGACCTTCAATCTCTCGGCCGGCTTCGGTCAGGGATTCGTTGAAGTCCTGGCGGCCCAGCAGACACCCGACAGCCCGAGCTGGTTCGAAGGCACGGCCGATGCGGTGCGGAAATACCAGTGGCTGTTTCAGGAATGGGATGTGGACCACTACCTGATTCTTTCGGGGGATCAGCTGTACCGGATGGACTACAGCAAGTTCGTCCAGCATCACATCGACACCGGTGCTGACCTCACGGTTGGCGCTTTGCCGGTCGATGCGGCCCAGGCCGAGGGCTTCGGACTGATGCGAACCAGTAGCGATGGTCGCATCGAGGAATTCCGTGAAAAGCCGAAGGGCCAGGACCTCGAGGCCATGCGCGTCGATACCCAGAGCCTGGGTCTCACTGCCGAAGAGGCCGCCAAGCGGCCTTACCTGGCATCGATGGGCATCTATGTGTTCAGCCGTCAGACGTTGTTTGACCTGTTGCACAGCAACCCCACATCAACAGATTTCGGCAAGGAGATCATCCCGACGTCTCTCGCCCAGGGCGATCGTCTTCAGAGCTACCTGTTCGATGATTACTGGGAAGATATCGGTACGATCGGTGCTTTCTACGAAGCCAACCTTGCTCTGACCCAACAGCCGAATCCACCATTCTCGTTCTATGACGAGAAGTTTCCGATCTACACCCGCCCTCGCTATCTGCCGCCCAGCAAGCTGCAAGACGCTCAGGTCACCGAATCGATCATCGGTGAGGGTTCACTGCTGAAGTCCTGCAGCATCCATCACTGTGTGCTTGGTGTGCGCTCCCGGGTTGAAGACGAGGTCGTGCTTCAGGACACCCTGTTGATGGGCGCCGATTATTTTGAATCTTCTGAAGAGCGTGCTCTGCTGCGCGAACGCGGAGGCATTCCTGTCGGCGTTGGACGCGGCACAACCGTGAAAGGTGCGATTCTCGATAAGAACGTACGCATCGGTCAGAACGTGACCATCATCAACAAGGACCGGGTCGAAGAAGCTGATCGTCCTGAGCTCAATTTCTACATCCGCAACGGCATTGTTGTCGTGGTCAAGAATGGCACCATTGCCGATGGCACTGTGATCTAGGCGACAACAGCCTGTTCCGGTGCGCGATTCAACACAGGTTCGTGTGACAGCGGGCATCGATCGGTTGGTCCCTTAACGCAGTTGTCGCCACACTGAGGGAGACATGCTTCCTGGACCCCTCCCATGGGCAAGGCTCACTTCGGCCTTATCGGCCTCGGTGTGATGGGTGAAAACCTTGTGCTCAATGCCGAGCGCAACGGGTTTTCATCGGTGGTCTACAACAGGACCCACGCCAAGACCTTGGAATTTCTCGCTGGTCGCGGAGCCGGCAAGGACATCATCGGGGCCGCCACGCTTGAGGAGTTTGTGGACTCGCTCGAGCGTCCGCGGCGGATTCTGATGATGGTCAAAGCCGGTCAGCCGATCGACGACCTGATTGCCACCCTCTCGCCCTTGCTCGAGGAAGGGGATCTGCTGATCGACGGCGGAAACTCGCTGTACACGGACACGGAACGTCGTGTCGCCGAACTCGAGAGCAGGAGCTTCGGTTACATCGGCATGGGCGTATCCGGTGGAGCCAAGGGCGCCCTCGAAGGTCCCAGCATGATGCCGGGGGGCACACGGGCGGCCTACGACGCGATCGAAGGCCTCGTGCGCAAAATGGCGGCCCAGGTCGACGATGGTCCCTGTGTCACCTACATCGGACCCGGCGGCGCCGGCCACTTTGTCAAGACCGTCCACAACGGCATTGAATACGGCATCGAGCAGGTGTTGGCCGAGGCCTACGACCTGATGAAGCGCGTCGCCGGCATGAACGGCACCCAGATGGCCGACGTCCTGGCCCTGTGGAACAGCAGCGAGGAGCTGGCCTCGTTCCTGGTTGAGATCACCGAGGTGTGCCTGCGCACCAAGGATCCCGAGAATGGCGCGGATCTGGTCGAGGCCATCGTCGATGCCGCCGGTCAGAAGGGCACTGGCCTGTGGACGGTTGAGAGCGCCCTCAACATGGGCATCGCCGTGCCGACGATCTATGCAGCACTGAACGCCCGGGTGATGAGCTCCCTGCGGACCGAGCGCATGGCCGCCGAAGCCCTGCTGCCGGCCGTGCGCCCTGCCAACACTCCCAGCCATGCTTTTTCGCTGGGAGACGGCGGTGATCTGAGCGATCTGCGCGATGCCACGATCCTGGCGGCAATGGCCAGCTATGCCCAGGGCATGGCCCTGCTGCAGGAAGCCAGCAAGCTCCACAACTACAACCTTGACTTTGCGGCCATCGGCCAGATCTGGAAGGGTGGCTGCATCATCCGTGCCCGCCTGCTGCAGCGCATCCAGAACGCCTACACCGCCAATCAGGCTCTGCCGAACCTGCTGATTGACCCCTGGTTTGCCGAGCAGGTGAATCGCCGGATCCCCGGCCTTCGCCGCATCGTGGCCGGTGCTGCGGCTTCAGGCATTCCGGTCCCCTGTTTCAGCAGCACCCTCGACTACATCACGAGTTACGGCAGCGGTCGTCTGCCCCAGAACCTGGTGCAGGCCATGCGCGACTGCTTCGGCAGCCACACCTACCAACGGGTCGATCGCGACGGCACCTTCCACACCGAGTGGCTGGCATGACCCGATACCGCCTCCAGGTCTGCAGCTCTGCCGACGAGCAGGCCCGCCACTGTGCTGAACAG
>Ga0079301_1000528_pt1 | contig 18496 bp, 16 predicted proteins | sample Wag4_2014_7_11_3_FD_74797 | JGI IMG/M metagenome (GOLD analysis project Ga0079301, IMG submission 74797) | Fresh water mixed with fracking chemicals microbial communities from Ohio, USA - Utica-2 Time Series FC 2014_7_11 | ecosystem: Engineered > Industrial production > Chemical products > Input... | reverse complement strand
AGTCAGGTCGGGGTGCTTCATGGGGTGCGGTGGACGGTTCCGGCGGTGGCGTCGAGCATGACGTGGTCGCCTGTGGCCAACCAGTCGGTGGCGCCCGCCACGCCAACCAGAGTAGGGATTCCAAGTTCGCGCGCGACGATGGACGCGTGGCTGAGCAAGCCGCCGTGTTCAATAATGAGGCCCTTGCACTGGGCGAGAAGCAGGCTCCAGCCTGGGTCCGTGTGGCGGGCAACGAGCAGGTCAAATTCGGGCCAGGGTGCCGGGCGGAATTCAGCCATCACGAGCACGCGGCCCGTGATTCGGCCGGGAACCACGCGGGTTCCTTCGAGGCGTTCGCGCGGGGCCACGGCATTGGCTAAGGGTAGCATTTCTCCGGGCATCCACGCAAAGGATCGGGGCGGAGCTTGGTTCGGAAATTTTGCGTAGTCTGATTGGCGCTGGGTCACGGCTACCGACCATTGCTCTGGTTGGCCGTCGAGCCATTCTTCGCGGGTGAGCCAGAACACGTCTTCGGGGTGGCGAAGCCAGCCTTCGCGCGCGGCATGGGTTCCTGAGGCCAGCAGCAAGCGGCGCAGCCAACCAAAGGCCGTGGAGCGGAGCAGGCGCAGTTCTTCGCGCTGCCGCACAAACTGGCGGAGTTTGCGAATGCCCCACGGCATGCCGGATTCGTTGTTTGGGGCAGCGGGAGCAAGCGGATGCACTGCGGCAGTCAGCAGCATCGATGCGTGTAGCGCAAAGGAATCTAGGGGACTAGCTTGCTCGAGCTTGAGTTCATTGGGGAAGCGTCCGCCGAATTCGGCTACGTAGGCGTCCAGATCGTTTCGAAGCTCAGGAAGAGCGTCAAGGGACGCACGAAACGCCAATTGGTCCTCTGCGCGAAGCGCAGCGTCGACCTCTGGAACCGCCACGCAGCGGCGGGCCAATCCGTGCAAGGTGCGCAGCTGGGCGACGCTGGGCGTATCCATTCGCAAAAATCCTTCGAGCTGTTCGGGCCCAAATTTGCGCTCGGCCCAGCCCAGCAGGGTCATTAGGGCTGTGTCGTTTTCGACGGTGAGGTACCATTTTCGCAGCCATTCGTCCTCAAGACGGCGCCAGTGCTGGCGTACGTCGTCGTGCTGAAGTTCCGCCCAGTTCAGCGCGTCCAGCGCCCGAAATCCGGCCCGCACCGTGGCGGTGAAGCGGATTCGCGCCCGGGCGAACGTCAGGAGTTTGACGACGATCAGCGGATAGTACGCCAGGCGAAGGCCCAGGCTGGGCTTGAGCGATTCCGGCAAGAATGGATGCGCCTTGGTTTCGGCCGAAATCATGCGCTCGAGGTTGACCTTGTTGCGCCCGTAGCCCGGCAAAAAGGCCATCATGGCGTACCAGTGGTTCATCACGTAGTACATCCGGCCGTGGACGGCGGTGATCAGGTGGTCAAACACCATGGCGTGGCGGTCGAGGGTGGCGCGCGGAACGCCGCTGGCCGCCAGCAGATCGCGGTAGACCGTGCGGTACAGGTTCTGGGCGACCGATACGGTCATTGGGAGGACCACACCCGCGTAGGATTCTGCCAAATTGGAATTGTCCAGCAGCCACGGCTCGTGGTGCCAGTCGGCGGTGACGGGGCGCGCCTGCAGCAGCGTAAGGTGGCGTCCGTCCCACGTCCATTCAGCGTCCATGGAACGGTCAAAGTGGCGCTCAAGGTTGCGGGCGCAGCGTTGGAGGGCGCGGTGAAGGGCCGGGCTCCAGGGGCTGGGGCCAGCTGATTCCGTGCGGAATTCCCCGGTGCGCGCGTCCATTCTTCGGCATTCCAGGCCTTTGCGGTCGTCGGGCCGAAGGTACCAAGGGGTTCCACTGCGGTGAAATCCACGCTCTTCGACGGGATTGCCGTCGACGACGTGGGCGCAGAGCCCGGGCGCTAAGGCGACGGCGTACCGGTCAGGGTGGGTGAAGAGCACGCCCGAAGCCACGGCATCCGGAACCATAGGCTGCACCACCACGCCGTGGGGCCCGCCCTCAGTGGGCAGGCTTTGGGCCACCCGAAGGGCGGCGGCTCCGAGTTGCTCCATGGGAACCCCGAGTTCGGTCAAGAACGCCCCCGCAGCAGCGGTGGTCTCGGTGTCTTCGGTGGCCGAAGAGCTCCGCACGGCGTACCACGCGGGATGCCCCAGTTGCTGGGCGACGAGCTCGGTGGGGAATTCCGCTCCGCCGCGCAGAATGTCTGCGCGCAGCGAAACCGTCGGCAGCGTCCGAAACCCGCCGCTGCGCAATCGTTCGAGTCCAAGGGCCTTGTTGCCGTAGATGCCGAGCACGCCGCTAAGGAATAAGGTTGATGAGTAGGTAGGCCAGGACGGTCATGCCCTGCAGCACTTTGCTGCGGCCGCGGTTGGGCTTGAGGGCGTAGGCGACGCCGCCCCCGGCGACGGCGGCCAGGGCCAGTCCGGCTGCCAAGAGGCTGGGGTCGGTGGCCGCGCACAGCATGCAGGCGGTGGCCACGGCGGTCACGGCTAGGGTCAGGGCGGCGGAACCCCACGTTCCAAGCCGGGCGGAATAGCTGTCCCGGTAGGCCGTTTCATCCTCGGGTGCCAAGCACTTGCGGGCAATTTCAATTTGGGCGCTGAGGGCCCAGATGCTCCACCCGTGCCACCACAGGGCCGGGGCCCAATCCAAACTCTGGGTCAGGGCCGCATAGGCAATCCACTGGAGCAAAAGCATTTGGGCCAGCATGACGACGTTGTAGAGGTAGAATCGGGGCTTGAGCCAGCGCAGCGGCCCGACTTCGTAGCGCGCCGCCAGGCTGTAGGCGAGCAAGCCCGCCGAGAGCATGCCCGACAGGGGGTCGAGCAGGGCGTGCAGGGCTACAAAGATTCCGCCGTTGGTGTAGCCCAGACGGGTTAGTTCGTCGGCGGTGACCAGCCCGCGCTGCAGCGGCCGGTTCGGATGGTGCACGTCGTCGACGTCGCGGTCGCGCAGTTCGTCGATGAGCCGCGTGTGGAGCAGGAAGCTCAGTCCGGCTACCCCGAGGATGAGGTACTTCCACAGGGGCTCGTCTGCGCCGTTCGCGCGCAGCACCGCCCAGGTAGAGTAAAGTACGGCCGCCGTAGTGGGCACCAGCGCCGCCAGCGGAAAGCGCTCGGCCTGGTACTGCCATAGACGGCGAAGAAAGGGTTTAGGATTTCGTGTAGGCATGAACGCGGTGGTAAAAAGGTACGCGGTCGGCGGGTAGGTCTGGTACGGGGCGCCATCGTTCGGCCCAAACCGTGGGGGGCGTCGTGCGGAATCGGTGGTCCCAAAAGATGAGGGTGGATCCGGGCGCGCTCGCGCGGTCTACCGTGTCAAAAAAGGCGTCGATTTGGGCCGGATTCCGCCCTTCGAGGATGTCCGAGGCATGGATTCCGCGCACCGCCGGCGCTGCCGTCCTCAGGGCGTTGTCCAAGCTTTGGTGGTGCAGGTGGAGCTGCTTCAGGGCGGTTCCGCTAAGCCCAGTCTCGAGGTAGGGAATGCTCGAAACGGCGTAGTGGCCAAAGAGGGGGTACTCGACGTAAGGGTTGTCGGCAAGGGGGTGGTGACCCAGGACGTCGCGGAATTGGAGCAAGTAATCAATGGGGAACTTCGGGCGCTCTGAACCCGCCGTGAGTCCGGGGTGCCGGGCGGTGTCGTCGACGTGCTGCGGCGAGAAGTAGCGCTGGGCCACCCAGGTCCATCGGCGCGTCTGCCAGGGGCCGTCCCAAAGGGCTTGCTGGTCTTTGGGGCTACGGGCGCGGCGTAGCTCGTTGCGGGTAGTCCGCGGAACCAGCAGCGGAAGGATGCGCCGGGCGAACAGCCCTAAGAAGCGCTCCAGACGGCCGTCGTGCAGCAGTCCGCGGGCCGCACCGCGGTAGCCGAATCGGGCGTTGCGTTCGGCCTCAGGGCGGTGCAGTGCATCAATTTTGGCCTGAATATGGGCCAGTTGGGCCGCTTCAAGGTCGTAGAGTTGAAGGTTTTGGTAGCCCTTGGCGGCCAATTCCAGCGCGTGGTCGCCGCCCGAAGCGATGAGGTGGTAGTGCTCCGCGGGGTGCTTTGACCACAGGTGGTGAAGCAGACGAGGGTCTTCCCAAGACTGGGCGTAGTGCGGGCGGGCAGCCATATTCAAATATCCGCATTTGCGGAATGCGGCGCGTAGTAGTTTTCGCCGAATGTTACGTTGGTGTTAGGATTTTCTGCGGAATCGCGCCGTAATTTCGCGCTCCACTCGTCCAAGTGGTGAAATAGGTAGACACGAGGGACTTAAAATCCCTTGGCCAGTGATGGCCGTGCGGGTTCGATTCCCGCCTTGGGCACGTACTTTTGGGGCATGCGGTTCATCCGGTGCCCCTTTTTTTATGTGCTGATTTTGGCTGCGTTGCCGGCAATCGGTCAAGTGCAACTCGATCGCTTCGTGTACCGTCAGCCCGACACCGCCTGGCGTCCCGAATTGCTTGCCTACGTTCGGAACACGGAGTTTTTTCATCCCGCCGAAGAGGGGCGGACGCGCTTTGGGGCACTCGCAGGAATGCGCCGAAGCTTTGACGTTGCTTCGGGCCGGAGCGCCGAGCTGGGCGGATTCGTTCATCAGGAATTTGGAGCGATGCCCCGCTTTGTTCCGTGGATTCGCCTCGAATGCCGGCACAGCAAGGTGACAATGGCCTTCGGGAGCATTCGCGACCGCAGCCACGGACTTCCGCGCCAGCTGATTAATCCGGATTTGCGCTACGCGGTCCCGGTGGTTTATGGGCTGGAGGGTTCCGCGACAAAAAATCATTGGATCGCCCACTACTGGGTGGAATGGCTGAAGGCGATTGACTACGGCAGTCCGTTTAAGGAGCGCATTCACGGCGGAGTGACTGCTGGATTTGCGGCGGAGTGGCTCGAAGTCAAGGGATTGCTGCAGTACCACCACGTGGGCGGGCAGATTGATGCTTCGCCCGATTCGGACGGCAACCGCTTGAATTACGGGGCGTTCGCACGGGTACATCTGGGGTCCTCGTGGTGGTTGCGCGCGGCGCAGCTTTACTACGCGGACCCGTTGGCCGCATTCAGCCCGGAATCCTCGGGCCGCGGCACCTCGGTGGAGGGGGTTTGGCGCATGTCGAAGCGGTTCGCTGCCGAGGTCAGCTACTGGGACGGGCACAATTTTCAGGCTCCGCTGGGGCAGGGCCTTTTTCAGAGTCGGAACCCTGAAGCGCTGCTTGGTTGGCATGCGCAGGACCGCCAAATGCTCGGATTCGGATTGGCCTGGGAGGGTGCGAGTTCGCTGCGCGTCCGAGGATGGTACGACCTGGACGACCGCCGCGTGCAGCCCTCGGTTACCTGGGTTAAGTACGTGGTGCTGGATCCGGTTTCGGGGACCAGGCATAGAAAAGGCCGAGGCCAGCAATGAGGTGGTTTCCGGCGGCCCGCAGCCGCCAGTGCGGGTTGATTTGGTAGTCGACGGTCAGGTTGGCGCCGGCAAAAACGCCTCCGTCGGGTCCGTCGACTGCGAGCAGCGCAGAATTTTGCAGGCTGTGGACGAGGTGGTAGCCAGATAGGCCTCCGGCCTGTAGTCCAAACCGCCACCGGTCGTTGGGGCAGAAGCTGGCTTCGGCTCCGAGCATAAATGAGAGCTGGTGCCACGAGTTCCACATGGCGGATTGAATGAGAAAGAACTGCCACTTCGCATCGGGTTGGGAGCCCAAGCGCACGCGCGTTGTGAACATCGGGTGGTTGTGGTTAAATCGGTAGGCCCACGCGGTATCGCGAAAGGTGAAGGCGTACTGGCTCTGGCCAGGTAGGGTGCTGGGGTCGCGCCAGGTTCCGGGAACCTGAATCCAGTCCCGGCGGGTCACTACGTCGTCCGCGTGCCAGGTGCGCAAGTAGCCGAGTTCAAATTCGAAACGTGGTGTTTGGGCCGAAAGTTGCAGCGTTCCGAGGGTGAGCGCAGCAAAAATTGCGGGTAAAAACGATTTCATAAGTGAAATCTACGGGGATTTTGAAGATTTTTTATTAAGTGTACGCAGTACGCTTACTACTTTTAGGCTATGAGAAAACTACTCTTAGGTTGGGCTCTGTGCGCTGCGACCGCAGGTTCCGCACAAGTACTGAGCGTGACGCCGGCTTTTCCGACTCAAAATGATACCGTGACGATTGTGTACAATGCGGCCCAAGGCAATGGGGCATTGGTCGGAACCACTCCCGTCTATGCCCACGCTGGGTTGATTACGTCGGCCTCGACGTCGCCCACCAACTGGCAGTTTGTGCAGGGAACCTGGGGGCAGCCCACCGCAAAGGTGCTCATGACCGATTTGGGAGGCAACCAGCATCGAATTAAGTACCATATTCCGACGTTTTATGGGTTTCCGACGGGGACTCAGGTGCAGGAGTTGGCTTTTGTGTTTCGAAACGCCGCCGGAACCGTGGTTGGGCGCAGCGCCGACGGTTCAGACATCTACTATCCGATTTATCCTTCGAATGCAGGGCTTCTTGCGGCATTTTTTGCGCCCACGGGACCTCAAATTGCGCACCCTGGCGATACCATTGCGATCTCAGCGGCCGCGAACCAAAGCGCAACCCTTAAGATTTATGACAATGGCGTACTCAAGACCACGGTACTGAACGCAACTTCGCTGAACTACGACCTGCTGGTCGCACAATCCGGCCAGCATACCGTCGTACTTGAAGCCTCTTCTGGTACATCAACGGCCTACGATACGCTCCGCTACATCAGCAATCCGAATCCGACGGTGGCGGCGGTTCCGCAGGGCTGGTTGGATGGTGCGAATTATGTGAATGACAGCACGGTGGGTCTCGTCTTGCGCGCTCCAAACAAAGAGTTCGTCTATGTGCTTGGCGATTTCAACCAGTTTTTGCCAGACACGAACTACTTCATGAACGTCAGTCCCGACGGGGAGCGTTTTTGGCTCCAAGTCAAGGTTTTGCCAGGGCAAACCTACGCGTACCAGTACTGGATTGACGGAGCCATCAAGATCGCTGATCCGTTTGCTGAACTCGTTCTCGATCCCGGGGCCGATGCGGGGATTCCGGCTGGAACCTGGCCTGGCCTGCATCCCTACCCAACAGGGCAGACGACGGGTTTTTGTGCGCTGCTGCGTCCGGGTGCGTCGGAGTACGCGTGGAAGAATACGACGTTTACTCCGCCCGGCAAAGCCGATTTGATTATTTATGAACTGTTGGTGCGCGATTTTATCGCCGCCCGAAACTACCAAGCGCTCATTGACACGTTGGGCTACCTGCAGCGCCTGGGCATCAACGCCATCGAGCTGATGCCCAATAGCGAGTTTGAGAACAACGAGAGCTGGGGCTATAATCCGAGCTTTCACATGGCGCTGGATAAGTACTACGGCACTCCCGAGAAGTTCAAAGAGTTTGTGGATTCCTGCCACAGCAAGGGCATTGCCGTCATTGCGGACATGGTTTTTAATCACGCGTTTGGCCAGAGCCCGCTGCTTGCGATGTACTGGGATTCTGCCAACAACCGTCCCGCGGCCAACAATCCATGGTTTAATGCGGTATGCCCGCACCCGCCGTACTGCTGGGGCTACGACTTCAACCACGAGGTTCAGGCGACCAAGGATTTTGTGGATCGCGTGACTACGTTCTGGCTTCAAGAGTACCGCATCGACGGAATTCGCTTTGACTACACCAAGGGCTTTTTGAACGGAAATTCTGGAAATTCCGCCCTGCGCCAAGGCCTGCTCAAGCGAATGGCAGACACGATTTGGGCCGTGAACCCCAATGCCCACTTGATTTTGGAGCACTGGGCAGACAATTCTGAAGAGAAGCCGCTGTCAGACTATGGTTTTATGCTTTGGGGCAACCAAACCTACAATTTTCACCAAGCGGGCGCAGGCAACAGTCAGAGCAACTTTACGTGGGCCTACCACGGCGCGCGAGGGTGGTCCCAACCGGGCTTGGTTTCGTACCCCGAAAGCCACGACGAAGAGCGTTTGATGTTTGAGGTCAATACCTACGGCAACCAGTCGAATCCCAACCACAATCCGCGGTCCTTGGCCACCGGATTAGGTCGGGCCGAAGCGGTGAATTTGTTCGCGTACTTGATTCCGGGTCCGCGCATGATTTGGATGTTTGGAGAGCTCGGCTACGACGTGTCGATTGACAACCCCTGCCGCGTCTGCAACAAACCGATTCTGTGGAACTACTACCAGGTCCCGGAGCGCCGTCGGTTGTACGACGTCACGGCCGCTATTTTTAACGTTCGCCAGGCGCATCCGGCGACGTTCCGCGACGGCAACTTTAGCCACAGCCTTTCGGGAAACGTCAAGCGAATGATCTTTGACAGTCCGGGAATGGACGCGGTCGTTCTCGGAAACTTTGCGGTGACGACGCAGAGTGTGATCCCGGCCTTCACCAAAGTCGGAACCTGGTACGAGTACTTTACGGGCGATTCCATTGTGGTCACCAACCCGACGGCTTCGCTGTCGCTGGCTCCGGGTGGGTATCGTCTGTACACCAGCGAGAAGCTCGCGAAGCCACAGATTACGCTTTCGGCCCCAGAACTGGAACCGTCAGTATCTCGGGTGTTTCCCAATCCGGCAGTGGACGGATTTTGGCTGGATCGCCCTACGGCAACGGGTCAGGTTGAACTTGTCGATGCACAGGGTCGAGTCCTGCGCCGTTGGATGCGTTCAGGGTCAGACCTTGAGCACTTTGACCTCGGCGGATTGCCTGCGGGATGGTACGTGCTCAACGTGCAGGACGAGCTCGGTAGCGAGCGCCATACCTTGCAGGTTCAGTATTAGGTCCTTATGATTCGTCATCTGCTCATCACCAGCGCGCTGTTGGCCACTCAAATTGCCTGGGCCCAGATTCCGTACCGCCTCAGCATGCGCACTGATGGAGTGACCTATGGAGCGAACGCGGCCCTCATTGGGTGGAACGCATACGCCGCGACGCAGCACCGCGGCTTCAGTGAATTCGAACTCGCCACGTTGGGTTCGCCCCAAGCGGTGGGATGGGACCGAGTAGCGCTTAACCGATGGAATGAAGTGGCGGGACAGCGGTCAGACTACGCGCTGTTTGCCGCATTCGGAACCGCTGGCCTCACCGCCCTTGTCCATACCCAGGCAGACCGCCGCTTCGGTGATGCTGTGGTGCTGGGGAGTATGTGGTTCCAGACCAACCTCAGCACATTGATGCTGACAGACGCCGTCAAGAATTCGGTGCGCCGCAACCGACCGTTTGTCTACAATGAACGAGCGCCTTTGGATGCCCGTATGGAAGCCGACGCGCGCAAGTCCTTTTTCTCGGGCCACGCGAGCCTCACGGCCTGCAATACCTTTTTTGCCGCCAAAGTTTGGAGCGACATGCACCCTGACTCTCGCTGGACCCCGGTGGTGTGGTCGGCGGCAGCACTTGTTCCGGCCTATGTGGCCTGGCAGCGGGTTGAGGCGGGCAAGCACTACCCGTCAGACGTCGTCGTCGGAGCCGTCGTGGGGGCAGCCGTTGGCTACCTCATTCCGACGATTCATTTAGACCGCTAACCCACCGAATCTGAGCCATGTGGGGGCGAAGCCCAATCCACATCGGGCTTGTTGAACCCGGCGAAAGGGTGATGCTGTCGGCGGGCAGTTCGAGCTTCCATCCCTTGGGCGCTGACCCCGTTACGGCATAGCGCCCCGGCGGAATGTGGTCCTTCCACTGCCGGTTTTGCGCAATGAGTACGACGCGGTGTGTGCGGGGTCCGTGCAGTTCCAATTCAACGTTTGGCGGATGCCCTGCATAGGTGTAGGTAATGTCCAGCCAGCATGGCGTGGCTTCTTTGGGTTGCGGAACCACGTTCGATTTAGGTTGGGGTGCGAACTGATGTCGGGCAAAGAGTTGCAGACTGAGTTGCTTGCTCTGCGGATTCCACATGGCGGCAAGTCCTCGGCCTCGATGGACTGCGTGAATTTGGGCTACAGGTCCCCACTCAACAAAGCTCCCGCGAAACGCTCCGCGGTCAGGAAGGTGGTAGCGAAGCATCGCCTGACCGGTGGAGTAGCCCAGTGTTGCCGTCCCCCAGCGGGTTTGGCTGTAGCTTACCCGTGCGAGGGCCTGAGAATGACCTCCCTGGGACACTACTTGAATCCAAAATCGGCTGGCCCCCCAACTCGTGCGGAACCCGAGCTGCTGCTGGCTGTGGTGGGCGAGGTTTGTGGTTCTCCATTCGGCAGTGCTTCGGCCTCTTCTAAGGCGCACGAGGTCGGTGGTTCCGACCGCGTTGACGCTCCGTCGCCATTCCAAGTCACCGTGGCGAATTCCAAAGCTGCGCAGCGCGGGCCCCCACTGGACGTCGACTTTGGTCGCGTTGAGCTGGTAGCCCAGGCCGTACTGGCCCTGGTAGGTTCGGACTGCGCTCAAGCCCTTCCAGTAACCGCGTGCCGTCCAACCTTGCGGAGACCATGCGGCTGCAGCATTCCAAGCAGAACCGCGAAGCATCCCTCGGTACTGCCCTGACAGTCCCAGTGTCCTGCCGGGCGACCACCATACTCCAAGATTTCGGGACTGAATCTGCCATGCCCAGCCTTGCGCTTGGGCTCCGTAGCACAGCGACCAGTGACGGTGCTGCAGGCTGAGTTGAGGCCTTCCTGAAGGTAGATTCGGGGTTTGAATCCACCACTGGGCGCCCCCTGCGACCCCTGAGGTGCCGAAACTGGGCCAGATTCCGCCCGGGAGCGAGACTAAGGCCCACCAGAGCGCGAAACTCACGGCTTTGGACTCGCAACGACATAACCGTCCACGCGCTCAAGCCAAATGCCGTCGGCATCTGCAGGAACACTCCAAATTCGCACGTCTCCAGGACGAAGTACACCGCTTGCGAGGCGGGCCGTTCCGCGCATTTGCCCGTCAAGTGGGTAGCACGAGCCCGCCCAAAAGTCCTGACCGCGGTTGTGTACGCGCACCCCGCCTGAAGTCCAGGCAACTTCGAGGTCGTCGGTGATCCGCCCCCGATAGAGATCGACTGCATACCGGGTTGAGATTTGAAACCGAAGTTCTCCCGAAGGTGAAGCGTCAGGGGCGGCGTCGGTCACTGTCGACAGGTAGATGCGTATGCCTTGGCTGGATGAATCGGTTTCGAGCCATTCGTACGAAACGGAATTCCGACTTTGGGGTGGCATGCGGACCTCGCTCGCAATGCGCAGCGGATGCTGAGGTCCCCAGAGGCTGTCGTTGCGCACAATCACCCTCAGACTGTCGTCGGTGGGGTTCATAAGGACTATACTTCCTACCGCAGGTTGGTCCCAAGAATGAAAGTGCCCAAGGCCATTAACCACAACGACTTGGGCCGTGGCGTACTGCACAATAGTCCAGAAAAGGAGGGCCCAGCGGGACGCTGGGCCTCCTGAACAGCAACGCATTAAATGTTGCTGATCGTGAACTGTAGCGAAACCATACCCGAAGTGGACGCATCCAAGTTTTCAGTGGCGTAGTTCAGCACGTAGGTCACGGGAATGCCCTGGCCGGCTGAGGTTCCGCTGTAGGCAGAGCCCAGACCGCTGAGGAGGACCGCCGACTGCTGGTTGTTGTCCAGAGTGATTTCATGACCAAGTCCGGTGGTTCCGGTTCCGGCGGCACTTGCAGCGAGCGAAAGGCTCACGCCAGCAGGGAAGTCACCGCCGACAACATCCACCGATACTTGCCGCTGGTCGTCAGGAGCCGCACCTTTTACCGACGTGTACTGCAGGTACATGGTTTGGCTTGCAACTTGGTCAAATGGGGCACCGACCACTGACGGAGCAATGATGTTGAACGTCAGGTCAGTCAAGCTGGTGCCCTGGGCATTGACGGCGCGAATCATCGCGGCCTCGTCGACGTTGATGGTGGCATCGACAAAGTCCGCAGATTGAGCTGAGGCAGAGAAAGCAACCAGCACTGAGCTGGCAAGAAGCAACGTACGCATAACTAGAAAGAGAATTTAGGTTAGCGCTCCCCACCGCGGGGAACGGACCAAAACTCCAACCGGTACAGCGCACAAGTCGGTTCCAACGGTTTTAAGAGCCGTGGTTAAACGAAAGAAAGCGGGTGCTTAAAAGGGAGCCAGTTCAGGCTTGTTCTGTACGATGCCCTCAATGCGATCCATGACCTCTGGGGTCAGCAGCGCAACGGCCTCAGCGGCCTTAAGGTTTTCGTGCAGCTGCTCGAGGCGGGTCGCGCCGAGCATGACGGTCGACACGTGCGGATTTTTTAGGCACCATGCGATACTCAGTTGGGCCGGAGTCACCCCCAGTTCTGCCGCTAAATCGGCGAGGTGCCCCGCAACGGCCAACTTTTCGTCCACGATGTTGCGGTCTTTGAGCCACGAGAGCTCGTCGCGGTTCAGTCGAAAGTCGTCGCGCAGTCCGTCGCTGTACTTATTGGTCAAAATGCCTGAGGCAAGGGGTGACCAGATCGTGGTTCCGAGGCCAATGCGGTCAAAAAGGCGCTTGAACTCGGACTCCATTTTTTCGCGGTGCAGCAGGTTGTACTGCGGCTGCTCCATCGTCGGGCCAATGAGGTGGTGCTGGTCGGCCACGCGCTGGGCGTCCATGATCTCTTCAGCGCTCCACTCTGAGGTACCCCAGTACAGGATTTTGCCCTGCATGATCAGCTGGTGCATCGTCCAGACCGTTTCTTCGATCGGAGTCTGCTTGTCGGGGCGGTGGCAGAAGTACAGGTCCAGGTAGTCGACCCGAAGGCGTTCAAGTGCTTGGTGGCAGGCCTCGACCACGTGCTTGCGGTGCAGTCCGCGCTGGGTCGGCAGCTTGCCGCCTGCGCCAAAAAACACCTTTGATGACACCGTGTAGCTGTCGCGCGACCAACCGACCTCGCTGAGGATGCGGCCCATTACGCGCTCGGACTCGCCGTGGGCATAGACCTCTGCGTTGTCAAAAAAATTAACCCCTGCGTCGTAGGCTGCCACGAACAGGTCTTTGGCGGTCGGGTAGGGGATTTGGTTGCCGAAGGTGATCCAAGTTCCGAACGACAGCTCGCTTAGCTGCAATCCTGATCGGCCTAACCTGCGGTATTCCATGACTTTAGGCTTGGTTGAAGAGCTCGAATTCGAAGCTCTCCATAATGGGGTTTGCGAGCAGCTTTTGGCACGCCAAAGTCACCTTTTCGTGCGCCTCGTCCTTGCTGGCGGCCTCCACCTCGAGGGTGATGTGCTTGCCGATGCGGACTCCGCCAATCTCAGCGAGGCCGAGCGACGGCATGCTGTGGCTCACGGCCTTGCCTTGGGGGTCCAAAAGTGCCTTGTGCGGCATCACATTGATTTCAGCGCGGAATTTCATAAAAAGCGTTTTTCGAGGGCAGAAACTACAGGCAGCAAAGGTACGGCAACGGCCATCGCGGCCAAGCCCCAAAACGCAAATGCCGTAAGTGAAACGGCTACCCATGCCACGCGGAATTTACGGTCCGACCACAAGATCGGGCAGTCCTTGAGCGACGCGACCTCAAACCGAGCATTCAAACTGTAGACCGACCAGGCGAGCGCCACCAAATAGACTGCGGGGTGCAGCGGAATCAGTTCGGCATCTGCCGCGTACATCAGGCCCAGTACAAACGCCGTGTTGGCGGGGGTGGGCATGCCCATAAATCCAGGGTAGTCCTTCATGTCAGAATTAAAGCGCGCCAATCGGTATACTGAGGCAAGCGTCACGGCCCACCCGAGCACGGGCAGCGCAGGCCAGCTGTATTCGGTGTTCATCCACATCGCGAGCTGCATCCACATAAATCCCGGAACCACTCCGAACGTAATCGCGTCGGCCAGGCTGTCGAGCTGCACGCCGAGTTCTCCGCTGACACCGAGTTTTCGAGCCGCCCAGCCGTCGAGGCCGTCGAACACAAAGGCGAGCACTACCGCAACAGTGGCGTACTCAAAATTCTGAAACATCAAGTACCAAATGGCGGCCATGCCGCTCGCCACGTTGCCCAAGGTGAGGGCGTTCGGAATCCATCGCATCGGACAAAAGTACGGCGCTACCTTTGGGGTCATGGCGATCTTTAACCGACTTCCGAATTGGGCCTTGGCCCTACTCACTCCGCTCCTTTTAAGCATTGCGTGGCCGGGCGCGTTGGGCTACCACGAATTCCCCATTTTGGCGCCATTGCTGTGGGTTTCTATGGTTCCGATGCTCGTGCTCGAAGCGCGGATGCGCGAGCACAAACTCCGCCACTTTGCCGTGTGGGCCTACCTGAGCATGGCGCTTTTTAACCTCGGAACCACGTGGTGGGTCGCCGGCGCGCACTGGTCGGGCGTACTTGGCGCAGTGCTCATCAACGGAACCCTCATGACCGGGGTCTGGACGCTGTACAGCTATGCCGCCCGCCAGGTTGGCGTCCGCACCGCACTTTGGATTTGGGTTACGGGTTGGCTGGCCATCGAAATCCTTCACGACGACTGGGCCTTTAGCTTTCCGTGGTTGAATTTAGGCAATGCCTTTGCCGAAGTGCCGCACTGGGTGCGGTGGTACGCCTGGACAGGCCCTCGGGGCGGAACCCTTTGGTTGCTCATTGCCAACATTGTCTACTGGCAGTTGGCTGAGGGCGGAGCACGCCGCATGCGCCGCGTGCTGCTTGCGACGATTCTAGGCCCAATTGTGCTGAGCTACGCACTGGGCTCGTGGCTCGATGCCCAAGCGCCCAAGGCACGCGTTCGTGCGCTCGTGGTTCAGCCAAATGTCGACCCGTACACGCAAAAGTTTCAGACTCCAGACCTTCAGCAGGCCCGCACGTGGGTTGAGCGCGCAGCGGCTCAGGCCGACTCTGCACCTGGTCTCCTTGTGCTTCCTGAGACTTTTTTGCACGAAGGCATCGACGAAATCTATGCGTCCAACTGGCCTTCGCTGATTGCTTTTGAGCCCCTCTTGCGCCAGGGCTGGGGCGTCGTCTTGGGGGCTACAACCTACCGGCTGCACGGTCCCGAACCTGAAAACCCCGCCGCCCGCCGCATCGACGACCGCCGCTACGTGAGCTGGGCCAACAGCGCACTGTTTTTTAGGGCGGGCCTACCGCTTCAGGTCTACCGCAAGTCCAAGTTGGTGGTTGGCGTCGAGACCATGCCCATGGTGCACACGCTCAGCGGGCTGCTGGGCGACCTGACTCTTTCGCTGGGCGGAACCAGTGGTACCCTCGCCACCCAAACCGAGCGTGCCGTGTTTGAGGCGGGCCCAGACCTTCCGCGCATCGGCGCACCCATTTGCTGGGAGCAAGATTTTGGCCCCTATGCCGCCGAGTTTTCAACCGCCGGAGCCGAAGTACTCACCATCATCACCAACGACGGATGGTGGGGCAACACCTCGGGTCACGTGGCCCACCTGCACTACGCCCGACTGCGCGCCATTGAGCAGCACCGTTCGGTGCTTCGCAGTGCCAACACCGGAATCTCAGCCATTATCGGCCCCGACGGCCAGATTCAGCAGTCTCTGGGCTGGGACCGTGAGGGCATTCTCAGGGCTACGGTCCCCACGTTCTCTGAACCCAGCTTTTTTGCCGTCCACGGCGACGTAATCGGCCAGTGGGGTCTGTTTGTCTTTGGCTTTTTGCTTCTGAGCCTACTGGTGCGCCGGTTGCGCGGGCTGAAGGCTTCTTAGGGTCCGTTTGCGGGCGGAATTCCGACGCTGCCACGCCCTCGCGCACGCCCGTGAGGCCTACCTTTGCAGCATGGAATTCGATGTACTTGTTATCGGCGCCGGCCCCGGAGGCTACGTAAGCGCCATTCGCTGCGCCCAGCTCGGTTTTTCAACTGCTTTGGTCGAGAAGGATCCGACCCTCGGCGGAACCTGCCTCAACGTAGGCTGCATCCCGTCAAAGGCACTGCTGGATTCGTCAGAGCACTACTACAATGCGGTGCATGCGTTTGCCGAGCACGGAATCGACGTCGAGCCCCCCAAAATCAATTGGCCCCAAATGATGGCCCGCAAGAAGCAAGTAGTCGACACGACCTGCTCGGGCATCGACTTTTTGATGAACAAAAACAAGGTGACGGTCCTCAAGGGACTTGGTTCGTTTGTCGACGCCCACACCGTAAAGGTTTCGGGTGCCGAAGAGCAGACCGTGAAGGCCAAGCACATCATCGTAGCTACAGGTTCAACGCCCATCGAGCTGCCCTTTGCCAAGTTTGACGGCGAGCGGATTATCAGTTCAACCGAAGCCCTCAGTCTGCCCGAGGTACCCAAGCGCCTCGTCGTAATTGGCGGCGGCGTCATCGGCCTTGAGCTCGGTAGCGTATATAAGCGCCTCGGTTCTGAAGTGACCGTGGTGGAGTTTGCGGATTCAATCCTCGCCACCATGGACGGTTCCATCGGCAAAGAGATGCAGCGCGTGCTGCGCAAGACCGGAATGACCTTTCACCTTGGGACCAAAGTCGAGGGCGTCGAGCGCCACGGCGATGTGGTGAAGGTGAAGGCGACCGACAAGAAGGGCAATTCTGTCGAGTTTGAGGCCGACTACTGCCTCGTGGCCGTGGGCCGCAAGGCCAACACCGCCGGGCTGAACTACCAGGCCGCCGGTATTGCCGCCGACGACCGCGGACGCCTTGATGTGAACGACCACCTGCAGACGAGCCAGCCGCATATTTACGCGATTGGTGACGTGGTGCGCGGAGCCATGCTGGCGCACAAAGCCGAAGAAGAGGGCGTCGTGGTTGCCGAGCAGATCGCCGGCCAGAAGCCACACATTGACTACAATTTGGTTCCGGGTATCGTGTACACGTGGCCAGAGGCTGCGAGCGTCGGCCAGACCGAGGAGCAGCTGAAGGCCAGCGGCCGCGGGTACAAGGTGGGCAATTTCCCCATGCGGGCTTTGGGCCGCAGCCGCGCTTCAGGCGATACCGACGGGTTTGTGAAGGTGTTGGCCGACGCCAGCACCGATGAGGTGCTCGGAGCCCACATTGTGGGCGCCCGCGCAGCCGACCTCATCATGGAACTCGCCGTGGCCATGGAGTACCGCGCCTCAGCAGAGGACGTGGCCCGCATTTGCCACGGACACCCGACCTACACCGAGGCCATCAAAGAGGCGGCCCTCGATGCTACGGCGAAGCGAGCAATACACATGTAGTCCGATGGGCTGGAGGCAACGCGTTTGGTCCAACCCTCCGGCGGACCTCGCGGATGTTCTTCAGCGCCGCGGGTCCGGTGAGGACTTTTTTGCCTTTTACGAAACACACGACGCGGCTCCCGCAGAGGAACTGAATTCGCTGCGCTGGATCGCCGCGGGCGGCCGCCAGGCCGTGCACCGAATTGAACGCTCATCCCCCGAGTCCTGGAGCGAACTTGCTGCCGCATGGCGCGGCAATCCAACTTGGTGGTTTGGCGTGCTTGGCTACGACCTCAAGAATGCCTTTGAACCATCATTGCCAAAGCGAGGTGAGGCCTGGCACGGCATGCCCGATGTCGCCCTCTGGGAACCCGAGTGGGTCCTCGAATGCCGTGCTGACGGAACAGTCGTCGAGCACGGCGACGCCCAGCCCTGGCTTCAGCAGCGCGATCCCAAACTAGAAACCAGCGGCCAGAAACCATCTTCGTGGTCCATGGATTGGTCAGCTCCGGACTACCTTGAGCAGGCTGATTCTCTGAAGTTTCACTTGTTTCGCGGAGATATTTATGAGGTCAACCTCTGTGTGGGAAGCCAAGCCAACGGCGCGGTGAACCTCGCGGCGATGTACCGATCGCTCCAGGCGCGCGCCGAAGCCGGGATGGGAGGTATGCTCAAGTGGGGTGAATTCTCTGTGGTAAGTGCATCGCCCGAGCGCTACCTGCAGGTTTCGGCCGAGGGACAGCTGCGCAGCCAGCCAATTAAAGGGACCGCTCCGCGCCATGCCGACGCTGCGAAGGATGCCGCCGAAGGTTCCGCACTGCGTCAGGCAGAAAAGGAACAGGCCGAAAACGTAATGATTGTGGACCTCGTACGCCACGATTTTAGTCGGGTGGCGGGGCAACAGACCGTAAAGGTTCCGCGGCTGCTCGAGCTCCAATCGTTTAAAACGGTTCACCATTTGGTGAGTACGGTCGAGGCCCAACTCAAGCCCGGACTCGATTGGCTGGACGCGGTGGCGGCGAGCTTCCCAATGGGCAGCATGACGGGCGCACCGAAGCTGCGCGCCATGGAACTGATTGACCACCACGAGGCCCGTCCCCGCGGCTGGTACAGCGGCGCGATGGGCTATGTGCGGCCCGACGGAAGCGCCGACTTCAATGTACTGATTCGCACACTGTTTGGCCACGCGCCCTCAGGCTCATGGCAGCTATGGGCAGGTAGTGCGTTGACCCTTGCGGCAGACCCGTTGGCCGAATGGGACGAGTGCCTTCTCAAGGCAGCCACCCCTCAAAACGTTTGGAATGAGTCGGTGGAATAAAACTTCGGCGCCCTTTCGCGCCGCGGTGGCGGCCCAGCTTCAGTCGCTGCTCGGCCCGCCATCAGAGCCGGTGGTGGCCATGGTTTCGGGCGGATTGGATTCCATGCTGCTGGCCGAGGCGCTGCTCGCTCATCGCTACCCGCTTCACGTACTGCACGTGAACTACGG
>Ga0079301_1000527_pt1 | contig 18525 bp, 32 predicted proteins | sample Wag4_2014_7_11_3_FD_74797 | JGI IMG/M metagenome (GOLD analysis project Ga0079301, IMG submission 74797) | Fresh water mixed with fracking chemicals microbial communities from Ohio, USA - Utica-2 Time Series FC 2014_7_11 | ecosystem: Engineered > Industrial production > Chemical products > Input... | reverse complement strand
AATCGCTGTGATGTTCTCATATCCATGAGCAGAGAGGGCGAACCTTTTTGCTTTCTCGTAGCCCTGCTTCCAACTCTTTGCAGAGTATTCAACAATGTTTGTGTAACAGTCACCGAACTTAGTTGATGTTCGGACTTCATACTTGTAGGTGTTCACTAGTTCCCCTTTTCTTTGATGAAGTCAGGGAACTCAGTACCGCAGTGGTCACAAACAAATGTTTGCACTGATACAGGATTAGCGCATGACCAGCAACTGATGTCACGCTTCTTGATTTCCTTGCGTGGTGTTCGGTAAGTCTTAACACCGTTGATCTCTCGTTGGATATTCATTACTCTGCTCCCTCATTTGCGAACACTGCTGGTGCCATTGAGTAAGTCCCCAACGGGTAGCAATACTCGCTACCGTTTGACCATACACGAACCTTGACTTTCTTTAGTTCGTTGTAGTACTTCAGGGTGACAGTCTTTTCTGTGCGCTTCACAACAGTGAAACGAAAGATACAGTCGTAATCACATGATGATCGGCTGCTTAGTTGTTGTCCCTCTTTGAACTTGATTACTGCTTCCATGTTTTTGATCCTCCTCTTGAATCAACTTTATTCTAGTTTGTATTTGTTATTTCCACTCAATCGTGTTATTGATCTTTGCCACGAACTCTGGAATCAGGCTGGTAGGAACTCCAGCAACATAGAGCAAAGTCTTGATCTCGTTCTCATATTTCTTTGACTCGTTGTTGTAGGTGTCGTATTTGCTTGAGTCAAGGAATCCAGAGTCGCACTGAAATCCTCTTTCAAGATATTGCTTTGTTTCTTGTGCTCCGTGAATCAAATTGTTCAATGACTTCCAAGCATATTTGCGAGCCGATGCGTAACTTGTAATTACATCAGCCAACTGGTATGCGATCTTTGTTTCGGTTGATAGATCCAATTCCTCAATGCTCAGATTTTTTCCAACTAGAGAACTGATCCTGTATACCGAAGTAAACTCTGTGGTCAGAACTTCTTGAATGTTATTCTTTAGTGTTTCCATTTTGTCCCTCCTCTTGAGACTCTCAAGGTATTTCCTTGATATGGATATCTTAAGGTGAGCAGATACAGATTGCAAACATTCTTTTTGCCCCTTTGCCAGCACGGAATTGTCCGTTAGCACCCTCTCCATGCAGACCATCCGCACCCACCATCAGCCCTGTTTTGCTTGATGATTTCTAAGGCTGCAGCAACATTCACATCTGGCAAAAGTAGATCAGTCGGCACTAGTTCACGATTCAACTTTGTTTGCAAGAATCCCTTTGGATACCATCTCGTTTGTTTAATCCAATAAAGATTGATCTGGAACAAACCGTATGAACCTTTATGTTTTCCAATACGAGTTGGATCATCACTATTTATTGCATCAGTGCCACATCGTGACTCACGAAAAATAATTGCATCAGCCTTAACAATGTCTGCATCATTAAACCCTGCATCGTGCAACATCTCCCACCACTGTCCACACTTTGCATTGTTCTTAACCTTGTACGGCACTTCAATCACACGATCATGAACATGCTGATTCGCAACATAAACAGAACCAGAAACTTGATCGGTGTTTAATGCTTGTGCAACTCCAACAGAACCTGCGAGCAACACGACAACACTTGCGATTGTTTTCCTCATAAATCTTTGCATCACTTCCATCCTTCCCTAGTTTGAATATAGATATAGAACATAAGTTTTTTGATTACTTAAAGTTTCCCTTCGGGGAGTCACGGCGCAACATCTGCACTGGTAGTTCGCCTCAATACGGCGTGTGTCTTAAGTGTAGCAGTGAACCAGAACATATATATATGTTGTTTAATCTCACGAGAGACAAAGTTCTAATGCTCTCCCATCGGGATGCCTCACTCCGATAACCAATTACAAACTCACTGTGCCTCACACTATTGACCAAATCATTTCGTCTCGCATAATTCGGTGCAGCGTGATCTACCCTCGTTCCCGAGTGTTCTCGCCCGCACCTTGCAAAAGGTGTACGCCCTTGCTACTAGCCGATTGTAAAAACTTCTACCTGTCCTCTGGTGGTCTCCAATCATCACCACGACAACTAGGGCAAGGAAACACGACCTTGTAACTGCGATCCATAAACCTTGTTGTTGGCTGCTCTGTTATCTGCTGAGGACTTTCTCCACTGCTATAACGAACACGATTATCCCAGAGAGTCCCATCGCAAACATCGCACGAAATTTCGCTCTGAATTTCAGTCTTGTTCTGCACCTTACGGATGATGTTGTGCATCTCACGCAACGATGAAGGGAACTTCTCACTGTTCAACTTGATCCAGTCAAGTGCCTTTCGTGAATCCTCCAGATCGGCAGCGAGTAAAAAATCATCTACGACCCATGCGTTCTTGACAGTGTTACGACCAATCTGTGTAGTTGGGAACAGTCCACAAATCCTGTCAATCATTCCCTCAATTTGCATAGGTGTCACAAAGTCTCTCCCTCATTCAAGTTGATAAAGATACCCTGACGAACGGGGATCTCCACAAACCATTCGTCTTGTGTGTAAATAGTTGATTTCTGCACGAGCCTTCCCTCCATAAAGTGTTCATGACTGAACACCACTGCCCGTGTGCGCTCGTGGTTCAGAGTGATAAACCATGTTTTCACATCAGGCTGCACAAACTTTCTTTTCCTTACCGAATAGTGAACCGTGTCAAAAGGGAACTGATCACCCTTCCAGTTGTGTTTGACCTCAACTTCCCACGCACACGGTCTGTCACTCCTATCCAATCCAACGAGATCAATCCCATACTGATCAGGGTTCACACCAATCTGGTGACCTCTCCTGTTCAACCATTCAACAACCAGATGTTTCGCAGAGTCGTCATCGTCATACAACTCAGCACTAAACGGCTTACTCACCCGAACCCTCATAGAACGCTTGCATCGCTGGTGCGACTAACTCCTCCCACGCACTCAACCTCATCATAACGAGACCTTCCTTGCCCCAATCATCAGGCATCAGCACTGCTCTCGCAGGCTTACGGCGTGAACCAAAATCTGCCTCGTTACTTTTCACCTGTGCCTCTATACGCATCCAAGCGTTCACTGCAGCCTGAATCTGTTTCCCTGCTTTCACTTCATTAGCGAACAGTGCATCGTTCCAGCGTTCCTCATTACCATCACCGAACTTATGTGAAGGTGCAACACCGAGACGCTTCCGTGCTGTGCGCTGCTTGCTCAACCCCTTCTGACGAGATCTCTTTCCTCGTGCTGCAGGATCACTGCAACCCTTGACACGGCGTTTCCCATCACGACCAGCAACACCCAGAGTGCCGAACTTCGGACACCCATCTAGGTTGCACTTCTCCTGATTCCCTTGACACTCACCTTTGCGTTCATCAGTCATCGTCCTCAACTCCTCTATCACCGCACAATGGTTTCTCTGGTATCGGTTCCTTGCATAGACAACAATACGCCCTCTGTCCTATCGCAATCACTTCACCCCTCGCTTGTTCTTGTGACGCTGTACACGGCGATCTGCAGGGGATAACCCACCGAACACACCCCACCGATCGTCATCCTCTGGGAGATTGATCACTAACTTAAGGCACTCTTTCTTGACGGTACATTTCGTGCAGATCTCTTTGGCTTTATCCCAACGATCCTCTGACAGTGAAGTGGGAAAGAAAACCTCCAGATGTTGTCCTTCACATAGCGCATCCTCTCTCCAGTGATCACGCTTCATCCTCACCTAACCATTCGTTGTATGCGTAAAGGGCTGTGCGTAGTTCCTCTATGGATACTCTGTCTGTCCCGTCAGACCTGACTACAGCACGAGCCGCTGCAGCCAGATCTACGAGGATGGTAATCATCCTGCCTCGTAACGCATCCATCTCCTCAAACGGTTCACTCATCAGCGCAACTCCATCAGATGTTTGATCAACCCTGATGCCTCTTTGCTAGTCAGATCACCTACAGCAGACTTGCCAAATAGTTCCTGCATCACTGGTACGCAGTCACCGTTCACCTTTTCCTTCGCAAGTTTGCTGATCAACCCCTTCTGCTTCTCTGATGCCTTGCCTCCAGAAACAGTCGCCCTTGATATAGGTGTTATGTTCTCAACTGCCATAGCATTAAACGCTGCAGTGATCTCTGCAATCTCCTGTGGCGTAGGTTCACTATCATTCACAAAATCTTGCACCACCTTAGGTGAAGGAACTCCCTTCGCAGGATGATTCTGCACATACGGCTTCGCTTCCTCTGCTCGTTTCATCTGTGCTGCAGGAAGGCTAGCGATCGTAGTGTTATCAGACCAATCTTGCTTTGACCAGAGCGACAACGCAATACCAAATCGCATCGCAGCGTTACGCAGGAAGTCCCCGACAAGTTCCTTGTCTAGATCCTGCTTATCTGCACGAACAGATCCAACGCCCAAAATTGATTTGCCTAATAGCGTGAGAGTCCCCCACATGGTTGCTGTGCCATTCTCAACATTGATTGCTGGTCTCCCATTAACCCACTCAATCGGCTGCCAACTCCATGACGGATCTACCTCTATCAGAATCTTAGTGATATCCGCATGAGACACATACGCCAAATTGATTCCGTTACGAGGGATAGTCCCCACGATCTTTGGATCTGGCGTTGCATACTGATCCAGTACTGCACGAAGTAGTGCCGTGTTCAATTCCTCACTCATTTTCCTTTTCCTTTCGTTACACGCATCACACGAAATGGTGCGCCTTGTTTTTCATATTGACTAACTAACTCTGGATGATCTGCACGCAACTGCTTAGTGTCCAGCGAGGCTTTTCCTGCTTGTTGTTTCCAAGTCACCAACTGCACACCATCAACCGTGCCGATCTCATTCCCCAACATCATCTGGGCTAGAGCATCCTTCGCCTTACTCTCCAAGTCTGCAGCCTGCTTCGCTAATGCACGAGCCTCCTCCAGTTGGTTAGCCCAATCAACTGCACTCGCAGGGAGTTCCACACTCGTAGGTGTCACCTTCCAGATCCGTGCGATATCAGTTGCACTGAACTTGTTGATGTCCTCATCCATCGGCTCACCATCAACCCAACCACCGAATACGGCAGTCTCAATCTGCAGTGCATCAATCGCTGCAGGATTATCTGGCAACTCAACTACAGATATGCGCTGGTCACGATCCAACACCACGAACCATACAGGAACTTGAAGCACTGCTTGTTGTGCCCAACCTTGCCAGAGCCATTCCTCTGGTAGATCCTCACTCTTGTAGATGCTGTACCTCGTTGAAGTCTTAGCCTCAACGATGACAGTGGGGTGTTGTTCATTATCAACACCATCCAGACTGATAGACAAACGCCCGTCACGATAGATCACATCAGGGGTGAATATGTTTGTGCCAAGAATCCTTGACGCTTCCTCTAGTAGTGGTTTCTCCAAAAGGTTACCTCGTCTGAACGCTGCAGTTTCCTCACTCGGTACTGGCTCATTCACTTTGTCTGCGAACAATTCACCACGAGTCTTGTATGGGCTTGATCCCATCAGTACAGGAACATCGGATGCACCGAATACACATCTCCCGTCCTCATCCTTCCATCGTGCTAACAGCCATTCTTTGCTTCCATGTTTTTGTTTCGGTAGTACTTGCATTTTCCTTCTCCTCTGTTTGTTGTTTGATCTAGTTCTACTCAAGGGGTGTAACAGAGTTACTTCGCTGCCTTGCGATCTGACTCTGGGTCACGGATCTCCCAGACCCCACGCTGCACCTTGCGAAAGATATCGGGGCGATCTGTAATGAACTTTCGGATCGTAGGGATTGACAGTCCGCACACTTCCTCAAGATCGTTCACCGTTACAGACTCAAAAACATTCTCACGGCAATACGACATGAGATCTCCCCACGCTTCACGCTTTGCTGCACCTTCAGTACTCCACTTGGCACTACGGACAAGTTCACGCAGCGTTTCAACTGGTACGGCATCTCTGATTGGTTTAGGAACATGAGCGACCCACAACGGGCGACCATACTCGGCGATTGCATCTGCAACTATTTCGGTGGCTTTCATCACTTAACCTCCGTTGGGTTGCAAGTGTATTTGGATTCCCATACCGCAACACGATTAGCGATCTCATCCTCCACTAACTGTGCTTCTGCTTTGATCTTTGCTTCAGCATTAGAGATCAACTCTCTTGCACTTCCACCAATTTGCTTAATGATGTATTCAATTCGTGCTACTGCACAAATTGATTGCGCTTCGTTGTACTCACTCCGCAACATTGCTTTCGCAAGTTCCAATGCTTCCTTGCCAAGTGCTTCCACTCTTGTTATGTCCATTTTGTAGATCCTCCTCTTGAATCTCTGGGGTATTTCCCCATGAGACAAATCTAGGGTGTTGCAACGGGCATTGCAAATATTGTTTGAGCCTTTACCAGCACGGGAATCAGCGAACCCCCAGATCATCTGGCTCGTACTCAAACCTCACCTTGCCCGACTCTCGTAGTTGGTGGGTCATCGCCCAATCAACCTTGTACCCCCACGACTTAGATGTGTCCGTGTACCCATTTATGAATGACCAATCCATTCGCACACCCCACCGCTTCTCTATCACTGGTTTCAATGTTGTGTAGAAGGTACGACCGTGCGATCCTTCATTATCTCTATGACGAGATCCAACTACAGCGTGACACAATTCGTGCGCAAGTGTTTCCCACTCAGTAGCACCACCACAACTACGGCGTGAGATTCGCACTAGCACTGTCCAACCATCCCACAAACCAGACACGCCACCATTTCTTGAATACACCAACTTGATCGGTGGTCGTTTGCGTGTCGTACCATTCGGAAAGAACAAAGCCCAGATGCGATCTGCTTCTTTCTCAAAGATGCGTTGGCGTTGCGCTTCTCGTTTCTTTCTTTCTTTCAACGGTTGCATTTTTGTTGCAACACGCTCACGCTTCACCTTGTTTTGTTCTCGCACAACAGCACTGCGCTGCTCTCGTTTCTTTTCTAGTGATGGTGCAATCCGTTCAACAAGTTTCCCTGTCTTAGATGAACACGGCAGACAATATCTGCGCACATCATTCTTTCGTGGTTTCGTTGGCGCAAGTAATCCATGATCACAGATTGCACACTTCCATCTAACTTGCTTACTCATTTTGATCCTCCTCTTGAATCAATCAGATTTGTACCTGATACATATAGTTTACCATGTTGCAAATCACATGAAATCAAAAAGTACGCAAAACAGAAAAATTGACCTTACGGTTACTCGGTTAAAAAAAATCTGAAAAATATTTTCAGCACTTTTTGGGAGTAACCCCACCTCGTACTAGGAGGCAGGGTTACTCAACCAATTTGTTGCGTGACGGAGAAGGAGAACATCACGCAACCAGATCAGGCTAGATGTTCCGATGCATCCAGTCCACTGCCCAGAACTCTCATTGATTGAACCATCGCAACTGGAATAGATAAAACGCAATCCACCTGATCGTAACTATTCAAAGACTGCACGAGCACAACATGATCAGGCTTTGCATCAGGCAACAAAATGCCACACGAAACAACTACACACGGCTGCTCACTGATCTCGTCTTTCTCCATCCATGTTGTTGTGTCGGCGTGCGCATCATGCCAAATGATCTCTGCAAAAGTAGCCACGACTCACCAACCTTCACGCTTGCGATCTAAACAAAACACTGGTGCTTGAACAGTGATGTTTCTCTCTGGGGTAACAATCGCTAACGCTTGTTGCGGTTGCTCAAATCCGAAGCCCATCAGCATCGCATATTCATCGTAACCCTTCATGCTTCCATTAACGATCATTGACGGAGTGGAAATATATTGATGCCAGTGTCCGAGCCATAAAGTTTGGAACGATTTACCTGTCACCATGTATCGCTGATGTTTCCGTGCTCGCATCCTCATGATCGGCGGATAGATCCCACCGATACCACCACCACCTGACACCTGATCGCCATGCGTTATGAGATGCCCATGCTCATAGATCTTTATTAGAGCATCAGCAGATTCAGGAATAGTGAACGACACTCGCTTGTCTTTGGCGAATGTTCTTTCAACCATCTTGGCAAGTAGCCAATCAAAGTTGGTTTTGACTCTCTGCTTCATTCTCGGTTTGCGTGTAGTCCGACCATGATTACCAACTACTGATACGACATGACACTTCTTGAACTCTGTGGTTAGTAGTTCAATCGCACCTGATAACTGTTCAGCCCAGAACAGCAACGAGCCGATCATCGTGTCCTCATTCGTTAGTGCTAGTTCCTCGTGGATATCTCCAGAGAAAATATCGCCACCGAGAATGATCACTACACCGTCATAGTTCACACCTGACAGATAGTGGCGAGAAAGTTTGATGACATTCTGTGTCCACTTCTCTAAACGCATCACAGCGATATCACGGTTGTAGGCGTTTAATCCTTCCATCTCCTCTGGGTTCACCACTTCATCAAAGTGTGTATCGGACAACATCACAACAAGTGTTGCAGCATGAGCCTTCGGTTTAGTTGGTGCAAGCCAAATAGGAGGCTGCACTGTTAAACCATCCACCTGATCCACAAACGAGAGAGCCTTTTCTAGTTCCTCTAGTTTTGTTTGTAGGCGAACATTCTGGTTTGCAAAACTGTCACGCTGCTTACGCAAACGCAACAACTCTCCGTTACCTTCAGCCTCTACAGCCTCATTGATTTGATCACCTAAGCCCATCAGATACCTTCCCTATTACGCCAACGAACTACGGCGGTTCTGCTTATGTTAATCCCGTTATCTTTCAACACCTGAGCCAACACCGAAGCCGAAATCGTTGGGTTCTGCAAAGCGCACAAAAGGTCATCTCTGTCCTCCCCTTGCATTGATTGAATCGCCAGATCAACTGATGATTGCTTTCCCCCAGAATTAACTGGCGTTTCCTCTATTTGCTTTAGTAACTTTCCCATGCTCACCTTCTCTGTGATCCTGAATATGTTTATCTAACTTGTCATCCACTTTGTTCAAGCCCTTGTAGATCATCTTGAGTTGCATCTGCACTACGGCATGATCCTCACGGTTCTCCCTCCGTGCCTCTTTCGTCTCTTTCTTAAATGATTGCATGAATCCAGCCACAATGCCACCGACTGTTGTGATACAAGCGACAACTACTGCAGCGATCCCCATATCCATTTATGCACCAACGACTACTTGCTCTGGCGGATTCTGTGCGAATACAGCCTTAATCTGTTCAGACGATTTCTTGCCATCCACTTCAACATGGAACCAATCGCCGTTAGGTGCGCCATGAACTGTCTCCTTTGTGTACTTCTGCCACGCCATATCTCTATCGCACTTAGATGCACGACCGTGTGGCGCAGGGAAATAATCAATGATCATCTCAACACCTAACGCATCGGCGTGTTTAATCAGATAGTCCATTGCACTCATCGCATACTTGCGACCACCTTTAGCGACACCACGCTTCCCATCACTCATGTTGCGCCACGAGATGTCGGCTGCACGACCCGTAGCGTGAACGGACAAAGATTCCTTGCCACGCATATTACGAACACCCCACGAACCATTGTTCCACAACGCAGGTGAGTACGCCTTAAATAGTTCTCGCATCAAAGCGGTGAGTTGTGGATGCTCTCCTGCTGCAGCCCCATCCTTGTTGCCAGTGTATGGGCGTTTCATTTCGCTGCCTTCTTGGCTGCAATCTTTTTAGGTGTAGCACCGAACGCTGCATCAATTTCATCGGCGGTAAGTTTGCCATCCACACTTGCACGGGCTAAAGATTCAACTACCTTGAATACGGATACTGCTCCAGCGAGTGCTGCAGCCTTCCAGATTTCCAACTCTGGAGCAATAACTGATGCACCTGTAATCACACCCAACGCATTTGTGAGAAACAACGCAACAATTCTGCCTGTGACATCCTGTACCTTTTTCATTCTGGGTCGCCTTTCCTTAACATTGTTGCCACGAAGTGTACTAGCACCGTGAGACAAGTAATCCAGAGAGCCTGTCGCAAGGTAGTTCCAGAGAGAGTGAGCAACACTAAACCTGTGCCAGCCCATACCCATGCGTTCTCTATCAGATAGTCGTGAATCTTTTTCATGGTCGCCTCGTAGAAACTGGAGAAGGTAAAGCGACCAGAATTGTAGTGCCTGCGATTATCGTGCGCCGTACAGCAACATTCACTGCAGATCCAGTAGGAACATATGTGGCGAAACCATCGTTGCTAAATATGTTGATTGTTTCCTCAAACGCTTCACGAACTTCATCAGGAACTTCAGGATCGTTTAATGCATCAGCGATAACGGCTGCCATTGACTCCGATAGTTGGGTTGGTTCAATCTCTTGAAATAATTCTTTTGCTTGCTCACTATTTATCGCCGTTAGGATCTCGCCTGCGCTGACAAGTTGTTCGGCTTGTGAACTAGTCAAGTCGCTTGCGAGAATCTGACCCACGATTTCAGCGACCTCATCTGGGGATGATTCAGATAGAACAGCCAAAACGCTAACGAACTGTTCTGTGGTCAGAGGCTCATCAGGGGAAAAGAAAGTTGATGGGGTTACTTCCACACTCGTAGAAGTTTCCGAAGGCTTAGGGAGGCTCGTAGAGGTGTCTGACGGGATTATGGGTGCAGTAGTTGAAGGTGGCAAAGGCTCTGTAGTCTGTGGGTATGTGGGCAGCGTTGTTTCTGGTAGGGGTTCTGGCAGGATCGTTGTGGCTGGTGTTGAAGTGGTTGAGTGAGATGGTTCGGGCAATAGAGGAGTGGGAGGAATAGATGTTGTTGTTGTTGAAGTTGTTGTGGTTGTCGTGGCTGGCAGTGTGCTTGTTGTCGTTGTCGTGCTTGGCAGTGTTGTTGTGGGCAGACTTGAAGGGGTCGTGGTACTGGAAGAAGAAGGGGTTGTAGATGAGGTTGTTTCTGGGATTGTTGATGTTGTTTGTGGTGCTGCCGTTGTGGTTGGCAGGAAAGTAGTCGTTGTTGAAGTAGTCGTTGTTGAAGTTGTTGTTGTCCCAAGCGTGGAAGTTGTCTCAGGTGTCGAAGGTTCACTAGTAAAAAACTCGGGCTGAATAATCGCCCAACCTGTGTTATCAATGTTCCACGCAAGCATGAAGCAGGTATAACCGCCGTTCTCATAAAACCACGCATCAACAGGTTGTGTGCCAGCCTCAATATCAATCAACCCTGTCTCTGTCGCAGAACATCCTTGATCCTGCCAAACACCAAACTCCTCTAAACCAATCTTGACTGTGCCACCATCATCTGACGCAATAAAGAACTCAATCGTTTCATGCTCAGGGATCTGCAGATAGCCCGTGTAGTGCAACATGAAAGAATCCCAACCGCACTCACCAAAAAGATTCTGTTCATAATCCCAAGTCGCATTGATAAATGGCTCAACACTGCTACCGCATAGAGGGTAAGCAAGATCAGACTTCGTTGGTGGTATCTCATCTATCTGATAGCCACGAACTAGCAACCCTGTTTGTGTGGCGTGCGCAGGTTGTGGTGCGAACAGTGCGAATAACGCAACAGGTAGAAAAACTAGCCAGCGTGAACGCACATCAGGCTTCAGGTAACCATTCGGTAGCGGTGTTACCTTTCGCAACCCACGCATCATAAGCAGCCTTGTTCGGGTTGTCGTCAGTTAAAGGGAACGACATAACTCCACCGTCTGCTAATGGATGCAAGATGTGGCGCTGAATGTCGCCATTTGTGTTTTCAATGTCAAGATAATAAAACATTACAACTCCGCACCAAATCCAAGATAACTTCCTGCACCATTTTCAATCACAAAATAAGTTCTGAACGCCGTCATACCAGTCGTCACAATTTTTACAGCAGCATATGTTTCAGAACTTACTGAACCGTCAAGGGTTACGGCTGAAATTGATGTTGCAGCATTGACCAAATCAAAAGCACGAAGGGTATTGGTATCAACAGATGTTGGAGGCACACGCATACTTACTGGTAAAGGAACAAGACCATAAGCGTCAGTTGATGTTTGCGCTACTGTCGTTGCAAAGTTTCTTGCTCCAGTTGTGCGCTGATAGTACCGTTGGCATTTGGCAAGCGTTACACCAATGTCCTCAAACTCAAATGGTGTAGCAACAGAACCAACCTCAAGTTGAACACCTGTTATCTGCCAATAATTGTTGATAGCGGCAGCCACATTGGTTTGACCTACGAACTCATCAGCAGCCACAGCAGCAGTCCATGCTGTTCGCAAAGTTCCAGAGGATGTATTACTTCCTGCACCTAATCCAAAACGAATTAACAAACTCAATTCATTATTATTATCAAATGCGCCTGTTGTGTCGGCAGCAAAAATAAGTGTTTTCTTTTCCCAAGTAGCAGAAGCAGTAATTGTGTATGTTCCAGAAACTAAGCGGTTGTTATCAATGTCAGAAAGAGTTATTACATAAGTGCCTGTAGTGACATTTGATTTAACCCAAAATGACAGTGCGAATTGTTTAGCGGATGCCGTTCCTTTGCAGAACTGCTGTATGTTTTGCCCTTCAAGTCTGTAACCAACCTGCAAATTGTCTCCTGCTGCAGGTGAAGCATCAGCCGTAGTACATAGAACCTTGAAGGAGTTACGCAAACCTGAACCAGTTGGCGCATCAGTCTCCACAGTATTTGTCCAAGTTCCCATTGTTGTTGGATAAAAGCCCCATCTGTCAGCCGTGTTATATGCGAGGCCTGCTCCAGTTGTAATACCTGCAACGCTTGTTCCTCGTTGTGCAACCTGCATAGCACCATTGATAATCACATTACGGTTTGACAAAGCCTGCTCACCAATATCTGAACCCAACAGGTTCACCCAAGATGAACCGTTATACAACCAAAGTGTGTTTGTGTCGGTTGTGTAAGCGAACATTCCTTCAGCCAATGTTGGTTCACCTGCACCACCGAAGGCTGCATCACGGGTTGTGGTGGATGTGAACCGCATAATGGATTGATCCATTAGAAAAGTATTGACCTGATCTGCAGTGAGAACACTGCCACTGGTAAAGAGTTTTGCGCCTGCGCCTGCCATAATGCCTCCTAGTGTAACACTCAGGTCAGAGCGTTAGTTGAATCCATGACCCCATACAGGCTGTCATCCAAAATAAAAGCGTACACCAAATCCGCTACCGCTAAACCATATTCCACCGTATGTGAACTAGGCGTGATCACATGACGAATATTCTCAATGCTGTAATCCTTAGTCACAGTCGCTGGTGTTCCAGTTGGGTAGGTGCGTGTAATACGAACCACATCAGCAATATCAACAGCAGTCAAGACCACTTGATTCGCAGAACTTAACGGATTGTAAATTGTCTGGATACGGTCAAATCTGTATTCGGGTTCTTTGTATCTATCCAGCAGATCGGCTGCCAAAACCAATGCTGCAGCATCATCAACCAACAGCAACCCTGAAAGATTAAGTGTTGAAATCCCGTATTCGGTTTGTGATGCAACATCATTAGCGATCTGATCTGTGCCACCCTCAACCGAACATACCACCTTGTTATATAGGAATTCTTGACCATACATAACCGACAGGCTGGTGTAAGGGATATCTGTTCCAGCGTCAGAAAAGTATGCGCTAGGTGCAGTGAACGAGGCTGCGATACGGTCAGTAAAAGTTAGATCACCATCTGCAGCAACAAAGAAATATCCCTGCTCACTGGTAGCGACCTGTTGCAAATAGGTCAGAACATTGCTGTTGGCATCTATTGCAAATGTTGCCCCACCACCCAATGTTGCTGCACCAGCATCAATGTCACGGGTCGCAGGATAATTCACTTCAGGCAAATCAAGAATCGCAGAAACCCGTGCGCCAGACAACTGCTGTGAAGGGGTAATAGCGTTCTCTGTAAAAGTGTTTGCCAACAGCACAAAGTCATCTGCAGCCGTGATCGTCACATAACTATTCTCGCTAGTCGCATTAGGGTTGTTCGGCTCATACGAAACATCAATATCTGTGATACGCCCTGTGAATAGTTGAACTCCGTCAGAGAAAATTGTTACCTTTCGGCGTGGTGTCACTCCTGATTTCCCTGTTGAAACATCCCAATAAGGTGAACTCTCGTTGATTGGGTCAAACCTACGATCACGATTCAACAAACGAACAGTGCAAGTTCCAGCATTAAAGTTTTGCAACTGATCAGAACGACCTCTGCTAATGCTTATCTCTTGACAGAACTGTGAAACATCATCACCGACCAATGTGCCACCGAAAATGTCCTCATCTAAAACGCCATCCTCTGCAGAGTCCAAAGTGAAAATATTGACAGGGAAACCCAATTCCATCAGAACGGTAATTTCCTCACCCCATGCCATAGGTGTCATATCATGCAACCTTCAGTGGTAACGCACCGTTTCTGCGTTGATACCTAGTCAAAACATCTACGATTTCGTCACCTAGTTTCGCAGGATCTGTTCCCATGCCAGCATTGATTGTCACATTAATTGTCATGCCTGACTGCAACTTATCCAGAGGGATGACTGCTTCTGGTCCAGCCTCACCGATAAGCGCACGAGTTGGTCCAGTAACAATGCCTCCAGTAGCAAACGGCGTGTAACGGCGCATCTCCAGAGCATCAGCCTGATCTGATGTAAGCGCACCACGAGCCACTGCTGCATCTAAACCTGCTCTTGCCCAAGACGAACCTATTTCTGCAACAGCAGATGTTGGTGAACCATATTTCGCTTCTGCTGCAGTAGCACCTGCACCACCAACCCGTGCTGCAAGTGCTTTTTCCTCTGCTTCACGGAGACGATCAACTGCTTCCGTCTGTCGTTCAATCGCTTCAGTGACCGCATCAGTCGCATCAAGTTGTGTTTTCTTAGCATCATTCAACTTGTCTAACGCTTCTGTGTATGCGTCACTTCCTTCCTTCGCACCATTCACAGCCTCATCTAACAATGTTTCTGCTTCAGCAAGATCATTTGTTGCATCCACCTGCGCCTGTGTTGCATCCTTTACAGCGAGTTTCGCTTCAGCGAGATTGATTTCTGCTTCACGAATAGCCTGCGCAGATGATTCAGGATCTTTGCGAATATCTGCGAGATCCTTTTCAGCCTCACCGACAGCAAATACTGCACCCTCAACATCGTACCCAGCACGCTCAACAGCACGCTGCGCTCTTTCCAAAGCGACCTGACGATCCCTAGCCTGCTTACTATTCGCACCATATCCAGCAACTATCTGATTAAAATATGCCTGCGCATCAGTAAGTTTTGTTGTTGCTTCAGCAAGACTCGTGCGAGATTTCATCAAAGACTTGTCAGCATCACGAGCAGACTTCTGTGCGGAACTCATCCCCTTCAGCGCATCAATATATTTCTGTAGTTTTTCTCCAGCAGTCTCAACCGCTTTCGCTGCGCTACCACTTCCTGTGGCTGCAGTATCGGCGACATCCTTCAATGCTTTGACAACTTTTTGGACTCCGCCCTCTTTCTCTGCCATCGCTCCAGCGACTTCTGCAACAGATCCGATCTGCTTTCTTGCACCCTTCGCTGCATTAGCAATACGCCCGAACTCAACTTGACCAATGTGACCTAGTTCCTCAAGGTCTGCACCAAAAAAGTTTGCAGCCTTGATCAATAAGTTGATTCCGTCAATGATTCTGTTGATTACAAATATCCAAGTATTGAGCCAATTCTCAATGAGACCAATAATGAAATTGATCACGGAGTTAATCACCTTACGAACTGTCTCAAACTTCAGATACAGGGCAACTGCTGCCACACCTAAAGCGATAATGCTTGCAACCACGATTCCAATAGGGTTGGAAAGTAGTGCAACATTAAACAAGTTTTGTGAAATAGTTGCAGCGATAGTCACTAAACGAATCGTTGTAAATGCTGCAGCGAGAACGAGCAACATATTTCCGAATGCACCCATGTTTGTTGTTAGGTTCACAAAGTCACCTGCCAACATTTTGATGCCTGAACCTAGTCCTTTTTCGCCAATAACATCAGCAAGTTTCGTTAGATACGGCACAACTTTTTTGATAACGAAGTCTGCAAACTTTTCTATATAAGGAATAAGGATCGCACCGAACTCCTCTGCCACATTCCCCATCGCTACCTTCATACGGTCAAAACCTGTAGCGGTTGCTGCAGCCGTACCACCGACCTGCGATTCAACTTCAGCGAGAATCAACTTTTGTGCGCCTAGAACATCTCCAGATGCAACTAATGTTTTGATTTGTTCCTTCTGTTGTTCAGTGAAGTTAATACCTGCACGGCGTAATGCAGTAATTCCTTTCACGGGATCACTTAAAGCCTTACCCAGTTGCATTGCTGCAGCATCAGCCGAACCAAAAACATTGCCCAAATCCTGTGCCGTGATAACAGCACGATCAAAAATGTTGTTATTTTCTCCGACCTGATTTTGTACTTGCTTAAAAGTGAGCAAAAGGTTGGCTGACTTTTGGATTAGTTCATCATCCACACCAATCTGCATGGAAAGTTTTTCTGACAGATTGCTCACCTGCGTTGCAGTCACATTTGCTGCACCACCCGTAGCCTTAATGATCGCATTTGTCTGCGCCATAACTTTCTGGGATTCATATGCAGCCGAAGCAAGTTTGTAGCCAATAGCACCTGCAGCGACAGCGACACCTGCAGCGACTTTCGCAACAGTCTTAAGTGTGTTTGTCATCCCCTTATCAAAGGTACGCAAACCGAAGGTCGCTTTATTTCCTGCGCCCTCAAGTTTTTGGAAATCCTTAATAGCCCTAGCGATTCCCTTACTGTCAAAAGTGGAAACTATGTTTACGCCAACTGCCATAGGGTTATCCGTTCAATCGCTTCTGTACTGCACCATCAATCTTGCGAATTGAAACTTCAACTGCTTTCTCAATTAGTGGCAAATGTTTTTCGGTTGCAGGATACATTACACGGGAACGGTATCTGCCCTTTCGTGTTTTCACCTTTAGATGTTTGTCAAGGTTCGCAACAAACTTCTGACCTGCACTAGCACCTGCACCACGACCTGAACCGACAGTAGATCCTGCCGAGTCATAAACCTGACCACCTGCATCGGACTGTTGCAAACGGATCAAACCATGTTGCCCTATGCCTGTTGGTTTCTTGGTAGAGACAGCGACACGAACTTTGTTCTTTGCTGAACTTCCGTTATATTGAGGAAGCCTTGCCTTGCCTTTGCGACCCCCAGATGTATGCCAATTCAATAGTGGTTCGTCAGGGAACTCACGACCTACCGCTTCGGCTGCAGGCTTCGCAGATAACTTGAGATCCTTTTCAATAGTGTTATACGCTTCACGCTCATACTTGCGTAACTCTGCAAGAGTTTCACGAACTCCGTACACTTCCACATTGATACTCATAGTATGCCGATACTACTACCGTCTGCGATTAGCCCGTTCTGCTTTCTTGTTCAGATAATCCAGCATGGCTTGAATCATTACATCGCCCTCATCCAGCAACACTGAAGGTGCGATACCTGTTTCGCAAGCAAGATAGGCAACGATCCAATGTGCGGAGTCGTCACCTAGTCGGCTTTTGGGGTTTCTACTTCCTCACGGATTTCAACTGTAGTGACAGTGTTAATCCAGTCTGGATCAAACTTCAGACTTGTTTTGCGTGTGCGTGTCTCACTATGCCAAGCGAGCCATGCGAGGTCGGTTAAACGGATCTCTGTCTCAAAGCGTGCAACACTTCGTTGCCATGTTCTCTCAAACGCAACGAAGTCAGCGAACACTGCATCTACTTCAGATTTCGTACCGTCATTGAACTCAACTGTTAATGCAATTTTCATTGCTGCTCCTTCTAGTTGTTTGGTTTAGAAATTACGAGGTTGTCTTGACCAATGTTCCGCCAGTGAATGTCAGCGAAGTCATTGCCAATTCTCCAACAGCACCCGAGACAGGTGTGTGACTTGCCAGATAAGTTCCCGAAACAGTGTAGAGAGGGTTTGTTGCACTAGTCGCTGCTGCACTTGAGCGAACAGTAACAGTCGTCTGCTGCCCTACTAATGGGAAAATAGTTGCCTCAACATTGGCTGCAGCAAAATCTTGCATGAACTCAATAGTGATCGTGTTGTTCTGCAGACCACCAACGAACGAACGGTTGCCACCAAACGCTGTCACTTCAACTGATTCCACTTCGTAGTTGAGTTCAACAGAGTTTGACCTATTGCTAAGCACTACACCGTTGACCGTGATATCAGCATTTGTTAAAACTACTTGAGCCATGATTATTTTTCCTGTTCGCTTGTAACTGTCTTAGAAACTTTTGCACTGACTTCAGCAAGATGACCTGCTTCAACCAACGCTGCAATGTTACACCCATCCAATGCCGAACTGTCCAGCACTTCACCCTGCTTACCTGCTGAAAAGTTGTCGCTTAATACTTTGTAACTTGTCATGTTCGGTTTCCTATCCGTGAACTTCCACTTGCATTTGAATAACTAGAAACTGTGCACCGCCAGCGTCAAGGCTGGTGATGTCTGCACCCGAGCGTACTATGAGAGTTGAGCATACGCCACCGAGAGTCGGATCGCCTTCAATCGCTGCACGAACACTCTTAGCCCCAGAG
>Ga0079301_1000526_pt1 | contig 18538 bp, 13 predicted proteins | sample Wag4_2014_7_11_3_FD_74797 | JGI IMG/M metagenome (GOLD analysis project Ga0079301, IMG submission 74797) | Fresh water mixed with fracking chemicals microbial communities from Ohio, USA - Utica-2 Time Series FC 2014_7_11 | ecosystem: Engineered > Industrial production > Chemical products > Input... | reverse complement strand
CCCGCGAAGGCGCGTCCAGCAAGGATCGAGGCGGATCACGAAAGAATGCGGGTTTCGGCGATCGCCCGTCCGCCTCGATCCGCGCCACGAGCGGGCCGAAATCCGACCCGCATGCCCAGGGCATTTGCCGGGCGTTCCACGCGGTGAGCCGCGCCAGATGGACGTCCTGGCCAGGCTGGTGGATGCACGACCATCAGACAGGTGACATGCTTCGAGGATTTGCATGACCGTATCCTTTGCATCGTCTTGACACCGCACTTCGATCTTATCATAGTGAAATCATGTTGCGTGGATGATGGAGCGTTTCCATGTCTCGTCGACGTCGGATCTTCCCGTCACCCGAGGGGACGCATCCCCACGAGGTCTTCCGGGAAGGGGAGCACCTCGACCCGCCATGGTACGACCCGCTCGAGGGAGCCGTGGCCGAGATGACCCAGCGCGTGTTCCGGGTGATCGTCATCTACGACATCCCGTGCGATCGCCGTCGATCCCGCCTTTCCAAGGCCCTCACCGGCTATGGCACCCGCATCCAGCTCTCGGCCTTCGAGTGCCACCTCACCCCGACCCAGCTCGAAACCCTGAAGACCCGGGTCCGCCCCCTCATCGTGGAAGCCGAGGACCTTCTCCGCATTTACAAGCTCTCGGGGACCCCCGAGATCACCGTGTGGGGGAACGTCCCCCTGACCCGCGACGAACCGTACATCATCATCTGAGTCTGCCTCTCCGGGAGGACCGCATGACGACCCTCTACGTGACCGAGCACGGCGTGACGCTGTCCCTGAAGCAAGAGCAGCTCACGCTGGTCAAGGAAGGCTTCATGCTCAGGAGCCTTCCCATCGAGAAGGTCGATTCCGTGACCGTCCTGTCGAGTTCCCACATGGAACCCGCCCTATCGTTCGCCTTGCTGGAACGGGGCATCCCCGTCACTTTCCTTTCGCCGTCAGGCAAGTACATCGGGCGTCTCGACCCCGTCCAGGGGCAGAACGTCGATCGCCAGATCGCCCAGTTTCGCGCCGTCGATGACCCGATCTTCTGCCTGAAGCTCGCGCGTCGCACCGTCGCGGCCAAGATCCGCAACGGACGCACCCTCCTGATGCGCTACCAGCGCGATCGCCCCCACGAGGCACTCGCGATCGCCATTCCCCGTCTGCAGACCGCCGAGCGCGAGGCGGCCGAGGCCATCGATCTCGAGATGCTCCGGGGCCACGAAGGCCACGCGAGCAAGGAATACTTCCGGGCCCTGGGCGCTCTCCTGCCGCCCCCGTTCAACTTCACCCTGCGCAGCCGCCGCCCGCCCATGGATCGGGCGAACGCCTGCCTGAGCCTGGGCTACACCCTGTTGCTGTACGCCTTCTACACGGCCGTCCGGGATCGCGGCCTGCATCCGTATCTGGGCTTCTACCACGCTCCCCGCCACGGTCACCCGGCCCTGTGCAGCGACCTCATCGAGGACTGGCGGGCCCCGTTCATCGATGCGCTCGTCGTCAGCCTGGTCGGCCATCGCGAGCTCGATCCGGATCAGTTCACCGAGGCGCCCGAACCGGGTGGCATCTATCTCGGCGGGGAGGGCCTCAAGGTCTTTCTCAACCGCTTCGAGCAGCGCATGCGCACCTCGAACCGTTACCTGACCTACGTCGACCACGCCGTCACGTATCGCGAATCGATGTCCTTCCAGGTCGGGTCGCTGGCACGCGCCATCGAGCTCAAGGATGCCGACCTCTACCGCCCTCTCGAGGTGCGCTGAGCGCCCCCCTTCCGGGGCAAGAGCCGGCTACGGGAACTGGCGCCCCTGTGCCACTGTTCCCAGCGCTCGACATCCTGCGACTCCAGCGCCAATCCTGTGGAGAGCCGCTTGACGATGTCTCCCAGGTGCCCCAGATCCTGGTCACGCTCGGCGCGTGCAGCAGCTGCCGCCCGTTGCGTCCACTGGCCCACACACGTTTCCCATCCGGGGGGCCACAGCGCGGTGGCGAATCGTCCGGACAGTTCTCCCAGGACGTACAGGACGTGCGCGAGTTCATGAGTCGAGCCCGGTCGGCACGGCAGGCTCGCCATCCACTCCCAGACCTTCCACACGACCCGCGGATCGCGTGCCGTCTGCGGCGACGCCATCTGGCCGAGGGCCCAGCGGGCCGGAAGGACGAGACGGGATTCCCGGGCTTCCGCGAGGCGACACGTCAGGTCCAGCGCCCGGGTGGACTGCCCGACCCTTCCGAGCGCATACAGCGCATCCGGCCAGATTTCGGCCCATTCGGGCCAGTCGAGCACCCCCAGCACCATGTCCTCGCTGGTCGGACTTCCCATCCGGGCAAGGACCATCAGACAGGGGGTGATCACCTGCGAGAGCCACTCATTCCTGGCCTGGGCCGTCAGCATCGCCCAGGCGTAGGGGTCGAGCAGGGGTTCCAGCCTGCGGGTCACGTCTTCGAAGCGGTCCGGGCGCTTGCTCACGCGGTAAACCAGGTGGACCAGCGTCGCACGGAGGGCCGCAGGTTTGGCCGTCGGGTGCAGCGTGGCCAGCCAGTCGTCGAGGGGCATCGGTCCCGGATCCGCGACCGTCAGGTCCCGGAAGTCCTCGGGGCGTGGGGGGCGTTCCACCCACGAGGAACCGGACCCGTCGTCCAGCAAGATCATCTCGTCCGGCCACGGATCCGGTTCGACCGGATGGACCGGTTCCAGGGGGGATTCAACCCGCGGGGAGGCAGGCGGTCCCTCCACGGGGGGGGCATTCATCGGTCCCTGAGCCACTTCCGTCGGTGGGGCAGCCGTCGGGTCGAGCGTCACGCTCGTGGCCGGATCGCTGCTGCCCTCGATCTGGAGTCTGACCGACAGGCCCTGATGCCGATCCACCGTGAGCCACATCGCGATGACGTCCCCGACCCGCACGGCGGTGGGCATCGGGATGCTCCGTCTGGCCAGCGGACGGTTGGGGGGCAGGGTATCCGGTCGATCTCCCACCCAGAACGGCATGTCGAGGCACGTGATGCCCCCGACGGGCACCTCCAGCCGGATGGGGTCCAGGCTCGTGTAGGGCAAGGGAGTCCCCGCTGGCACGAGCGGGACCACCAGCCGACCGTCGACCTCGAGCCCCAGGGTCTCGGGCAAGAGGGGACGCGTGTCGATGCCGCTGGCGCCCGGATCGAGACCGATCGCCGCCCCGCGTGCCACGGCGAGATCCGGATCTCCGACCACGAGCGGGGGCTTGCCGAACAGTCGCGTCAGCCGTTCCACCAGCCATGGACACCGCGTGGCGCCGCCGTTGAGCAGGACCTCGTCGACCTCGACGGGGACCCCGTCGGTCCCTCGCGCGCGGGCCAGGACGTCGAACACGGGGGTGAGCACCGTGCCGGGCGCCGGTGCCTGCTGACCGAGCACGGCCTCCTCGGCCAGCAAGGGGTGCAAGACTTCCAGATGGTCGCGGACCCCGTGTGTCGTGACCAGGTGCCGCCCACCGGGCAGGTCGGTCACCTCGACGGGCACGTCGGCCTGGCAGGCCTCCAGGGGCGTTCCCCGCTGCAGCTGTTGCAGGACTTCCTCGACGAGGGCGATCTTGGCGTGTTCGGCCGCGTCGACCAGCCTCCGGTCGAGCAACCGGGCCTCGGTATCCGAGATCTCGGCCAGATCGAGGGCGAGTTCCCGGCGGAATCTCGCCGCGATGCGGCGGTCGATCTCGTCTCCCCCGAGCTCGGTATACCGTCCGATCGCGAGGTCCTGGATCTCGGTTCCCGACCCCGGGACGAGGCGTACCTCGTGCAGCGACACGTCCAGCGTGCCACCCCCCATGTCCACCACGAGCAGGTTCCGTGGACGATCCCAGCCGACCAGGCATGCCGGGATCTCGCGGTGCACGCACCGATCGAGGAAGTCCAGCAAGGCCGCACGGGGCTCGTCGAGCAGCACGGGCAGCGGGGCCCCTGATTCGTCGTGGGTGGCGATCCCGACCTCGCGCATGGCGGCCAGCGTCTCGGCCCGGCGATCGCCATCGAACGAGGCTGGAACCGTCACCAGCACCTCCATCCGTTCGGCCGCGAGCTGGCGCCGCACCTCGCTCAGCACGCAGTGCAGGACGCAACGGGCCGCATCGCGGGGAGTCGAGCATCCCGTGTCGGGGGGATAGTTCCAGCCCGTACCGAGCAGCAGCTTGTGACGCCACACGACGCGTTCATCGCGCATCGCGAGCGTGAGCGCCAGCGGCCCCACCACGGGGCTGCCTTCCGGAGGCACGTACACGGCGCTCGACACCTTCTCGCAGGTGGTGAACCCGCCCCCACGGTCCCGGACCTTCAACCGGAGGACCCGGGGACGCTGCCCGGGAAGACTCCAGGCGGCGACCGTGTGGGTCGTCCCGAGGTCGATCCCGACCCGGATCGCGGCGAGACTCACTTGACCCCCGCGACCTGAACGGCCGAGCGCACCTCGAGCAGCACCTGGACGTGGTCCTCGCTCAGCGTCCGTCCTGCGGCCATCTGGATGGCCACCTCGAGCAGGCGTCTTGCCGCGAGCAATTGCCCGTGTTTTGGATTGGTCCGAAGCAGGTCGCCCAGACGTCCTTCCAGTTTCTGGAGCGCTTTCAGGAGGGCCACCTGGAAGGTGGGGCCGAGCTTCCGGTCCGGATATCGCGTGTCGACCCATTCGGCCAGGGCGTACACGAGATCGCGGAGCACCGAGGGCTGGGTTTCCACGCCCGCCACGGCTATCAGGTGGTGCAGGCAGGACTCCAGCCACTCCTTGGGCATGCCGGGTTCGGCTTCCCGCGAGCCCAGCCGCCCGGCAGCCCAGAGCGCCGCCGTCCGGATGCCGGATTCCTGGTGCTGGACCAGCCCCGCGACGACCTCCAGACAGGTCCGCGTGTGACCGCACCGTCCGAGGCCGTACAGCAAGGGTGGCACGAGAAACAGTCGCGGAGCGACCACCTCGAGCCAGTCCAGCAGCAGGCGTTCGCCTTCCGGTTCCCGGGTGAAGCCGGTCGCGTGGAACAGATGCACGAGGACGAACCGGGCGTAGGTCGAGGCCTGCGGCTCACGACCGTTCGCCCAGCGCCTCGGCAAGATGAGGCGCTGGAAGAGGGCCATGGCCGGTCGGCGAAGCTCCGCTTCCCGTTCGGCCAGACGCCCGATGATCCGGACGAGTCGCCCGAGGCCCTCCTGGGGAAGCTGCTGATTGAAGGCCTCCATCCAGGCGTGCCCGACCGAGAGGCGATTGGCTGCATTCAGGGCATCGGCCTCGATGCCCATCACGGAAGCCCGCATGTCCGGATCGTCCTGGAACACGCCCGGGCGCATCAGGGCGAGCCAGGCCACGTAGTCCTCGATGTCCTGCCCGGACAGGGGGGGGCCGGAAGGAGGAGCCGGCTCCAGGTTTCTCCGGACGGTCGGTGGGGGCGTCGGTGGAGACGTCGGAGGAGACGAGTCCGTCCCGGCCTCGGCGCCCGCCTGGATGGCGATGCGGAAGCGCTGTTCCGGGTGGCGCGTCACCCAGGCCTCGAGGACGAGGTCATGGGATTCGTCGACGTGTAGCTTGACGCTGATGTTTTCGCCCTGGGACAGGGGCCCCGGAAAGTGCAGGCGCCGGGTCGCCAGGGGACGGTTCGGTGCGCGGGTATCGCGTCCCTCTCCGACCATCAAGGGCAGGTCGATGTACCGGACAGCCTGGCGATCCGGGGGGACGGAGAAATCCGCGAAGGTCGGTGATGCGGCGGGCAAGAGGGTACCGGCCTGGATGAGCCGGCGCACCCCGCCCCCCCTCACCGCGAGACCGATGCTCTCGTTGAGGACGGTGTGGATCTGGTGCCCCTGGGCCAGCCATTGCTGGAACACGACGGCCCCCCTCGCGACCGCGAGGTCCGGGTCCCCCAGGGCGATCGGCTCGAATCCGAACAGGTCGCGCAGGCGACGCTGGACGGCCTGAACCCGGGTCATCCCGCCATTCAGCAGCACGGCATCGACCCGGACCCATTCGCCGAGGGCCGCGTGGGCCTTCGCGAGGACGTCCAGGATGGGGATGACGAGATTCGGTGCCGGATCGAGTTCGGGAAGTCGGCGGGCATCCTCGAGGCGCAACTCGGGAGCCAGCAAGGTCCGGACGGCCCGGGCATACCCCTCGGCCGTGAGGGTGGTCTGGAAGGTCCGGTTGGCCGGCAGATCCCCGCGGATGACGTCCACGGTCACGGACTCGTCGTCCGCCACGCCGAACATGCGGTTCTGGTCGAGTTCGGCCGTCAGTTCTTCCTTGGCCTCGCAGGCGAAGCGTCGGAAACGTGCGCGCAGGTTTTCATGTTCGGCCGGATCCACCGCCCCGCGGGCCGCGAACTCGGCCAGCCAGGCCTCGCCCAGCACGGCATCGAAATCGTCGCCGCCGAGGCGCGTGTAGCGCGAGACGGCCAGATCCTCGACCTCGAATCCCGTACCCCCCTTGGCGGGGGAAAGGGCATGGAGCGAGACATCGAGGGTCCCCCCACCGAGGTCGAACACCAGCACGTGGGTGTCCGCCCGCACGTCGAGGACCGTCCGCGGGATCTCCCCGCGCGCCTGGCGGTTCAGGAAGTCGTAGAGGGCCGCGCGGGGCTCGTCGAGCAACGTGACGATCGGCTTGCCCTCGTCGTCCCGGATGCGGATCCCGGCCCGTTCCATGGCCTCGAGGGTGGCGCGTCGCATGTCGGTGTCGAAGCTGGCCGGAACGGTCACGACCACCCGGTCGGGATCCACGTGCAGCTGACGTCGGGCCTCATGGAGCAGGTGCTGCAAGATCCAGGTGGCCACGTCCGTGGGCGAGACCGCCTGTCCGGCGGCGGGATACCGGGTGGTACGCCCGATCCGGCTCTTGCTGCCCGAGATGACGTCCGGCGATCGCCCCACCAGCGCCAGGGGCAGGTCACCGACGACGGGCAGGCCGTCGGGCCGCACGAGCACGCAGGAAGGCAGGGGGGCACGGCGTGCCATCCCGCCTCCCGCCAGCTGACGCTGGACGTCCAGGACCTGCGGGCGCACGGGATCGTCGAGCGTCTGCTCGCCCCAGGCGAGCACGCTGTTGGTCGTTCCGAGATCGATCCCGAGCCACAGCTCCGGCATGGGGCACCTCCTGCTAGGACGTGGGCACGACGGCCTGCGCCTCGACCACGGTGGGGCGCCCGATGGGTTCGCCATTCCATGACCAGCCGGGACGCGTCACGACGACCTGCTTGGGGGAGCCATCGAAGGGGGCCCCGGCATACTCGAAGTCCGCCGATTCCTCGAGCCCGAGAGTCAGGTGCTTGCCCACGGGGTAGCGCGGTCGGAGCCCGCCGGTTCGGAGGAACTTCTCGAGGTTGAGGACGACCGCCGCCATGGGTTCGAGCAGGGATTCACGAGGCTCGACATCCTGGCGCCAGGCATCGGCCAGCCGGTGGATCCGGTCGAGCAGATGGTCGTAGCGCGAACCGTTCATGCGCATGACCCAGGCCAGCACCGGATCGGGCGCGGGTTCGGGGTCCGGGGTGGTGTCCTCGACTGGTTCGGGGACGGGGGCGATGGGCTCCTCGGCCTGGGGTTCCGAGTTCGGTATCGTCACGCTCGATTTCGCTTGTTTGCTGCTCTTGCGTGCAGGGTGCTTTTTATGTTCGGAGGAACCCTGTCGATCCGCATCAAGTGCCAGTTGATAATCGTCAAGGAGGTTTCTCAGACAGGATTTCATCAGTCGAACATCTGCCGTGCAGGTTACGACCCTGAGTTTTCGGCTCAGTTCATCGCGTCTTTCAGGAGGGGTTATAGACGTGATGATGCGTTGAATGTGCAGGATGAACGGGATGACATACCAGATCGAACTCGAATCAAGCAAAACTGTTTGCTTGAGGTCGCTCCAGAACTCGGATCCGGGCTTAATTCCGCCACGCTCCAATCGCTGCAAGAGTGGGCGAATCATGTTCTCGTCTTGCGATGAGAACCAGAGATACTCACTGACTGCAGCAAGATCGCGCTTGGCAAGCCAGGGCATCGTTTCTTGCAAAGCCTGCGGAATCAAGTCATTCGTCAGGGGTTGACGAAGCAAGTGAAGGCGGATCTTCTCGATCGCCTGCCAAAGTTTGCGGGGGCTTCGCCTCGCGAGATGCATAAAAGCGGGTGGACAGGCGTCGCCGAGATCACGGGCCGGATTGGGGTGACCGTCAGGGTAACGGGTCCGGGCCAGGGCCCGTTCGAGGATGATCAGGGGACGCACCATGCATGACCTCCCGGAGTGGTTTTATGTCATGCATGCGCAAAATATATTTACAAGTCAATCATGTTCGGCGCGTTTTTATCAGGTCGTTGCCGCGCAACCTGTCCGATCCGGAATCCGGCCAGCAGATCGGTCGGAAACGGCAGACCCCGGCTGACCGGCCGGCACGGCTGCAGCGCCGCCATCGCCGCGTCGAGGAAGGAAGCGACGGCATCCGCCACGGAGCGGTGATCCGCGGGACCGAGCGGCCGGAACCCGTGCGCGAACAGGGACTGGTTGCGGATCTGGATCGCCGTCATGAGCCGCTCGCCGAGCCGGGTGGTGGGGTCGGTGTAGATCCGCCCCACGGGATCATCCGGAAAATGACGCAGGAGCTCGTAGGCCCCGCGCAATCCGGTCTGGAACTTGCCGGTGGGGGACGGGCGCCAGCCCGTGCGCGCGGCCTCGGGCAAGCGGGCGAGGTCGAGGTCGCCCGTCCGGATGCCGTACGTCCGCAGGAGATGGATCTGGACGAACAGCTCCGTGGCCCGATACAGGCGGCCGACGGCATCGTCGTACCTCTCCCGCGTGGCGCAACGTCCGGCATTCAGCAAGAGATCGTCCACGATCTCGAAGCCCGAGGCCTGCGTGTCCCGGACCGCTTCCATTTCCGGAAACTCCGGGTCGACCGCGCTGCGCGAGTGGCAGACCTGCTCGAGAAAGCGGACGTGGTCGCCCAGGCCCTCCCGGAGGTGCCCGAGACCCAGGATGCGCAGGGCCTCCAGGTGGTCGAACCGATCCCAGGCCTCGAAGCCGTTGCAGAGGGCCATGGTGAGTTGCACGCACGCGTGGAGGTCGTCAGGGAGCTCATCGCGGGTCAGATCGTTCAGGAGGTGCCGGATCCCGGCATAGTCGTAGGTCGCCATCAGGGGACCGACTTCCCGGTCGAAGCGACGGCGGGCTTGCATGCCCCACGGATGCCAGACGAGCGCCGTGCTCGTGCCGTCGGCCACCCGCTCCAGGTTGCTGCGGGCGCCCGTGACGACCGCGATCCGTCCAAGCCCGTCCTCCACGGCGACGGCCGCGAGGGCCGCGGCCATGGTCTTGGTTCCCCCGGTGTAATCCGCCACGACGTGAACCCCGGGCAGCGCTTCCCGGACCGCCTGAAAGGCCGCCAGGATTTCCGCATGGCAGGTTTCCAGGTCATCGATCCGCGGAAGTTCGAGGAGGTCGAAGGGGACGTGCTCGAGGTTCGCCTGGATGCGGATGTTGGGGAACGACGGGTTCGCCCTGTCCGGGGATTCACCGACGTGATGGCCTTCTCCGACGACCAGGGCGCTGCTGCTCCGGGTTCCCGAGGTGGGATCGGCTGCCGAGCACACGAAGACCACGTAATCGGGCGCGTGGTGCTTCAAGGACATGACGAGAGGGGCCCAGGATCCTCCAACCGTCAGGAAGAGCACCCGCTGGATCGTGGCCGGATCGAGGGTGCGCAGCCCGGTCAAGCGCGCACCCGTTCCCGGTGGCTTGCCCCCTCCGGGTGGCCCTCGCGACGCTCCCGCGCGTGTCCAGGCTCGAGAACCGTCACCCGGGTCTGGCCCAGGCCATGGGCCGTCTTGGCCCCGGTCCCCACCCAGGAACCCCACCGCGCCAGCCAGTGAATCTCGCGGCGCCAGGCCTCGGACGTGCCCGGTCGGACGTGCCAGTCGACCCGTCCGGTCGCTCCCGTCGCCTGGACGTGCCCTCCCTGGATGCGGCGGGACACGAGGTCGTACCCGCTCCAGCTGATGACCGAGGCCAGCGCTTCGGGGTCCGTGAACGGGAGCGGGACGGGGCTCGTCGTGGACCAGCGCTGCTGCCAGGAGCGCAGCACCAGGCGAGTCTCGGGCCAGCAGAGATCCTGACCGTCCACCCGGAACACCGTCGGCGTCAGCCATTCGAGACGCAGGCTGTCGACCGGTTCGACCCGCGTGAACCCATCGGCCCGCTCGCCCCAGGTCCAGGTCGGGTCGGCGACGGCCGGGGCGATCGCCCGCAGCGTGACGGCTTCCCCGAGCACGCGCACGGGCAGCAACAGCCGGTCGAACCAGCCATCTAGCGCGGCCTCGATTTCCGGATCCAGGACCTTCACGGTCCAGATCCAGCGCCCCTGGGGGTTGAGTGCCGGGCCCTCGATCCCGAAGGGCTTCTGCCCCGGTCGCGCGTGCAGGCGGTGCGCCAGGTCGGCGTCTTTCTGCTTCAGCAGGTCGAAAAGTAGCGCGTGGAAGGCGGCACCGTGAAAGCCGCGACCCCAGGTGGCCGGGGCACCGAGGATCTCGTGGGACCAGGCGCGTGGCATGGCGATTTCCCTCCGGAATGCGAGAAGGGCTTTTCACCCGCTGCTTTACCCGGAACGTGACGAAAATATAGCAGCTTGACAGCAGATGAACGAGAGGCGTTATCTTAATCCGGTGCCGGATATCGTGCAATCACGATCGCCTGCTCCACCATCAACCGGATCCCCGTCGACGGAGTTGCCGCATGTCGCATCTGCTCATCGTCTCGATCGGTCCCGTCCAGGATTTCATCGCCTCTGCTCGCCGGTTCCGGGACCTGTGGTTCGGGAGCTGGGTGCTGAGCGAGGTCTCCCGTGCCGCAGCAAAAGCCCTTGCAGAGGCCGAATCGGCAGGCCTCGATAGCCTCATTTTTCCGGCACCTGGATCGATGGACGACCTGGAGCCCGACCAGGAACTGGGCATCGCGAACAAGGTGATGGCCCTGGTGTCCGGTGACCCCGCGAGCGTGGCTCGCCTGGCCGCACAGGCCGCCCGCGATCGCCTGAAACAACTCGCGAACGACGTCTTCGAGGAAATGCCTTCGGAGCCCGTCTTCACCCGGGAACGCGCCGATGCGCAGATCGCCGACCTGCTCGAGATCCAGTGGGCCGCCGTTCCGGTCGAGAACTACGCCAGTGCCCGGCGCGAGGCCGAACGGTGGTTGTCCGCTCGCAAGGCGACGCGCGACTTCGCGCCCGTTTCCTGGGGGAGCGAGGCCCCCAAGTCGTCGCTCGACGGTCAGCGAGAAGCCGTGCTCGACCTCGCGAAGGCGGACCATCCCCGCGCCTGGCAGCGCAAGCTGGGCATGCGGGCGGGGGAGAACCTGTGCGGCGTGGGGTTGCTGAAGCGCAAGGGCGGTGAGGCCCCGCGAGACCGTCACGGCAAGACCATCCGCATCCCGAGCACGGGCTCCATCGCCGCGCTCGCGGCCGTCGGGGGCGCCCGTGGCGACCTCCAGGAAGCCGCCGAGGCATACCAGAAGGCCCTCCAGGACCTGGGAGCAGCCGATCGGGACATCCGCTGCCACGGCTTCGAGCCGGCCAGGCGCCTCGCGATGCTCGATCCGGTCTGGCTCTTCGAGGAGCGCCTGAACCAGCTCTTCGACGAAAAGGAAGAGACGGCACAGCTCGAGCAAGCCCGGCAGGCCCTGAAGCGGTTCCTGCGCGCGACAGGTCTGAAACCGCAACCCTATTACGCCGTCCTGGTGGCCGACGGGGACCGAATGGGCAAGGCGATCGATCGGCAGACCAGCGCCGAGGCGCACCGGGACCTGACTCGGGCCCTGGCCTCGTTCTCGCAGAGCGCCCGCACGATCGTGGCGGACCACGATGGTGCGCTCGTGTATGCCGGGGGAGATGACGTGCTCGCCCTGATGCCCCTCCATACGGTCCTGGATTGTGCCGAGGCGCTCGCGCGGGACTTCGCCGAGCGGCTCGGTCGCTTCGGGGAGGGCGAAGAGGCTCCGACCCTGTCCGTGGGCGTGGGGATCGGGCACCAGATGGATCCCGCGGCCGACACCCTCGACCTCGGTCGCAAGGCCGAGAAGGAAGCCAAGAAGCTGCGCAACGCGATCTCCCTCGTCGTCCAGAAGCGGGGCGGCGGGGAAATGACGGTCTCGGGACACTGGGATGGCTTCATGCCGCGGTTCCGGGGCTGGCTCGGCATGCTCGCGAGCGGCGAATTTCCGGATGGCGCCGCCTACGAGCTGCGCGAGACGGCGCGGGTGCTCGAACCGAAGAACTCGGCCTCGCAGGAAGTCAAGAAGCGGCTGCAAGAAGCTCAGCTTCTCGAGGCCAGGCGCATCCTCGGCCGCAAGCGCACGGGGAACTGGCAGAAGCTCAGCAAGGATGTGGCAAAAGATATGCTCGGCCACCTGAAAGACGGTCCGGACGGCGGCGGCAAGGAGTCTCGCTCGGTCCTGGCCCGCGTGGCGGACGAGCTGGTCGTGGCCCGGACCTTCGTGGCAGCGGGTGTGACGGGTAAGCCCGGAAAGGACGCCTGACGTGTCGACCTGGATCTTGCAACCGCGCGACCCCCTGCTGACCCGCGACGGTCGGCCATTCGGGGCCGACCCGGGTAGCCGGGCGCGCTCCCTGCCCGTCCCCCCGCCTTCCGTGCTGGCCGGCGCGTTCCGGAGCCGCCTGGGGCCGGATGCCGACGGTCAATACGTTTACACCCTCGCCCGCGGCCTGCGAGGCCCGTTCCTGGCCGAACTTGACGCCGAGGGGGACATCGGGCGACTGGGATTGCCCGCCCCCGCCGATGCGATCCTGTTCGGCGAGCGCGGTCCCGAGCGGATCGAACCCCTGATTTCCGCCGAGGTTCCGGATGGGGTCGTCACGGACCTGGAGGGCCTGAGCCCGCTGATGCTCGGCAAGCAGGCTCCCGAGAAACCCGCTCCCGGTGCGCCGGCTTTCTGGAGCTGGGACGGCCTGCTGCAGTGGTTGAAGAAACCCGCGAGCGGCAACTGGTCCGGCGACTGGAAGTTCGAGGCTCCCGAGGCCGAGGTGCGCACCCACGTCTCGATCGATTCCACGAAGCTCACGGCCGCCGACGGGGCCCTGTTCAGCACCGAGGGGCGGCGCTATGCGGCGGGACGCGGGTCCGAGACGCGATCGCTGGCCCTGGCGATCTCCCCGGATGACGAGGCGGGACTTTCAGAGGGCTGGGGAACGCTCGGGGGCGAGCGTCGCCTGGCGCGCTGGGCGAAGGTGCCGAAGGCCCTGCCCGACCTGCCGGGCGACCTGCTCGAGGCCATGGTGAGGCAGAAGGCGTGCCGGATCGTGCTGCTGACACCCGCCGTCTTCGAACAGGGATTCCGACCGGGATGGTTGCTGGCCGAACGCGACGGGGTGAAGCCTGGGATCGTCGCCGCGGCGGTGCGGCGGCCCGAGGTGGTGAGCGGCTGGAACCTGGCGACGAGGAGTCCCAAGCCCACGCGGCGTCTCGCACCGGCGGGCAGCGTCTACTTCGTCTCGCTCGAGGGCGACGAGGCGGCCATCCGGGCGTGGCTCCAGGCGATGTGGTGGCGCGCCGTCTCGGATGACGCGCAGGATCGCCGCGACGGCTTCGGCGTGGCGGCGCTGGGTGTGTGGAACCGTGCCGGGCAGGCAGGAGGTGGCAAGTGAGACGGGAACCGAAGCTGGCGCCCCCGCCCGTGGCTCGGGCCGAGCGGGAAGGCTGGGTCGAGGAGACGTACGAGCTCGAGTTACTGACGCCGCTGCTGGGCGGCGGGGCCGAGCCGCAGGTGAACGACCTCGAGTTCCCCGTCCGAGGGGGCAGCATCCGCGGTCAGCTCCGGTTCTGGTGGCGGGCCACCCGCGGGGGGCAGTTCAAGAACCGCGACGAGCTCCAGAAGGCCGAGAATGCCCTCTGGGGAAGCACGACGGAGCCGAGCCGGGTCCAGGTCGACGTGAAAGTTACTTACAAGGGCAAGCCGAGCGAAGACATCAAGGCCTTCTCCGATACGGTGGTTCCCTCGTATGCGGCCTTTCCGCTGACCGGGGATCGGGATGCGCCGCCACGCCAGGTCCTGTTTGACGTGTCGTTCAAGCTGCGCGTCCGCTATCCCGAGAAGGCCCGTGCTGACGTCGCGGCCACGCTCTGGGCCTGGTCGACGTTCGGTGGACTCGGTGGACGGAGTCGCCGGGGCTTCGGGGCCGTCGGGCTCAAGGGGCAACCCCCGGGGAATCTGGCCGCGCTCGAGGCGAGCATCCAGGAAGGCCTTTCGAAACACGTGGTCCCGGGCCTGCCGCCCCGGGGCGTCCCGAGCCTCCAGGGGGCGCGCTTCCGGGTGGGGGTGGCGGGCGCCAACCCCGTCGATTCGTGGAAGAAGGCGATCCTCCGGTACAAGACTTTTCGCCAGGCCCGCCGTCCAGGGCAGCAGCCCAATCGTCCCGGCCGGAGCTACTGGCCCGAGCCAGACGCCATCCGTCGTCTCGTGCGCCAGCGGCAGTCCCTGCACCAGGACCTCGAACCGAAGGTCGATCGCTTCCCCCGGGCGGTTTTTGGCCTGCCCATCATCTTCCACTTCCAGAACCCCAGGGACCTTCCCCCGAATGCCCGGGATCCGCGGGACCAGACGCTCAAGGGGCCGGACGTGGAGCGGCTCGCCAGCCCCCTGCTGATCCGCCCTCTGCGCTGCGGCCAGACGGCCCTGTCGGTGGCGGTGGTGCTCACGAACTCGTTCCACACCGACGACGGACTCGTGCCGGGTGGTCTGGTCCTCCAGTCGGGAGGACGCGGGTCTGCCGTGCGCCACGGGATCTCGGCGCAGGAGGCCACCGCGTTGCAGAAGGACGCCCTCACGAAACTCACGCCCGACATCCTCGGTTCATTCCTCGAACACTTCGCCAAGTGACGACAAGGAGCCCTTCATGACCCCAGCCATGCTGTTCGTCCACGCCCTCACCCCCTTGCATGCCGGGACCGGGCAGGGCATCGGCGTCATCGACCTGCCCATCGCCCGGGAACGCGCCACGAACCTGCCCTACCTGCCAGGTTCGAGCCTCAAGGGCGCCCTTCGCGCCGCCTGCGAGGATGCGGCCAGCGTCCGTCGTCTGTTCGGCCCCGATACCCAGAACGCCAGCGAGCATGCCGGGGCGCTGACGGTCTCGGACCAGTCCTTGCTGCTGTTCCCGGTGCGCAGCCTCGTCGGGACCTACGCACTGGCCACCTGCCCGTGGGTGCTCCGGCGGTTCATCCGGGATGCGCGCTCCATCGGCCTGAAGGACGTGCCCGACATGCCCGCGGCCCACAAGGATCAGGCCTCGCTGGCCCAGGGCAGCGCCCTGCTCTGGAACCAGAAGATCGTGCTCGAGGATCTCGACCTGAAGGCCGCGGTCGATCCCGCCGTCTCGAAGTGGGCGGAATGGCTCGGCCAGCAGCTGTATGCGGGTGACGCGGATCAGGCGGGAGCCCTCAAGGAGCACCTGGCCGTGCTGCCAGACGACACGTTCGACTATCTCGTCGAGCAGGCCACCGAGGTCGTCGCGCGGATCAAGCTCAAGGAAGACACCAAGACCGTCCAGAACGGGGGCCTCTGGTACGAGGAGTCCCTGCCGGCGGAGAGCGTGCTCTCGGGTCTGGTGCTGGCCGAGAAGGTCAAGCAAGGGGGACAGGTCGCCGAACCAGCGGCCGTGCTCGACGAGGCGAAGGCCCTGGTCCAGAAGGTCGGGACGATGCAACTCGGCGGCAAGGCCACCGTGGGGCGCGGCCTGTGCCGGCTGGTCTGGAAGGCAGGTGCCCGATGAGCCGCACGCGCGAGCAGGTCCGGGGGCAGAAGGCTTTCGAGCACGCCGAGGCCCTGAAGGGCTCGGCCGACAAGGACGATTACGGGCGCTATGCTCACAAGTTGCCCATCCTCATTCGCACGGCGGGACTGGCCCAGGCGATCGCCTTCACCGAGGCCAAGGCCAAGGGGGGCGCGCTCAAGCTCCTGGACCACCTGGCCGAGCAGGCCCACGCGAGCGGACTGCTCGAGGGGGGCAAGTCGGCGAACCGGTCGGTCCTCAGTGCGGCCAGCAAGTCCGCCAATCTGGCGGCATACCGGATGCTGACGCACGAGATCCAGGCGTGTCTGGTCTGGTACAAGCGCTTTGCCGTCTCGGTTCTGGATGTCGCGGCCGGCGACGACGGGGGGAAATGATGCGCGACGCCCTCAAGGGGATCCGTCCCCAGATCAGGAAACTGCATCCGCATCGTGGCCTGTGGTTCGATACGCTGGCCCCGGGGTTCACCTCCGAGGACCACGGCCCGTTCCTGAAGGAAGTATCGGAACTCGCGATCCCGCCGGCGTACCGGGGCTTTCACCGCCAGTGGGCCCTGGGGCTCGAACAGGCCGGAGCGAAGCGCTTCCGGGCCAAGCCCCACGCACCGGTCATCGTGGGGCTCGGGTCCGAGAGCGTCACCGAGGTGGCCATCTCGTTGCACCGGACCTACGGGGTCCCGATCTTGCCCGGCTCGGCGCTGAAGGGGCTCGCAGCCTCGTTTGCCCGGAACCGGATGGATCCGGATCTGTGGGCGCCGGAAGGGGAGGCCTACAAGACCCTCTTCGGCACCACGGAAGAGGCGGGGCATGTCACGTTTTTCGATGCCCTGCCCGTTTTCGGCGACCAGCAGGCGGGAGACCTGCGTCGGGACGTGATCACCGTGCATCACCCCGACTACTACCAGAGCGAGAAGGGCGTCCCGGCGGACTGGGATTCGCCCACGCCCGTCCCCTTCCTGGTGGCGGCCTGTGACTTCGAGGTCCCGCTCGCTGGGCCGGAGGCCTGGGTCGAGGCCGCGCGGAGCATCCTGGCCTTGGCTCTCGCCGAGGAGGGCATCGGGGCGAAGACCTCGAGCGGGTACGGGCGGTTCGAGTTGCAGTCGGGGGCAGCCAGGGCTCCGAAGGGGCCGAAGGCGGGCGAAACGACGGCTCCGACGACGACTGCCTCACAGCCGCCAAAAACAGGCGATAACCGGGGCAAGTCCCTTGCCGAGCAGCTGGCGGAGAAATTCAACAAGAACCGGTGAACCCGGCTGGTGAACGGGGCACCCGTCACCTGAAATTGAAAGGCAACAGGCGTCGCAGCCAGACGAGCGGTTCGAAGCCGTCCTGCGACGCCTTGTCCATGGCGGCCAGGTCGTCCCAGGTCGCGGCCGGCAGGACCGCTTTCAGCTCGTCGACCTTCACGGGGTCCGCGAGCCCGGCCATGCCCATCTGGCGGCCGAGGCGCGCCATCACGAGCGCGATGTAATGCACCGTCGGCCCCTGGTCGGGCCCCGTGGCGAGGGTGATCCCGCGCCGGACCTGCTCCCGGGCATCGACGGGGTCCGTGCGAAACAGCAGCAGGCCGCGGTAGAGCTGGATCAGGGGCCACGGGTGGCCCGGCCGGTCGCCCCAGAAGTCCCGGGCCGCGAGGTAGGCCTGCCGTTCGAACCGGTCGCCCCGTTCGACCAGGTAACGCACCATGAGGTGGTGCAGGTACATCCGCCTCGGCGAGGTGTCGCGCGCCATCTGGTCGATCCGGGCCGGCATCAGGTTCACGAGGTCATGGACTGCCATCCGGATGGCGGCGTGCTCGGGGCTCGTCCCGGGCAGATCCAGGGCCGCGAACGCGCGGTAGACGCGGGTCTGTTCGGTTTCGAGTGCCGCCCGTGCGGGGTCCGATAGCCGCTCGAAGCAGGCGATCGCCCGGTCGAACCACCGGAGCGCGGCTTCCGGGCGCCCCGTGAATGCGTGGATCTGCCCGATGCTGCTGAGGACGCGCCCGTGGCGAAGCAGGCCCGCGACGGCGGGTTCGCGGTCCATCCAGCGTTCGAGGGCGGTGCTGGCTCCCTCGAAGTCGAAGCGGTTGGTCGCGAGCACCGCCCGCACGAGGTCCGCCTGACACACCAGACCCGGATGCTCGTCGAACAGCCGCTCCGACAGCGTCACGAGGTCCCGGGCGACGGTCTCGTCGACCCCGCCGGCGTGGTTCTGCTGCTCGAGCGTGGCGATGTGCCAGGCCAGGACGGCCGAGCCGGGAAAGTCGTGGCCCTTCGGGCGACACGATTCGAGAAACGCGACGGCACGGCCGAGCGTCACCAGCGAGACCTCGCGCCCCTCCAGGCGGTTGACCACCCAGGTGAGCAGCTGCTGCCAGGTGCCTGCATCCTCGCGACAGAGGGTGCGGATGTCCTCGAGCACGTCCGACACGAGCGAACCGGGCGGATGATCCCGTTCCACCAGGCGGGCCCAGGCGGCGGCATCCGGGCGAGCACCGGTCCGCAGGGCCTGCCAGACGAGGCGGAGGCTGGAGGCATCGAGGTCCAGCAGACACCGGCCGAGGAGGCCCGAGCGCCGGATCCGGTCCCGTGAATGGCTGGCCGGGCTCGACCACGCGTGGGCGATCGCATCCACGTGCCCGTTGTAGGGGGAGCCGTCCTTGGCCACGACCTGCACCGAGATCTCGAGGTGCCGGTGGCGGTCCGGGTCGAGTTCGGCCAGGTGGCGCATGAACTCGCTGGCGAGCACTTGCCAGTTCGTCCCGGCCGCGTGTTCTCCGCGCTGCTCGACGTGGACGTCGACG
>Ga0079301_1000525_pt1 | contig 18548 bp, 16 predicted proteins | sample Wag4_2014_7_11_3_FD_74797 | JGI IMG/M metagenome (GOLD analysis project Ga0079301, IMG submission 74797) | Fresh water mixed with fracking chemicals microbial communities from Ohio, USA - Utica-2 Time Series FC 2014_7_11 | ecosystem: Engineered > Industrial production > Chemical products > Input... | reverse complement strand
TCCCGCAAGTTGTTCAGGCCCGAAAACAGGCTCACCTTGGAAAACTTGCTCACCCCGGTGATGAACACGAAGCGCACATGCGCATCCGCGTCTTTCAACACGCTGTAAGTGTCACGCAAACCCTCGCGCATGGTGCGGGCAATCTCTGGTTCGGTCAGATTGTCCAAAATGGGCTTGTCGTATTCATCCACCAGCACCACCACGCGCTGGCCGGTACGTTCGTGCAAACCACGAATGAGACGCTTGAAACGACTCCGGATGTCTGGCATCTCAACAGGTAGCGCGTGCTCAACCTCAAGCGCGGACAACTGCTCATGCAAACTGGCAGCCAGGTCCTCAGGCGTCTTGAGCACCCCCGCCCCGAAACTCAAGCGCACCACCGGGTGGGTGACTGACCAGTCCCAGTGCGCCTCGGCATGCAATCCTCCGAACAAGTCGCGTTTGCCCTCAAACAACTCCTTGATGGTGTCCAGCAAGAGGCTCTTGCCGAAACGCCGAGGACGCGACAGAAAGTAGTGCGTGCCCTGCTCGACCAGGCGCATAATTAGCGGCGTCTTATCGACATAATAATGCGTATCTTCGCGCATCTTCGCGAAAGTCTGAATCCCGATTGGGAGTTTCTTGCGTTGCATGCCGCCTCCGTGTGTGCATCATAACACGCAACCCAAGACGCCAACTCACCCCATTTCCGAGGCACGCTGGCGTCTTCGACTGACTTCAACAATCAGAAAAATCCCGCACTGGCTTCTCCATCACCATAATGTTTGAACCAGCCGGGATTGTTAGGCCATGACGTGCTCATTCTTCCTTGATGGCCATACCTGTCGTCTATAACGAAGTGTAACCGCTGGTCGGACCTGAGACACCAGGAGGAGTCCATCAAGGGGCATTCGGTTCAGCGCAGGATTACTTTTGCTCCCCGGCTGACGCTGCGGCCATGCCATCCACGTCCAGTTCGATTTCATCCGCCACCTTGACACCCAGCACGGGTTTTGGCAATTGAATGCCGTAGTCGCTCATCTTGAGCTTGAACCGCGCATTGACATGAACCCAGTCGCCGGGGCGGTAATTGGCATCTTGCTCCGGCAGATAGGTCAACTCAACCGGCGCGGAGATGGTCCGCGTGACGCCATGCAGGGTCATTTGGCCATTGGCTGTGCCGCTCACGGGCGCATTGGGCGTCAAGGTTTTCTTCGCCAACTTGATGCCGCGGAAGGTGAAGGTTGCCGCGGGGAACTTTTCAGTTTCCAGGACGCCGCGCATGTGCTCATTGCGCAGTGAGATGCCGGTATCGAGGCTCGCCAGGTCAACTTTGACGTTGCCGGATGCCTTGGTGGCGTCTTGCACGTTGATGGTGGCTGCGCCACTCATTTTGGATGTGCGGCCGGTGAAGCGCACAATCGACGCTTTGGAAGTGAAAACAACCTCGTTGAGCGAGTGCTTGTCCTCGGCGACCGCGAACAGGCGGTCTGCGATCGCACCACCCTGCGCCCACGCCGCCGTCGCAACCAGCGCGCCACCCACCAACGCGGAAAAACCCAACGCCATCTTCTTAACTGTCATAACTGTTTCATTCCTCTCGAATACGGCTTGCAGCGTCACCCAACATCCCATTCAACCCAAGCGCCCGCAAGCTGATTCAAGATAAAACTGCGACGATCCCTTGTCAAGCAGGTGTTCAAAAGCGAGTCGGCGCTCGAACCTCACAGATTCAGCGCGGCGCGCAGGCCATCTTTGAGCGGCTGCCATTCAGCGGCATTCAGGCGTCCCAGTCACGGTGCCTCACTTGCAACAAAGTCACCGAGTGTCGCATCCCACCGTACCGGCATTCCAGCAGGTTCGCCTGCCGGCCCCCAGTCGAACGGTTCCAGGCCTTCCAAGCCGGAAGCGTCTGATTCAAGCCATGCCACATCCAAAGCGCCCAGGTCGTCCGCTTCGGCTTCGCGACGCAGAAGGCGTTCCGCAAGGTCGATCACCACGGCCAGCTGTGCAGGCTCCAAATGACGCGCTATATCCGCCAGTCTCTCAACTTCACCCATCACGCCCTCCTAATCGCAATGACGCGATATGTCGCAACGAAATCGACGACTACCCCTTAACCGTGTTCACCACCCAGCAAACAACAGCCGAGTTTACGTAACGATACCTGCGGCTGGCATACCTGAATGAAAAATGGACGGCACTTTGCCAGTCATGCGATCAAACCCCTCAAATCAAATGAAACACAAAAATCACCACAATACAATACGCCCCCTCAGAAACAAGTGACCATACACGATTCAAATGTTATCGTGCGGGCGCCAGCGCGGAAGTCGGGTGCGCGTGGTTGGCGATCCACACCGCACACAAGGTGGTCACCATGCCAAGCACCTGCGTCACATCCGGTTTTTCGTGCAGAACGAAAATGCTCAGCGCCAGCCCTATTACCGGGATGAGCAGCAGGTAGCTGGCGGCAGTACCCGCGCCAACGAGGCGAATGGCATCGTAAAAGAGCAAGAATGCGGCAACGGTGCAGGCCAGGCCCATTACCGCGATAACGAGCCAGAAGCGCCCGGAGAGGCTGAGCCAGGGAGTTTGCGCCAAGTCTTGGGCGGCGAACAGTGTCATGAGGGGCAGACCGAAAAGTGTTGTGTAGGTGGTGCTCGCCAGGGGTGAGAAGCGCCCGGCGGCGGCGCGTCCGAGCAAGGTGTTAGCGGACCACATGACCGCAGACCCAACAAAGAGGGCGTCGCCTGTGAGGCGGTGGGTGCTCCCTTGCGCGGTGGTGAGGGGGATATAAAAGATGAGGGTGAGCCCGATGAGCCCGATGACAAACGCGACGAGTCGGCGACGGCCGAGGGGTTCACCGAAGAGGTAGGCGGCGAAGAGGGTGGTGAGCAAGGGGTTGAGGCCGGGGCCGATCATCGCCCCATCCGACGCTGGCGCCAGTTTAAAGGCCGTGAAAACCAGCCCATTATAGATGGCGCCGCCTATGATCCCCATCCCGATCGCAATGGTAAAATCGCGCCCCTTGGGCCACCAAGCCTGCGGCTCGCGCAGGCTAAGCAGCACCGCCAGCACAACGCCCGCTGTCGCGAAGCGCAAAAAGACAACAACAAACGGCGTCGCCTCCGCAACGGCAACCTTGCCAAACAGAAAAAAGCCGCCCCACAAGAAGGTGACCAGCAGCATGCGCCAGGCAGCGCCCACGTGTGGATGGCGAAGGTTTGCAGCGACGTTGAAAATGACAGGAGCCTCCGACTATGCGACGCCCCCCATGATGGCACAGCCTACCCACACCCACCAGTCGGTTACCCCTGAATTCGGGATTGCAGCCAGGCAGTTGGCTCATTGGCTCAAGGGCCGCCTGGTTTGTGAGAGCATCGGCGGCGCGTGCCAGGCCTCACATACGGCTTGCCAATATCTCATTTTTGAGATAAACTAAACGCGATGGGTTGGACAGTCGAGATTCTCAATGAAACGGTCGCAGCAGAACTGAGCGGCCTATCGGTTGACTTGCGAGCCAAGTTTTATCGTATTGCGCAATTGCTTGAAACATTTGGTCCGCATATTGTCCGAGAGCCTTATGTCAAACCCTTGGAGGGGAAACTCTGGGAAATACGAATGAAAGGGCGAGACGGTATTGGGCGGGCGGTATACATCGCTGCCAGTGACCAACGCCTGATTGTGTTGCTTGCTTTCATCAAGAAGACCCCGAAAACGCCGCGTGGCGTTCTTGAACTGGCGTACAGGCGAGCGAGGGATGGAGGATTGCTATGACGATTCCAGCAAAAGATCTGCATAGGGATTGGATGGAAGATTCATCTTATCGCGACGCTTACGAAGCGATTGCCCCTGAGTTCGCGATTGCGCGCGAGCTTATCGCAGCTCGTGTCAAGGCTGGTCTGAGTCAGGCAGAAGTTGCCGAACGGATGGGAACGACTCAGTCTGCCGTAGCACGAATCGAAAGTGGCAAACAAATGCCTTCGACAAGAACACTTGAGCGCTTTGCCCGTGCAACCGGAACGTTGGTCAAGATGTCGCTCGTACCAAACGTGACACTCCCCACGCCCAACACCTAAGTCGTGTTGACTCACAGGGGCGGCCATTGCAAAGACCCTTCACGAGCGGTCGCCGCAACGCCTTGCAGGTACACAATCCCGGCGTCAAATTGCTGTCGCGCCCAATACACGTGATAATGGTTAGAACGACATAAAAAGAAGCGCACAGCGCCTCGCGGGGCGCTTTTAGCAACACGCGATACCTTCAAGCGAACGATGGTCAATGATGTACGAAAACTTGTCTGACCTGCTTAAGCAGATTGCCTTGGGCGAAGACTCAGTGCTTGAGCTCAAGTCAGTGGAATTCAGCGGCTTCGATGAACAAATCGTGCCGGGAACCTCTGTCAACGACCTGAACCCCAAGCGCTGGAACCAATTTCGGACTGCTATCTCCTCCAGGGTCGACCAGGAGTTTCTCGAGAAGATGAAGCTGATTGCCAAGGACGACGACGGCGTCACGCGGGCGACAGTCAGCGGCCTTTTGATGACCTCGGATGCACCGGAAGCCTATTTGTCCAGCGCATTCATTCAGGCTGTCTGTTATCGCGGCACGGAGCGCAACGCCGCGTATCAACTGGACGCCAAGGATATCCGAGGCGCGTTGGATGAACAGATTCGGGACGCCTGCAAGTTTGTGGAGAAAAACATGCGAGTCTTCGCCACCAAGGCGCCTTATCGCATCGAAACGCCCCAGTTTTCCATGAATGCGGTATTTGAGGCGATCGTCAACGCCGTTGCCCATCGGGATTACGCCATTTACGGGTCCAAGATTCGCCTGCACCTGTTTTGTGATCGGCTCGAAATTTTTTCTCCGGGCACCATCCCCAACACCATGACCACTGATAGCATCTCGGAAAGGCAATCGGCACGGAACGAGTTAATCAGTTCCTTGCTGGCCCGTTGCCCAATGAATGTGGACGCCATCGGCAGCCAGCGGAGCTTTATCATGGACAAGCGCGGTGAGGGGGTGCCAATCATCATCACCGAAAGTGAAAAATTATCGGGCAAAAAACCAGTTTACCGGCTTCTGGATGACGCCGAGTTGATGCTGACGATCTTTGCCGCGCAATCACCCCACCACGACGACTGATTCAACGCACAGTCAATCGCTTTGAACCACGTTCATTCAAAAAAAATGACGTGGCAACGTTTTTGCGCATCAAATGAATTCACCCGATTCAAGTTCCGAATGAAATGGGTCGATGAGTAGGGGCAGGGGCCCGCGGTGCGGCGTTGCAGTGAGCAAGAGGTGGTGTCAAAGATGGCAGGCAATCTGATTGAAGAAGCGCTTGAGGCACTCGAAACCGGCGATGCGCAAGGGGCCAAAGGGTGCCTGCTGGAATTTTTGGAGACCCATCCCCGTTCGGCGGAAGCGTTTAACCTGCTGGGGATGGCGTGTTCGGACCTGGATCAGTGGGATTTGGCCCTGGTGGCGGCTGGGCAGGCGGTGCGGCTCAATGCCACGGCCGAGAATTATTATCAAATGGGGCTGATTCTTGAGGTCTTGGGAAACTACGATTGGGCCGAGCGCTTTTACCGCACGGCTTCGCAGGTGAATCCTGACCACCCGTCCGCGCGCACCAGGCGCTTGGAAGTGCGCCGACAAACCACGGAGTTGACCACGTTGGAGGCGGACTCGGCGGTGTTTGAGGCGTTGTTGGCGCTCGCGACGCCAACGGTGAGCGTGTGCATGATTGTGAAGGATGAGCGCCTTTATCTGCCGCGTTGTCTGGCTGCGCTGGCACCCTGGATACAAGAGCTGGTGGTTGTGGATACCGGGTCGACGGACGGTACCCAGGAAGTAGTGGCCAAGTTTGCCGCCGAAAACCCTGACATCCGGGTGGTACAAGCTGATTTCACGTGGTGCGATGACTTTTCGGCGGCGCGCAATGCATCTTTGGCGCATGCGACTGGCGAGTGGGTGTTGGTCGTGGATGCTGACGAAGTGTTGGTGGTCGACGATGCAGAGCAGTGGTTGGCCAATTTGCGGGATCGCACCAAGGTAGCTGCGATGATGACGCGCGAGGAATTGAATGATCAGGATGAAACGACGTCGTACGTCCCGGTTTTGCGCCTCGTGCGCAACTTGCCAGGCCTGCGTTATACCGGCGTCATCCACGAGAGCGTGGATGACTTTGTACTCGAAACAGGGGAGCGTGTCGCACCGGCGGAATCCTTCGTGCGGTTCCGACATTATGGGACCCGGAGCGATGCGATCACGCAAAAATCCAAGATAACGCGCAATTTATTGTTGACTGGACGTGGGGTGGAGAAAGAGCCCAAATCCTGGCGTGCGTGGTTTGATCATGGGCGTACGCTGCTGTGGGCAGGGCGGTTCGAAGATGCCCAGCGGGCGTTGGCGCGCGCAGAAGTGTTGGTCCAAAACTTAGACCGGGTATCGGATTATTTCTTTAATCAGTGGATGCGGGTCTTGCTTGATTTGTTTCATGCGTTGGAGTTGCCAGAAGCACGTTTGCGGGTTTTGGAACGCGCCATCCAGCGGTCGCCCGAGGAGCCGCATTTCCGGCTGCTCCGGGGCCAAATTTTTATCCAGAAAGAAGACTTGGAAGGCGCATTGGGCGATTTGGTTGCCTTGCAAGGGATCAAAGGCCAGATGGGGAAGGTTTTGCCGCATATTGGAAACGTGCAGACAGCGTGGTACGGGGAACAACAACTCTTTGACGACGTCGCCTCGTTGGTAACGCGCAACGAGCAAAAAAATCGTACGGTGAGTATATGGTACTTGTGGGCAACCTTACGACTGCTGCGCGGTGATTACGGCCAGGCTTTGTTTCCAGCTCTCGAAGCCTGTCGATTGAAAACGACTGCATCCTCTTTGGTGTTGGTCGGGCAGGTCTGCCTTAAACTGTCCTGGCAACGATGGGCAGAAAAGTGTTTCAACTATGCTTTGACACTGGAACCGGAGTATGCAATTGCCAAAGAGGGACTAAGAGAAGTGGTTGCTCTTGTCGGTTGTTCGCTCGAGCCAAGCGATGACTTGGAAGTAGCGCTGCAAGACATTCCAAAATGGCTACATCCCACGGTGAGTGCCAGCCTGATTGTCAAAAACGAGTCGCGCTTTATTCGAGATTGCCTGGAGAGTTTGGTTGACTGGGTGCACGAGATTGTGGTGATGGATACGGGATCTACGGATGATACGATGGCGATCGTTGCTCAAGTTGCCCGCGAAAACCCCCAGATAGCCCTCAAAGCAGGCTTTTTTGAATGGTGCGACGACTTCGCAGCTGCTCGTAACGCGGCGCTGGCACTGACAACCTGTGATTGGGTGTTGTCGATTGATGCCGACGAGACGCTGTGTGTGACGAATCGCGATGAGTGGCTGGATGATCTGCGGACGCGAAGTGTTGGATTGTGGATGATGCGCATTTCGGGTGAGCCCATCCTCGATGAAGACACAGTTAGCTCGGCTCTAGGGCGTTTGTTTCAGCGCCACCCGGACCTGAAATTTAGAGGCCGCATCCACGAAGATGTAGGGCACGCGGCGATTGAATACCAGTGGCTGGTTGCGCGTGGGAATTCCGCTCACTTCTATCACAAAGGCTACGCGCCATCTTTGGTAAAAGAGCGCACCAAAGGCAAACGAAACCTGGATTTGGCCCTGGCAACCCTTCGCAATCGTACCGACGACGCCAAGGCGTTGTATGAAGTCGCGCGAGCCTACCTTGTTTGCGGAGAACATGAGCCAGCGCTGACATATTTTCAGCGGGTCTATGATGACAAAACGCTTTTAAAGGCGCTTGCCGAGCCACATTTTGTGTCTCTGATATTGTTTTTGCATCGCCTCTATTGGGAACAAGCCAGGTTTTACGAGGCGGCGGAGGTGGTGACGGAAGGCCTAAAGCGGATGGCATCCCCTGACCTTTACGTCGCGCGTGCGCTGGTGCGCTCGCGACGCAACGATTGGGTCGGACTTCAGATGGATATGAGAGCAAGTCAAGACCTAAACGCTGCAACCGGAACTGGTGATGTGTTGGGCTGGGGCGCGACCAAGGTGGCGAAAGATGTGATGTTAGCGGTCAAAAATCGCCGATTGCCCAACCCTGCTTATGATGTGGAGCGATGGGACGATGGGCTTCTTGCCATGCCGCAACGCACCGCAATTAAGGTCAGTGCATGTCTGATAATCAAGGATGAGGCGGCCGTCATCGAACGTTGTCTGGAAAGCATCGCTGACTATGTGGATGAAATCATCATCGTTGACACGGGTTCAACGGATGATTCGTATGCATCTATCCGGCGATTTTTTGCTGCACACCCGCAGTTAGCCATAACCTGGGCACGTTTTGACTGGTGTGATGATTTTTCGAGTGCGCGCAATGCCAGTTTGGAGCTCGCGCGTGGCGACTGGATCTTGGTGATTGACGCTGACGAGTGCTTGCAGGTAGATAACCCGGTCGCGTGGCAGGCCGCGCTGAACGAGCGAAACGGGTATGCGATTGCCAACTGGAGTCGCTTGCGCGACAACCGACTAGAGCAGACCCCGCTGGTCAGGCTGTTTCCGAATGACTGGCGATACCGTTACCACGGGTTCATTCATGAGGATATCAGCCCGGCCTTACGTGAGCACGACGTCGCGATCTTGCCACTCGAAGCGCTGAGCTTTCAGCACGACGGGTATACGGCTGAGGCCATTCAGACCAAGGACAAGTGGCGTCGAAATCTAAAAATCGCGGCCAAGCAGGTCGAAGCAACCCCGGATGACCCCAAGGCGTGGTACGATTTGGCCCGTTCATCGCTAATGTTTGGCGATCGAGAGGCGACCATAGCCGCCGTGGAAAGGGCGCAGGCACTTGTTGACAAGGGTTTTCCCATTGGATCAGCGCAATTGACCGCTTTGCAACGGTTGCGTGACACGCTGGAGCAATCGTCGCTTGCGAGACCATAAGTGAAACATTAATTCCGGTAAAGCGCTGGAGCCTTTGACAAATCGCAGCAAAAAAACGAAACTCTGAAACGCTGCGTTGAGCAACCCTTTCATCAGAAAGAAAACCATAAGGAGCACCTTGTGTCAGAGCAACCTATTCTGTCGATATTGGTGCCCACCTTTAACCGGGCGCATTATCTGAAAGAATGCTTGGACAGTTTACTCGACAATACCATTGACTGCGAAGTCTTGATTGGGGACAACGCAAGTGAAGATGGTACAGCGGAGCTGGTAGGCAGTTACCAGGATAAGCGCATTCGGTACCATCGGCATGAGGAGAATATTGGACCTGCTGCAAACTATAATTCCCTGATAGCGCGTGCGCGAGGCAAATATGTTTGTCTATTCGGCGATGATGACAAGGTGTTACCAGGCAACTTCGAGCCAAAATTGGCGCTATTAGAAACGTATCCGGACGTCGCCCTGGTTTATTCACGCTCCCATTTAATGGACGGCCTTGGAACAATGTATGCGTCCGGAAACGTGTATGGCCGAACGTCATTCAGCTATATTGGTGGGCGGGATGAGTTTCAAGAGTTGATGATCAACTGTTACATTTCTTGGCAAACATTAGTGTTTCGCAGGGATGTACTCATAGAGGTTGGCGACCTTCAGAATGATTTAAATCTATCCGCATCGCTCGATTGGTACTGGTTACAACTGCTGTGTCGCGGTAGGACCACTGCATTCATCAATAAAGCCATGGTCTGTATCCGAGTCCACCAAGAAAGCTACACAGCTAACCAGGCAGTTCCAGAGGGCGAGTTTCTAACGGATCGCTTGGCAATCTGGACCCATTGGCTGCTTGAACGCGAGGATCCGCCTACCCTGAGTAACCTGCTTTGGGAACGCATGGCCGCGGTCCTCAACGCAGACCTCAACTCAATCCATGCGGACGACACAACGCGCCAACAAGTATTCAGCACATTTGAAACCCTCAAACGTTCCTACTTTGAACGAATGGAAAACCTGGCGCTGCCAAAACTCATCGACGCTTATCCATTTCAACCGGAATGCCCGCAGTGGCCACTTGAGGGATTGAAGCAGCATTCGATCGCATATTATCCAGACTGGGCGGGCGAGGACTGGCGTGATGTCATTCGCTTTTACGTGGAATCGTTCCGTGCAAACGAACCCATTACCCTCGTGATCATCCCCGACATAACGCACGATGACAGGATTGACACGGCAATTGCTTTGATTGACTCGGAGTTGCAACGCATTGCTTCATCAGACACGCCTGACATCCTCATTGTTCCCGAAGTCCGAAGTGACTTTGACTTGGCGTGTGTCTACGCTGCGGTGGATGCCGTCTTGGTTTACGGTCCTGCTAAACAGGAAAATCGCGCTTCTCAAATGGGTAAAAAGATGGTAACAGTCCTTACCAGGCAAGATTGGATGAAACAGACCACCGTCAAAAATAGCGCTAAACCGTCCTGAATCTCCACCGACACGTCTTGTGAGCCCATCAGGCATCCTTCTGTCTACTGATACAAAGCTCAATCGGGGTGACGGAAACGTCTTCAGTGGCTAGGTACCATCACCAACTCGTCGCCCCAAAAGCGAAAACTTGCCGTTAGAATAAAAGTGTTAGCCTAATGAAAAAAAATGTCGTCGTCATTGGGGCTTCAATCGGCGGATTGGTTGCGGCCTCTGCGATAAGCGAGGCTGGTCACTCTGTAACAATTCTGGAAAGCGGAAGCCGAGTTGGCGGGCTTTACAACAAAGTACCAACACCATTTGGACTGCAAGAAATTGGTATGCACGTCCTGTATGTCAACGAAGACCACTACAGGCATTTGTCAAAGATTTTTGGCCACGACACTTTTAGAACGTTACATGGCACGCGTGTCGATATCGGCGCATCATTCAACTTCGGCAGCGTCTACTTCGGCAGCCATTATCCTTGTCTCTTGCTGCATCCAAGTAGGGAACTGGTACTCAAAGAAATGATAGGCTTATCCCAAGATAGACAAAAGGCCGCTCACGCGTTGGCCGAATGCGAGCTTCGTTTTGGCGTTATTGCGGCACGTGAAATCGTTGCTCCGATTCTTGAAAAGCTATGGATGACTGACGCACGGCTGTTAACCCCTGGCTCGCTACACAGTTTTTTTGACCTGCGCAGGTTAGTGGTCTGTGAAAAACCGTTAACGGATATCCTCAAAGAGGATGACAAGCTCGATCAAATCATTGCAAATCCGGAACAACTTCAACCCCATGGGGAAGTTTTCAGCGGACGTCTTGGTCTAACTTTTCGATCTCGTTGCGTGGAAAAATTAGATGAGCGCGTCGCTAACTGGGCAAAGTTAAATCAGATCAAGCTGTGCTTTGGAGAGAATGTTTTCCACGAGGACGGCGGTTTGATCGCTGGCGAAAGAATACTGCACAAAGAATTTGATGCTTGTATCATTGCAGTACCTGTTCAAATGCTAAACAGCAAGAAAAGTTTAGATGCCGATGTACGGGCCATTTCAATACACTATTTCAAAACTGACAAGTTAACCCAATCAGAATTCCCCTCTTACTATATATTGACACACGATCCCAAGTATCGTTCATCTCGCATCGTTAACTATGACGCCTACAATGGCGAGGGTAACGATCCATCCTCTAGTGTAGTCGCTATGGAGTGCGTCCATCACGGGAATAACCAGCCCAGTTTAACCGCTCTTGAACAAGAACTGATATCAATTCTACCCTCGGTGACTGTTCAAGGGGGATACACGTTGCCCAAATCAGGCAATGTTTGGGCGCCCACCTTGGCTAATGCGAATAAGTTAGACAGCCTCCAAGAAGCAATTTCGCATCAATTTAATGGTAAACCGGTTTTTTTCACAGGAATGCGCACTGATACGGGTGTGTTTTTTTCGCACCAAACGATAGGACGAGCCTATGAATCAGCACTGGCATGTAACCGACACCTCGCTTCAAATTGAATCGATGCCTTTTTATTGGCGACTTAGCGATACAGGTGCGGTGTTCCAGAACATCAAACAACGTTTGCCCATCCGAGTCCGATGCGATGAGCGGTTTGATTTTCTCAAATATGAACCAACCACTGATGAATGGGCTAGCATCGAAGCTGCTTACTTCGAAAACGAAAATATAGGATTCCTGAACCCTGCATCGGGTCAACTGGATACCTACGGCACCAGCGTGAATAATTTTTTTCTGGCTGTGTTATCGCGTGATAGGCCGAAAAGAATTTATGAGATTGGCTGCGGTGCTGGCCACACAATTACTTATTTAAAAAAACACGGATTCAACGTGACAGGCATTGACCCTTCACTTTACTCCAGAGCCTGGAGTGAACAGCTTGGCTTCCCTTTGGTCAATGAATTCTTCTCTAGAGATTTACTGAATGATGCCCCCGATTTTATCTATTGCAATGACGTCTTTGAACATATTCGTGACCCATTTCAATTCAGCCAGGTAATCTTTGATAGTCTCGCTTCGAACGGCACGTTCTGCATTGCGACGACCAACTCGACGCGCTCGATTGAGATAGGCGATATATCGATTCTTGAACATCAGCATGTCAATATGTTTACCGAGCGCTCGATCCGACTGCTCCTACAAGAAGCAGGTTTCCACGATATTGAGATTCAGAAAGGTACATACGGCAACACCTTTCATGTTATCGCTCGAAAACAAAAGGTTTCACGCAGTCCTAGCCGTGAGCGCGCCGGTTTGTTTACTTGTAAGGGATATTTTGAGCGCGCAAATCAAAGGATTCGTGCGTTTGGCACATACTACGCACACGTGGAACAACTACACGCATATGTTCCACTGCGGTGTATACCCTATCTTGCAACGGTCGGTGATTTCGGAGCCAGTTACATTTATGATTCGAATGCTGCGTGGCGTAACAAATATATTGACGGCTACTCACAGCTTGTCAGAGGCCTACATGACGTCAAGTACGATCCTAAATGTCGTTACTTCATCGGCTCGCTAACTTTTTATGATGAGATACGTCGTTCACTAAACCTGCAAGGCTGTCCATCAGATGCCATCGACTCTATTGAAAGTATAGGAAAAAGCTGAATTGTAAGGTGATCCCTAGTTGTCATTCACGTGTTGTGTTCAGACAGCATTTTCTTTCTGTCAAAAAAGTTTCGCCAGTCTATTGTTCCTGAACGGATGGCTGAGGCGCCGTTTCTTCCGCAGTGCGCCACCAAGTCAAGAACTGAAACGTATGGTGTAAATTGGCCATGAAATTGCGGATAAGGCGCACACTGGTAGTCCATGTATTCGACTAGTACCCCTTCCTTTTCAAAAGCTTCATGATCCAGATAATGCTGGGCACCATGTCCTGTAATGTAACGTTCTCCTCCCAACGTCTTGACAATATTCAAAACGCGTTGGGATCCTTGCCCCTTTACAGCAAGCTCATCGATACTAAGAAACTTTTTGTTTCGATCCAAACCAAAATATTCGCAGACAACACGCAAAGAAGCTGAGGCTACATCTGCGATGGTCGTGTGATCGCAAGACGAGAAAACACGTCGCATTAAATCGTAAGCATCATCATAGAAATCGGCGCCCGACAGCGCATCCTGTAATAAAGAAACATGGCGATCCTGCCATCTACGACCAGGCTCAACTAACACGTCATTGATAGACTGCCCCAAGCGAAGATTATGTAACGGCACGGTTAGCCAGGTCGAACCGGAACGTGTCTTGATCTGTACTCTATTAGTAAAACTTCCCTTCGAAAACTGAACATCAGTATAGAAAACGAAGACATCTGCTAGAGCGATCTGCTCAAACAAACCGACCCACGGAAAATACATCGGCTGTGAAACAACGATCCGCAAAACAACATACTCCTTATCGTTTCTCCAACCGCAAAGAATCTAAAGTTGGTCGAGGGCAGCGAACAATCACAAGTTTCTTGATCACGTGTTCTACACTTTGCGTACACCGAAACATTCTTGCAGTACCGTAGGGCACTGATTCGAGTTCAAGGCACGCCACCATGCCGCCACGCCCGTTTATGGACCGAATATCTTATGTGACGCACCCAATACCTGGTTTTGGGAATCTCGTGAGGTGAACGGTTGAATGCCCACGTTTGGTAAACGCTTGACTCATGGATGGCTTGTTCGGCATTTTACGTAAACCATGATACAAGCGATGCGCCAGGCACCCTTTTAACGTAAATAGTGCGTAATGATGCCAGCAATATAGTCAGCATCATCATCGCTAAAGTCAAAATACGAGGGTAGGTTCATCGCTCTCAAATGAATTTTCTCAGACAGATATGGTGTGTCATGAGCCTTTCTGCCCCCCACGGGAGTTCCGCTTAGAGGCCAAAAAAATACTCGAGCATCCACAGAACGCGCTTTCAATTCACTCGCAATTGCAGAACGATCAAAATCAACCTGATCATCCACAACGAATGTCGGCATCCAGTAGCCATTAACACACTCCTCCGGTTCGGGATTCATTCGTAGTGGAAGATCTCGGAGCCGTTGGTGATACATGTTAAAAACACGCCGCTTTGAACCAACCAAACTATCGATTCTCTCCAACTGCGCGCAGCCAATCGCAGCTTGAATATTGCTCATCTTATATTTAAAGCCTACCTCATCTGGCCAGAACTGCTTGTCTTGCCCTCGAGAACGGCCATGATTAGACAACGTCAGCACACGTTCATACAAGTTCGGATCAGTCGTCACAAACATCCCGCCTTCACCAGTCGTCATCGTCTTGGTACCGTGAAAAGAAAATGCCCCAAAATGCCCCATGCTCCCGGCTCGCTTACCGCGAAACACCGAACCAATTGCCTCCGCTGCATCCTCAATCACAGGTATGCCATGCCGCTCTCCAATGGCCAGCAAAGAATCCATATCGCATAGATTGCCATACAAATGCACCGCTACAATAGCCTTCGTCTTGGGCGTTATCGCCGCTTCAACGTTTCTTGGTTCCAAACACCAGCTGTCTGGCAAAATATCAACATAAACAGGTGTGGCACCTAAATGAAGTATCGGTGCCGCCGTAGCAACCCAATTCGTATCAGCCATGATCACTTCATCCCCAGGCCCTATTCCTAACGCATACATTCCCATGTGGAGTGCCCCTGTACAACTACTCGTAGCAACTGCAAATGGCACGCCAAGATGGCTCTTAAAAGCGTCCTCAAACCGATAAACATAATCATAACAATGCGCCCCCCAGCCGTTTCGCGCAGCATCTGTAGCGTACTGCACCTCCAGCTCGGTAATAGAAGGTTTGGTATAGGGAATGTGACGCGCCATACGATCAGACATAGGTTTCTCCCATGCGCCAATGACGTAGTAACGGCACTGCCGTTACTAGATCAAAGTTCGGCCACTGCCGTCGCACTTCATCGATCAAATTCCACGGTAAAACCAATATGCAATCCGGATTAGCAGTTAAAAGCGTTTCAGGACTAATAACTGGAATATGACTGCCTGGGAGGAATCGGCCTTGCTTGCTCGGCGCAAGATCCGCTACGGCATGCAAAAGATCCGCCTTGATGCCAGCATAATTCAATAATGTATTACCCTTTGCTGCTGCACCATACCCAAGTATTCGCCGCCCGTCCCGACGCGCTTTCAATAAAAGTTCTAGCAACGCATGCTTGGCCGACTCTGCCCGTTTCTGGAATCCGATATAAGCATCGAGCGTCTCAAGCGCAGCGTCGGCTTCAGCCTTCAAAACGTGCGCCACAGCATCGCTGACAAGCCGCGCTCCAACGTGAGACAACCACACACGCAGGCTTCCGCCGTGAGTTGGAAGCTCCTCCACGTCGATCACCTCTAAACCCACCGACTCAACAATACGCTGCACAGCGCGTAAACTTAGGTAACTGTAGTGTTCGTGATAAATCGTGTCAAATTGATTCCCACCAAGCAAACGAAGCAAGTGAGGAAACTCGAGCGAAGCTTGCCCAGACGGCTTCAGTGCTCGGGCGATGCCAGCCATAAAGTCGTTGATGTCGGGTACATGCGCTAAAACGTTGTTAGCAACCACCAAATCAGCAGGTTTAAGTTCCTTCGCAATCGTCTCACCAAAAAAACACTCGATTGTTGGAATTCCCTTCATTCTGGCGGCCTCCGCCGTTGCCCGCGTCGGCTCGACCCCCAAGCACGATAAACCACGTTGCTTGACATACTGCAGCAAATAGCCATCGTTGCTGGCAACTTCTAGAACGTGACTTGAAGCGTTTAAACCGAGCCTCACAATGGCTGCCTCAACAAAGCGCTGAGCGTGTGCTAACCAACTCGATGACGTGCTGGAAAAATAGGCATAATCTGCAGTAAACAATTGATCAGCACTGGCGTGAGCCGGCAGTTGCACAAGCCAACAGCTTGTACAAACATAAACCCTGAGGGGATAAGTAACTTCGGGTGCTTGGAGTTGCACCAGGCTCAGATAAGCGTTACTTGGTGGCTGATGACCAAGATCAATGACTTCCTGAACCAACCTTAAACCACAATGGCGACACGAATAACTCATATTTCTGCCCAAAAAGGTAGAGCACGATCCCGATCGCTTAGTTCTGTAACGGGTAGTGGCCATTGAATCGCTAATCGCGGGTCATTCCAGCAAATACCCCGTTCAGCCTCAGCGACCCAAGGGCCAGAATGTAAATATAACAACTCACTGTCCGGTTCTAAGACTTGAAAACCGTGTGCACAATTCTCCGGTATAACCAACGCATTCGCTGAATCCGCGCTAAGTTCTAACGCCTGCCATGAGCCATACGTGGGAGATCCGTGACGCAGGTCAACAACGACATCCCAAACCCGCCCTTTCAAGCAAAACACCAACTTGGCATCGTGATGCGGTGCTGCCTGAAAATGCAATCCCCGAATTGAGCCGACTTGCCCCGTACGGCTGACATTCACCTGAGCCACCGGACGCCCACCCCAAGCCACCTGAAACGCGCGTTCCTGCGCGCGAAACACATTCAGAAAGACGCCGCGATGGTCACGATGCACACGGCAATCAACCGACCATAGCCCGGGCAATGGCGTTTCACTTAACTCAAACGACACGAGAGGTCTCCGCGAATGCATCTAAATCAGACAAACAACAATCCAGTGGGGACTCGCCATTGGCCACCTGTTTGTACCACGCGACAGTACGCGCCACGGTAACTTCAAAATCCCATCGTCCCTGCCAGTTCAACATCTGGCGCGCACAATCACTCACCAAATACAACAGTGCGGCCTCTTGCAAACCGTCGTTTTTCGGTTCGTCGATCCACACTCCGGGCCAATTAGCGACAATAATCTCTATCAATTCCTGCACGGTGCGATTGGAACCAACTGCAGGTCCAAAATTAAAGGCCTTTGCCAAAGGATTTAAAGAATGGTTTTCGTGCCGTTCGAAAAGACGCTGTGCAAGCAATAAATAGCCCCCTAATGGCTCAAGTACATGCTGCCAGGGGCGCGTGGCACCCGCATTGCGAACGGCTATTGACTTCTGGGCCATTAACGCTCGAATAGCATCTGGCACAATGCGATCGACAGCCCAATCGCCCCCACCAATGACATTACCTGCTCGAGCGGTAGCAACCGAGAGATAAGGTGTCTGATGCGGTGCGCTGCCACAATAACTGGCACGCCAGCTTGCAACCGCTAGTTCCATCGCCGCCTTACTCGCACTATAAGGATCATGTCCACCCAAACGATCACACTCCCGATACCCATAAGCCCATCCGCGATTCTCATAGACCTTATCCGTCGTTACCATCACCACGGCACACGGGTTCACCAAAGACCTCAAACACTCAAGCAACTGCAGACTACCAAGGACATTTGTTTGCCACGTATCGAGCGGTTCCGCATAACTACGACGCACCAACGACTGTGCCGCCAAATGGATAACAACCTCCGGTTGCGCTTCCATCACACACGCCTGCAACCGAGCGGCATCATTAATATCACCATACCACCCAGTGAGGTGACCCCAAGCTCTCGCAACAGCCACACATTCAAGATTCAAACCGTTGTAAAGTGAGTACCCAGACTCACGTGGCAACGAATAACCCCAAACATTAGCACCCTGAGTCAACAACCACAGCGTCAACCAAGCGCCCTTAAAGCCGGTATGACCGGTAACCAGGACCCGACGACCGCACCAAAACGACCGCTCCATTACCACACTTTCCACGGCGCATAGCCCCCAGCCCAGAGCTCATCTAACTTGACGCGATCTCGCAACGTATCCATCGCCTGCCAATAACCAGTATGCCGAAACGCCGTCAACTGTTCTTCCTCTACCAATCGGGGCAATATATCATACTCCCAACTCGTATCATCTCCTTCAATGCGGGTGAGTACCGAAGGCTCCAAGACAAAAAACCCACCATTAATCCAAGCTTTGTCCCCATCAGGCTTTTCCTGAAACTGCTGAACGAGCGCGCCAACCAAATTTAACGCGCCGTAGCGACCGGGTGGTTGCACGGCAGTCACCGTAGCTACTCGTCCCTCACTGCGATGATGAGCAATCAAAGCATGAATATCCACGTCCGCCACACCATCGCCATAGGTGAAACAAAACGTATCATATCCCAGATAGTT
>Ga0079301_1000524_pt1 | contig 18563 bp, 20 predicted proteins | sample Wag4_2014_7_11_3_FD_74797 | JGI IMG/M metagenome (GOLD analysis project Ga0079301, IMG submission 74797) | Fresh water mixed with fracking chemicals microbial communities from Ohio, USA - Utica-2 Time Series FC 2014_7_11 | ecosystem: Engineered > Industrial production > Chemical products > Input... | reverse complement strand
GCCCAGGAGCCGTTCGCCCACGGCGCTGACGGCCTCTGAACCCAGCAGTCCGACCCCCGCAGCCAGGAGGTGCTGAAAGAGCAGGGCCCGACCGCTGGGATCCCCCTGGGCAAAGCCGATCAGGGCGGTGCAGGCCAGACCGAGGACCACCCCCCAACGGCACAGGGGCTCGGGCAGCCAGAGGTGATCGAGGTCGATCAGCACCAGTGGAATCAACCAGCTCAGCAGCAGCCAGCCCGCCAGCCGCAGGGCCATGGCATTGGCCTCGGGGCCCATGGCCGTCGGCGTAGCCCACACAGCCGCCACCCAGAGGCCCGCCGTGAGCAGTTCCACCAGCGGGTAGCGGGCTGCGATCGGCGTGTGGCAGCGGCGACAGCGGCCGCCCAGCAGCAGCCAGCCGACCACGGGCAGGTTGTCGTGCCAGGCCAACACCACACCGCAGCGGGTGCAATGGCTGGGGGGCAGCACCACCGACTCCTGCCGGGGCAGCCGCCAGGCGACCACGTTGAGAAAACTGCCGACACAGGCCCCCACCAGGGCCGCCGCCAGGCTCAGGACAGCGGTGTTGTCCATGGCGCCTGCGTCTCAGGAGTGCTGCGGCTGCGCGGCATGCGCCCGGAGGCCTGGAGTCCACGCCCCTGCAGCCATTCGCTGGGAATGAACTGTTCGTCAGGCAGCAGGGTCGGCCAGCCGAAGACCACCCGGCCGCTCTGGCCCTGCAACTGAAGGACCACGCCCCGCGGTGGCGGAGTGGGAGAACCACCGCCGTGCAGGTACCGCCAGTACACAAGCCGTGCCTGGCGGATCAGGTGAGCGCTGTTGACCCGGTCCAGCGACAGATCGAAGCGCTGGCGTGATCGGCGCGGATCCTGTGCCGCATTGATCACGAACGACGGTGTGGACGGAGAGCGAGAGGCGCTGGTGATGACAGTCCTCCCGCACGGGTTGCGCCCAGATTAGTCCTGGCCTGCTTGATACGGCTTCGATGCAGCGCTGTCAGCTGAGCTTTTTCTTCTCTTCGATCATGCGGTGAATGATCGGAGTGAGGATCAGCTCCATGGCGAAGCCCATCTTGCCGCCGTTGACCACGATCGACGTGGGGCTGGACATGAAGGAGTCGTGGATCATGTCCAGCAGGTAGGTGAAGTCGATGCCCCACTTCTCGCGGGCTCCCTTGCGGAAGTGGACGATCACGAACGATTCATCCGGGGTCGGGATGTTCCGGATCATGAACGGGTTGGAGGTGTCCACGGTCGGCACCCGCTGAAAGTTGATGTCGGTGCGGCTGAACTGGGGGCAGATGTGGTTGATGTAGTCGGGCATCCGCCGCAGGATCGTGTCGACGGTGGCTTCGGCCGAGTAGCCCCGTTCGGCATTGTCGCGGGCGATCTTCTGGATCCATTCCAGGTTGACGATCGGCACCACGCCGACCAGCAGATCGGCCAACGAGGCCACGTCGTAGCCCTCACCGCTGACACCGCCGTGCAGGCCTTCGTAGAAGAGCAGGTCGGTGCCACCCGGGATCGGTTCCCAGGGGGTGAACTGGCCGGGCTGCAGGCTGGTGCCCAGGCGGCCGTTGTGCTCGGCGGCCTCCTCGACCGAGTGCAGGTAGTACCGCTTCTGGCCGCTGCCGGTTTCGCCGTAGCTCTTGAACAGCTCTTCGAGCTTGTCGAACAGGTTGGCTTCAGGACCGAAGTGGGAGAAGTTCTCACCCTTGGCCAGGGCAGCGGCCATGGCCTCCTTCATGGGGCCCCGCTCATAGCGGTGGTAGCTGTCACCCTCGACCACGGCTGGGGTGATGCCTTCGCGCTTGAAGATGTGCTCGAAGGCCCGTTTCACCGTGCTGGTCCCTGCGCCTGAGGAGCCGGTGACGGCAACGACGGGATGACGCTTCGACATGCGCAGGGAGCAACGAACTGCGGCTGAGTTTGGCAGGTCGCCGGTCGTACCCCTGGCGCGCTTCAGCTTTCGAGAGCTGCCTGCAGCTGATCGCCCATGGCCTTGCAGCCCAGCTGGGTGCAACCGGCCTGCATCAGATCACCGGTGCGGTAGCCCGCGGCCAGCACCCGATCGACCGCCTGCTCGAGCGCGGCGGCGGCGGCCTCCTGCTTCAGAGCGATGCGCAGCAGCATGGCGGCGCTCAGCACCATCGCCATCGGGTTGGCCTTGTCCTGGCCGGCAATGTCGGGTGCCGAGCCGTGAATCGGCTCAAACACGCCCGGCCCTCCCTCGCCCAGCGATGCCGACGGCAACATGCCGATCGAGCCGGTCAGCATGGCGGCCTCATCGCTGAGGATGTCGCCGAACAGGTTGCTGGTCAGCAGTACGTCGAACTGCTTCGGAGCCCGCACCAGTTGCATGGCGGCGTTATCGACGTACAGGTGGCTCAGGGTCACATCGCTGTAGGTCTCGGCATGGATGGCCTCGACCCGCTCGCGCCACAGCTGGCTCACGTCGAGCACGTTGGCCTTGTCGACCGAGCAGAGCTGGCCGCGGCGTTGACGGGCCAGGTCGAAGCCCACCCGGGCGATGCGATCGACCTCAAAATCGCTGTAGGCCATCGTGTTGAAGCCCCGTTCGCCCGCCTCGGTTCTGATGCGGCCCTTGGGGGTGCCGAAGTAGACGCCGCCGGTGAGCTCGCGCACCACCATCAGATCGACGCCTTCGATCACCTCGGGTTTGAGGCTGCTGGCCGCCGCCAGGGCGGGCACGATCTTGACCGGGCGCAGGTTGGCGAACAGGCCCAGGCCGGCGCGCAGACCCAGCAACCCCGTTTCAGGGCGTTGCTCGCGCGGCAGGCTGTCGTACTGGGGCGAACCGATCGCAGCCAGCAGGACCGCTTCGCTGCCACGGCAGGCTTCGAGGGTGCTGGCCGGCAACGGTTCGCCGGTGAGGTCGATCGCAGCGCCGCCCATCGGCTGTTCGTCGTAGCTGAGGGCAAAGCCATGGCGCCGGCTCACCGCATCCAGCAGCTGGCGCGCCACGGCGGTGATCTCGGGGCCGATCCCGTCGCCAGCGAGCAGGGTGATCCGGTGGCTGGTGGTCATGGTCGGGCCCGTCGCGGCTGCAGGGCGCGAGGCTACGGCGCGGCTGGGTCCTGGGGGTGGCTGTCTCTGTCCAGCTGACGCACCGCCTTGGCAAGCTCGGGCAGCTTGTTGAAGACCGCAGAACAGCGCAGCCACAGCCGGTTGGGGATCGCCGGGTAGCCGCTCACCACCTCGCCGGCGGCCACCTCGCCGTGCACACCCGACTTGGATGAGGCGATGGAGCGGTCGCCCATCACCGCCTTGTTGGCCAGGCCCACCTGGCCCGCCAGGATCACGCCGTTGCCCAGACGGGCGCCGCCGGCAATGCCCACCTGGGCCGCCAGGGCGCAGCCCCTGCCGGTGGTGACGCCGTGGCCGATGTGGACCAGGTTGTCGATCTTGGTGCCGGCGCCGATGCGGGTCTCGCCCACCGAGGGCCGGTCGATCGTGCTGCCGCAGCCCACCTCGACCCCGTCCTCGAGCACCACCTGGCCGGTCTGGGGCATCTTGCGCCAACCGCTGGCGGTCGGCACGAAGCCAAAGCCCTCGCTGCCGATCACCGCATTCGAGTGGACCACGCAGCCCCTGCCCAGCCGCGAGCCCGGGTGCAGCACGGCGCCGCTGTGGAGTTCGCAGCCTTCGCCCAGCACCACGTCGTCATAGAGCGTCGCGTTGGCGTGAATCGTGCAGTCGGCGGCCACCTGCACGGCGGCACCGATCACCACGTGGGCACCGATGTGAACGCCGGCGCCCAGTTGGGCGCTGGGATCGATCACGGCGCTGGGGTGCACGCCAGGGGCTTTGCGGGGCCTGGGATGCAGGGCATCGAGTGCCTCGGCGAACCCCAGCCGCGGATCGGCCAACGCCACCCAGGCCAGGCCGCGGGCGCTGGCCTGCTGTTGCAGGCTCAAGGCCTCGTCGCCCTTGGCGGGGATCAGCACGGCGCTGGCGCCGCTGGCCGCCAATGCGGCCGCCAGGGCATTGCCGGGTTCGAGAAAGCTCAGCTGACCGGCCATCGCCTGATCCAGGGCGTGGGCTCCCTGCAGTTCGGGATCGTCGGCCAGGTGTCTGGGGGTGGTCTCAGTCACCCCGCTGAGGTGGCTGAGCAGTGTGCTGAAACGCATGCCCCAGTGCTGTCTGGGGCGATCGTAGGGCTCCTTTAGGGCGGCGCCAGCACCAGTTCATCGCGGTGGACGACCGGGACCCCGCTCTGGCCCAGCAGGGGCAGCAGTTCGTCGCTGCCCAGCCGGCTGATGCCCTGCCCCAGCTCGCGGCCATCACTGGCCAGCAGCCGGACGGCATCGTGGCGGGCGAAGTGCCCTTCGACGGCGCTGATGCCCACCGCCAGCAGCGAGGCACCCCGCAGCCGCAGGGCCTGTTCGGCACCGGGGTCGATGCGCAGGCTGCCGCGGGGCACCAGGGCATGGGCGAGCCAGCCCTTGCGGCCCGGCAGGGGCGTGGCCGCCGGCTGAAACACCGTTCCCGGCAATGCGGTTTCGTCGCCTGTGGGGGCCAGCAGCGTCTCGAGCACCGTCGGGTCGCGCCCGTCAGCCAGGCGCACGCGGATGCCGCTGGCGGTGGCGATCCGGGCCGCCGCCAGCTTGGTGGTCATGCCACCGGTACCCCACCGACCGCCGCCGCTGGCACCCCCCGCCAGGCGGTTGAGTTCGGCCAGGTCGCGCACCTCGGCGATCGGCCGGGCCGAGGGGTCCTGGCGCGGATCTCCTGAATAGAGGCGATCCACATCGGTCAGCAGGATCAGCTCATCGGCCGCCACGGCCACAGCCACCAGGGCCGACAGGGTGTCGTTGTCGCCGAAGCGCAGTTCGTCGGTGGCCAGGGTGTCGTTTTCGTTGATCACCGGCACCACACCCCAGCTCAGCAGCTGCTCGAGGGTGTTGCAGGCGTTCTGGTAGCGGCGCTTCGAAGCCAGATCGCCGCGGGTCAGCAGCACCTGGGCCACGCTGAGGCCGCGCAGGGCGAAGGCGTCCTGGTAGAGGGCCATCAGCTGCCCCTGGCCGATCGCCGCGGCGGCCTGGATCGCCTCCATTGCGGTGGGGCGCCGTTCCAGCCCCAGGGCCTGGCAGCCCAGGCCGACCGCGCCGCTGGTCACCAGGGCCAGGCGCTCGCCGCGTCGCTGGGCGCGGGCCAGGGTGGCGGCCAGATCGGTGATCACGGCGGCGGTGGCGCGCTCGGCCGTCCCCCGCAGCAGGCTGGTGCCCACCTTGACGACCCGCCGCATCGGGGTGCTTTCCATCACGCTCAGCCCAGGGCGGTGCCCACCAGGCGGGCCAGACGCAATTCGAGCCGCTGCAGATGGTCCTGGCGGCAGGGGCGACCATCGGGGTCGATCGGTCGCACCAACACGGTGAACAGTCCCAGACGGTTCCCGGCGATCACATCGGTGAACAGCCGATCGCCGACCAGCGCCACCTGGTGGTGGGGCAGGTTCAACTGCTGCAGCACCCGGCGCAGGGCACTGCGCCGGGGTTTGCCGGCGGCTGTGGTGAAGGGCAACTCCAGGTCCCGGGCCACGGCGCCGATGCGCTGGCGCGAGGGATTGTTGCTCAGCAGATGGATCGGCAGCTGGGCCCGGGCGGCCAGCAGCCAGCGCCGTGCGGCTTCTGGCAGCTCGGAGCGGCGCCTGGGCAGCAGGGTGCGATCCACATCGAGCACCAAGGCCCGGATCGGTCGGTCAAGCAGCTGCTGCAACGGCAGTTCGGCCAGGGTGCTGTCCAGCAGCCAGTCCGGGCGCAGCAGCTGTCTGACCATCAGAGGCTGCCCTCGCGCTCGTCCAGTTCAGCCTCGATCCGGGGCTGGACCCGTTCGAACTCCTCACCTTCGACCAGAACCGCATCGCCACCCTCCATGCGGGCCACCACAAAGAAGGGGTCGAGGGGGATGTACAGACCGTAATCCTGATCATCGACCAGAAAGCTGACGAGCAATTCGTAGGTCTCGGTGTCGTCGTCGGCCTCGTCGTCCTCATCGAGGTCTTCGGGGTCGGGTTCGTCGAGCTCGCCGCTCACGGTCAGGGTCACGGCTGAACGCACCAGGGTCAGATCGTGCTCCTGCAGGACCACGTCGGCCACCGACAGGATCGGTTCGCTGGCTTCGACGGTGTCGATCGGCTCCGGGTCGGCCTCGTCGTCGAGACGAAACAGACAGACCGGGGTGTCCACGGGGGTCAACAGGGCGTAATCGTGGCCATCCAGGGGGATCAGCTGCTCGAGAAAGCAGAGCAGCTGCCGGCCATGCCGGTCACGCACCAGCACGGTCGGCACATCCGAGGAACTGTCGCCTGGGCCGGCCTTGGTGCCGTCTGGTGTGCTCATGGCATCGCGTTGATCTGTCCTCAGGATGATGCAGAGCCCGGCCTCTGGCCAGGGTCGATGGTCTGCCTCTGCACCGGCTGGGGATCGGGACCCTCTCGAAGCCACTGCTCGAGCAGCACCGCCGCAGCGGCGCTGTCGAGGGCGCCACTGCGATCGCCATGCAGACCGTGGCGCTCGGCCGCCGCCCAGGAGCTGGTGTGTTCGTTGACCCAGGCCAGCGGCAGCTGCAGGGCCCTGGCCAGGCGCTCGCCGTAGCGGCGGCAATGCTGGGCCTGTTCGGTCGGCAGTCCCTGCCGATCCAGGGGGAGGCCGATGACCAGAACCTGCACACCGCGGGCTGTGATCAGCGGCCTCAGCTGGGCCAGATCCGTCTCGAACCGGCTGCGGTGCAGGGCCGGCAGGGGAGTCACGCAGATCCCCATCGGATCGCAGCCGGCCAGGCCGATGCGCCGTCGGCCCACATCGACCGCCAGGGCCGAGCGGGGCTGGGGCGCACGGCCGGCGGCCCCCATCTCAGCGGCGCACGAGCGGCGTCGGCACCGGGCGACGGCGGGGCTGCAGCTGGGCAAGGACGGCCTCGATGCCGCGCGATGTCTGGTTGCGGGCATCGGGCAAGGGCTGGCGTCGCCAGATGCTGCGGGCCATCAGCACCCGTTCTGAGCGCGGTTGGGCCTGAAGGGCGCGCAACCAGCGCTGCCGGTCGGTGTCATCGGGATCACAGCGCAGCCAGAGCGGCTGCTCGAAGCCGATCGCCTGAACCATCTTGTGCAACAGCAGGGTGCACCAAGGGCCATAGAGGTGCTGCCAACCCGGATCCACGCTCAGTTCAAGATCGTGCCCCCCACCGGGATGGTCTCCCAGCCAGCGCAGGCCGGCAACAGCGATGCCCCGACTGGGATCGAGCAGCAGCCAACCCTGGCCCTGGCTCTGGTCCAGCAGGTCCTCGACCCGACGATCCAGCACCTGGCGCAGCTGGGCCGGACAGACCGTCTGCTCCAGGTGCCAGAGCTGGGCAGCGGTGCGGCGGTTCAGGGGTCGCAGCTGCAGCTCGCTCCCGGACCCCTCGGCCTGGGCCGGCGCCGGACCGGGCGGATGCCAGCACCACAGCTGGTCCTGGCGCAGCGGTTGGAAACCGAGCTGCCGCAGCACCGCCAGCCGGACCCGGTCGTCGCAGGCGGCTGCAGCCACCCAGCTGCTGGCGTTGACCCGTGCCAGGGCCGCTTTGAGCAGATCGCAGCTGAGCTGTTGACGCACATCGGCCCGCGTGGTGCGCAGGTGCTGAACCTGCCAGCAGCTGCCGCTGCGGTTCAGCGGCCGGCTCAGCACCAGGCCCAGCGCCGTCTGGCTGTGTTCGGCAAAGGCCACTAGTCCCTGGGGCGGCAACCTGCGGTCGCCAGCCAGCCAGCCCAGCATCCGGGCCGGCATCCCCAGCAGGGCAACCCGTTGCAACTGGGCCTGCAGGGGCAAAAACGCCGGATCCCCCAGCAGGGGCAGATGCCACCCGGCCAGCGGCTCAATGCGCCAGTGCGGTCGGTTCGGTGCGTGCAACCTCTGGCCCGGCAACCCTGACCACTGTATTGGGGTCGGGGTGAGACCGTCCTTCAGGCCGGCCTCACCAGCACCAGCGGAGTGCGCTCGTCGGCATTGCCGGCCGGATTGGGACGCAACGCCCGTTGCAACAGTCGCTGATCACACCCCTGGCTGGCGGCCAGCACCTTGACGCGGCCGAGGTCGTTGACATCGACCACGGCGACCCCGATCCCCAGGGCGGCCGCTGCCCGGTCGCAGAAGAGCTGAGGCTGCAGGGGGCCCAGCACGATCGTCTGGTCATAGGGAGGTGTCGTGCCGGTCACGTCATCAATCAGACGGGCCTGGTCACCGGCCAGCCGGTAAAACCAGCCCTTGAGGCCCACCGCCTTGAGCGCGGTGCCCAGCAGCCAGGCGTTGAGGACCCGGGCCGGCCCCTCAAGGTCGATCAGGCTCTGCAGGCCGCAGGCCGTCGCCAGCGAGCTGGTGGGGTGAAAGACGCGGCACAGCAACCGCGCCAGGGCTGAGGGCTGCACGGTGGCCGGGTGGTGGTAACGGCCCTGCATCACCGCCAGGGGGGTTTCACCGATGGTCAACACATCGCCCCGTTGCAGGTGCTGTCCGCCGTAGGTCTTCAGCACCTCCAGGGGCTCGTCAAGAACGCCCAGCAGATGGGTTTTGAGCGGCAGCACCCTGCAGCCGTCGCCGGCGCGCCAGTCCGCCTGGCCGTTGCCTTCGGCCGAAGGCTTCCCAAGGGGGATCAGGATGCCGTTGCGACGCCACAGACGGCCAAAGGGGCCGTAGTTGACCCAGTTGATGTCCAGCCACAGGGTGTCGAGCAGCGCACGGGGGTCCCGCTCGCCGGTCTCGACCGTCACCTGGATCCGGGCCTGGGTGCTCTTGAGCCCTTTGACGATGTAGGCGGCCCAGTACCCGTCGGCTCGGGCTTCGGCATCGGGATGGACGGCGGTGATGCGGCTGCGCACCGTCACCCCGTCCAGGTCGGCCTGGCCCAGCAGGGTGGTGTCGAGCGCCAGCTCGGGGACGAACACCTCCATGCGGCGATGGGGATTGGCGATCGTGATCGTGCCCTCGACCAGCAGACCCCGCGGTTGTGAACGGACGGCAAAGGGACCGGGCTCCAGCTGCAGTGGCGACGCGGGCCTCAGCCGGTGGCGCAGTTCCAGGATCAGCAGGCTCAGTCCATAGACCAGCAGGGCGACCGGGACGATCGACCAGGGGGATGACAGGGGCACGGCGGGAGTGGCGTCAGGCAGGCGCGTTCAGCCGGAGCGTAGAGGGCACTGCGGCGTTAACTTCCGCCAAAACCGACCGTGGACGGATGCGCAAGACGTATGTGCTGGACACCAACGTGCTCCTGCATGATCCGGACGCCCTGACCCGGTTCGAAGACAACCTCGTCGTGATCCCGATTGAGGTGGTGGCGGAAATCGATCGGTTCAAGCGCGATCCTTCCGAAAAGGGTCGCAATGCCCGTGCCGTGTCCAGGGTGCTGGACGAGCTCAGGACCAAGGGAAATCTGGCCGATGGCGTTCCACTCGACGAGCGCCATGGTGGTCAGTTGCGGGTCGTGTTCTGTCGCGCTGAAACCCTCGCCCAGCTGCCCCCCGAACTGCGGGCCGGCAACGGGGATCACAACATCCTCGCTGTGGCCCTCGAGCAGCGTCTGCAGGATGTCATGGGCAACCAGCCGCCGGTGGTGCTGGTCACGAAGGACACCAATCTGCGCATCAAGGCTGATGCGGTCGGATTGATCGCCCAGGACTACACCACCGACAAGGTGGCCATTGCCGATCTGTACCAGGGCTTCCGCGAGTGGCAGGTGTCCGCCGAACTGATGGACCGCATCAAGCTGCCCGAGGGGCTGGCCATCGATGCCCTGCCGGCGTCAAATCCCGGCGCAGAGGCGCTGCTTGCCAACGAAGGGGTGACCCTCGTCAATCAGCTGCAACCGACGCACACGCTGCTGGCCCGTTACAACGCTGCCAGCCAGACCCTGCAGCCGCTGCAGCGGGCCACCAAGGCGCGCCTGGGCCGGATCCAGGCCCGCAACCGCGAGCAGACCTTTGCCCTTGATCTGCTGCTTGATCCGGCGGTGCCACTGGTGACCCTGCTGGGCAAGGCAGGGACGGGAAAAACGCTGCTGGCACTGGCGGCGGGCTTGCACCAGGTGGCCGATGAACGGCTTTATGAACGGTTGCTGGTCACCCGGCCGGTGATCTCCCTGGGCAAGGAGATCGGTTTTCTGCCAGGTGATGTCGACGAAAAGATGGGGCCTTGGATGCAGCCAATCATCGACAATCTCGACTATCTGCTCGGGGGGGGTGATGAGAGTCAGTCCGGTGGTGGTCGCGCCTCCCAGCGCGGGCCCCGCAGCAGCTGGGCAGACCTCAAGGGAATGGGGCTGCTGGAGGTCGAGGCGATCAGCTACATCCGTGGCCGTTCCATTCCTCGCCAGTTCATGATCGTGGATGAGTCTCAGAATCTGACGCCCCACGAAGTCAAGACGATCGTCACCCGGGTGGGGGAGGGAACAAAGATCGTGTTCACCGGAGACCCCTATCAGATCGACAACCCCTACGTCGATGCTGAGAGCAATGGCCTCACCTGGCTCGTCGAGCGCTTCAAGGGCCAGAAATTGGCAGGCCATGTGACCCTCTGCCGCGGTGAACGTTCGCCGTTGGCAGAGCTTGCAGCCAACCTGCTGGAGTAAACAACCGTCTTGGATTTCTGTCCGTTGCCCTTCCCATCCGGACGGTGATCCGTTATCTTCTGAACACCCCCATCTGTTTTTCCATGCTCACGGGTAGTGAACTTCTCGCCAAGGTCAAGGAACTGGGCGATGTCTCAAAGTCTGAACTGGTTCGCAGCTGCGGCTACGTCAGCGCCAAGAAGGATGGCGCTGAGCGTCTCAACTTCACGGCTTTCTATGAAGCGCTGCTCGAAGCCAAGGGTCTGAGCCTCGGCGATGGCGGTGGCAAAGGCCGTGGCAAAGGTGGTCGCACCCTCAGCTACGTCGCCACGGTTCAGGGCAACGGCAACCTGCTGATCGGCAAGGCTTACACCGCGCTGCTCGATCTCAAGCCCGGTGACGAATTTGAAATCAAGCTGGGTCGCAAGCAGATCAAGCTGATCCCTGCCGGTGGCGAAGAAGAGTGATTCTCTGATCACCAGCCGTTGATCAACGGCATCGATGAGCCCGGGCCTGGTCCCGGGCCTTTTTGTTGCCCATCCTTTGGCGCTTGATGGCCGTCGTGTAGCGGGGAGCACAAATCGGAAATCAAATGGTGGCTCTGACAGCAGGCTGCCCGCCGCTGCCAGGGTCCGATCAAGGATGAGGTCCGACCGTGCAGATCACCCATTGCGACGACGCACACCTGATCCGTCTGTCGGATCGCGAGGCTTCACTGCTGGTCGATGCCTGCGTGATGGTGGTGCTGGCGGCCGAGTCCGTGCCCAGGGGGTCTCTCCATCCCGATCTCACCACCCTGTTGGCGAGCCTGTACGAGCATCTCAGTCCGGCTGTGCGTTGACCATCGCCTCGGGTTGGACCCAGCGATCGAACGATTCCGGGCTGATCTCGCCCAGCACCAATGCTGCCTCCCGCAGACTGAGCCCATGGGTGTGGGCATGTTTGGCGATGGCGCAGGCCCGGTCGTAGCCGATGGCCGGGGTCAGGGCCGTGACCAGCATCAGGCTGTCGTCGAGCATCCGTTGAATGCGTTGCTCGTCGGCACGCAGACCGGCGATGCAGTACCGGCGAAAGCCGTCGCAGGCCCCTGACAGCAGATCGATGCTTTCGAGCACGTTGGCGGCGATCAACGGCTTGAACACATTGAGCTCAAAGTTGCCCTGGCTGGCCGCCATCTGCACCGCCGTGTTGTTGCCCATCACCTGCAGGGCGACCATGGTCAGGCTTTCGGCCTGGGTGGGGTTCACCTTGCCCGGCATGATCGACGAGCCCGGCTCGTTCTCGGGCAGCACCAGCTCCCCGAGGCCGCAGCGGGGACCGCTGCCCAGCCAGCGGATGTCATTGGCGATCTTGAACAGGGAACCGGCAAGCACGGTCAGGGCTCCGTGCAGGGACGCCAGGCCCTCATGGCCAGCGAGGGCCGCAAAGGGGTTGGCGGCGCTGCGGAACGGCAGGCCCAGTCGCTCGCTGAGTCGCTCGGCCACCGCCGCTCCGAATCCCGGTGGAGCGTTGAGACCGGTGCCGACCGCCGTGCCTCCGATCGCCAGTTGCAGCACCTGGGGTTGGCTGGCCCTGATGCTGTCCAGGGCCAGATGGAGCTGGGCTGCATACCCACTGAACTCCTGACCCAGGGTCAGCGGCACCGCATCCTGCAGATGGGTGCGACCGATCTTGATGATGCCGCCAAAGCGCTTGACCTTGTCGCTCAATTCGGCGGACAGGGCTTCAACCGCGGGAATGAGGCGTTGCTGCAGTTCCTGGGCGACCGCCAGATGCAGGGCTGTGGGAAAGGTGTCGTTGCTGGACTGGCTCAGGTTGACGTGATCGTTGGGATGAACCGGCTGCTTGCTGCCCAGGATGCCGCCGAGGGATTCGATCGCCCGATTGGCGATCACCTCATTGGCGTTCATGTTGGTCTGGGTGCCTGAACCGGTCTGCCAGATCTTCAGGGGAAACTCCTGATCGAGCTGCCCACTGGCCACCTGCTCGGCGGCGGCGACGATCGCGGTGCAGCGTTCGTCATCGAGCAGGCCCATGCGCTGGTTCACCTCAGCGCAGGCGGCCTTGAGCACCCCGAAGGCGTGGACCACGGGCAGGGGCATCAGCTGCCCGAAGGGAAAGTGATGGATCGAGCGCTGGGTCTGGGCTCCCCAGTAATGCTCGGCCGGCACAGCGATCGTGCCCATGCTGTCGCTTTCCAGCCGGGTGCTGGGGTCACTCATCGGCTCACCACTTCGCTGTTGAGTTCGTTGAAGCTCACCGTCGTCTCCTGACCGTCGCCCTGGGGCAGGGGCAATCCCGTGGCCGCACTGATGGCGGCATTGATCCTGTTCAGCTCGACCGGGCCGTCGGCGTTGAGCCGCACCGTGCCGGTGCCGTCGAGCACCACGACCTGGGGCACCAGGCCGTTCCAGTAGTGGGCCGGGTCGGTGGGGCCGTCATCGGGACGGTTCTGCAGGGGGTCTGTCGCCAGTGGCATCAGTTCGACCGCATTGCCCCAGAGCCGTTGCAGCTCAGACACCACCGGTGCATAGCGCTTGCTGGCCGAGGCATCGTCCAGGTAATAAACGATCACGACGGGCCTGCCGGCCGCCATGGCCTGCTCGAGGGTGCTGCGGGGCGGCACCAGCGACCCGTTGCCGGCGTACAAGGCGTAGATGTTGCCGTCGTAACTGTTGGTGGTCAGGGCGGCGCGGGCCTGCAGGGGGGCCAGGCCAAGCCAGGGGAGTGGCAGCAGCGTCAGCAGCAGCAGGCACAGGGCCGGCAGGGATCGTCGCAACCAGCGGACCGACACAGGCAGATCGCAAGTGGGCTCATTGTGACGCCCGGAGGCTGCGGCCCATGCCCTGAACGATGCCCCGCCCCACCAGGCCGATGGCCCGGCCGATCACCTGGGTGAGCAGGATCACCACCAACCTGCCGATCGCCTGAATCAAGCTGTGCAGCTGCGGTGCCAGGGCATCGCGGGTTTCGAGGGCCAGGGGCACCAGTTGCTGCCCCCAGCTGAGCTGCCGCAGATCCTGGTCCCGGGGTTCGGTGTGTTGTCTGACGGTGATCGCACCGGCTTCGATCGTCAGCAACTGGCGGCGGCTCTCATAGATCGCCACCGGACGTTGCAGCCAGCTGCTCCAGCGCTGCTGGGCATTGAGCTGGTTGCGCAGACGCTCGAGATTGCGGGTCGAAAGCAGGTCCGGCACCAGCAGATAGCGGCGCAGTTCGGGCCAGGCAGCGCAGCAGGCCAGCACCTGGGCACTGAGCTGCTCGGCCGAGCGCACCAACCAGTTGGCCACCAGCTGTTCCAGATGCAGCAACGCCAACGGTGCATCGGGGGCCAGCAGCTGGCCGTCCACCAGCAGGGGTTGGTCCAGCACCAGTGCCGCCAGCATGGCCTGGGGATTCGGCAGTTCAGGGTCGCTGCCACTGAGGTCACAACGGCCCAGCATGGTTTCGGCCACTGGGCGCAGGCTGCCCTCCTGGGGCAGCTGCACATAGGGACTGGCCATGTGGCGCAGGGCCTGGCGGCGCAGGTCATCCTGCAGGCCCAGCCAGCGTTCTGCCAGTTGGCCGGGTTGCTGGGGGTCGCGGCGCAACTGCTGTCGCAGCAGGGTCAGATGCTCGAGCAGGGCCAGCAGCAGGTCGCTGCGCCGTTGCGGTTGCAGGCCTTCGAGGGCGAGAAGCTGGCCGCTGCGGTTGCTCAGCTCAGCGCCGATGCGGTGACGCAGCCGTTCGCAGATCGCCGCCCAGGTGCCTTCGGCATTGCGCTGGCTCAGGCTGATGACGGTGCCGTCATCAGGCACCGCTGGCTTGCCTTGCGGCGCAATGGGTGCCGGCACGGGTACGGCTACGGGTCCCCAGGCCAGGCTGAGGGGTCCCCAGAGCAGGTGCAGCAGAGCCCGGGCTGCCTGCAGTTCGCGGCGACGCCCCAGCAGCAGCAGCAGTGCCACCGGATGGGTTGCCCCGCCCTGCAGCATCCGTTCGCACAACGCCAGATCCGCTTCGATCTGTTGCAGTCCGCTGACCAGCAGCCAATGGCCCAGCCCCAGGGTGGGGCCGGCGGGTGGTTGGTCGGCCTCTGGATCAGAGCAGGGGCTGAGCTGCACTTCGCGTCCGCCGTTGATCACCGTGCGCAGGGCTGCCAGCAGGATCTCCGCTGAAGGGGCCTGCAGCAGTCCTTCAGCTGGCAGGGTCAGCAGCTGGGCCTGGGGCCATGGCGTCGCCGCCGGCAGGCTGATCAGCAGCGGCGCGGGCTGCCACAGGTCGTGCAGCCTGTGCGCTTCGCGCCACAGGGCAGGGGTGTCGATGGCGCCATCGACACACCACAGCACCAGCTCGGGAGGTCCATCGAGCCGTTCGGGTGCCGTGCCGACCGCGTAGGCCTGCTCCGACTGCTCCAACAGACGGAGCAGGCCCTCGGCCAGCAGCGGTTCCGCCAACAACAGGATCCGCTGCCCCACAGGCGGCTCACAAGCGTTGCGCCAACGGTAACGGCTGCAGGGCTGTTGACCAGCGTTCAGGCCGTTGTGTTCAGCTTGGCGGTGCTCGAGGCCCGGCGGCCGGTCATCAACACCGAGTAGCTCTCGATCGTGAAGCCTGTGGTCTCTTCAATTTGTTGAATCAATTCAGCCGGCAGGACCAGATCGAGATCCTGAATCTCACCCGAGTGCGAACAGACCAGATGGCTGTGGGGATCGCTGCGATAGCCGTAGAGCCTGCCGCTGGCCCGGTCGAGGCACTCGATCACTCCGGCTGATTGCAGGGCCTCGAGGTTTTGATAGACCGAGGTGTGACCGATGTTGCGGCCCTGATTGTTCAGCTTTTCAAAGATGTCGCGGGCGCTCAGATGACTGCGTTCGAGCCAGAGCAGATCGAGCACCATGCGCCGTTGCCGGCTCAGCCGCATCCCCAGTTCGCGGCAGCGGCGGTAGACCGCCTCGAGGCGGGGTTGGTGAGCGGCAGGAGCTGTTGGCGACAGGCCCGAGGGGGTGGTGCCCAAGTGATGCACCGCACAGAGCAATGAATCTGTTATAGGCCAACCCGGAGCGATTACGCGCAGGAGCTTTCAAGGGGATCCTGCAGGCGTCCGTCCCCGACCGCTTGCAGGGCCTCGGCCAGGTCCACGCGGCCGTCGTAGAGCGCACGCCCGACGATCACCCCCGTGACCCCCAGGGGCACCAGGCTCAGCAAGGACAACAGGTGCTCGAGCGATCCGATCCCACCTGAGGCGATCACCGGCACGCTGCTGGCTTCGGCCATCGCCCGCAGCGCTTCGAGGTTGGGTCCGGCCAGGGTGCCGTCGGTGGCGATGTCGGTGCTGATGATCGCCGCGATGGCGGTACGGCTGAACCGCTGGGCCAGATCGGTGGCGAGGGTGCTGCTCTCGTTGATCCAGCCCCGGGTCGCCACCCGCCCGTCGCGGGCATCGATGCCGACCACGATCCGTCCCGGGTGTTGTTCGGCCAGTTGATCCACCAGCTCGGGATGTTCAAGGGCCACCGTGCCCAGGATCACCCGATCAAGACCGCAGGCCAGCAGTTCCTGAGCCCGCTCGGTGCTGCGGACCCCCCCACCCAGCTGGACCGGGATGTCCAGCGCGGCGGTGATCGCCTTGATGGCGGTGTCGTTGACGGGGTGACCACTGCGGGCGCCGTCCAGATCGACCAGGTGCAGCCGGGTGGCGCCCTGGGACTGCCAGCTCAGGGCCTGGGCCACCGGGTCGTCTGAAAAGCGGGTGACCTGGTCGTAGTCGCCCTGGTGCAGTCGCACGCACTGGCCGTCCAGCAGGTCGATCGCGGGAATGATCTCCATGGGTTCAGGTTGCCAGAGCCGGTGCGGGTTTGAATGGCCGCCAGTTTCGTGGCCCCGGAAACGGGCAGCGGCATGAACATCCTGGTGATGGGTGGTACCCGTTTTGTCGGCAAGCCGCTGGTGGAGCAGCTGTTGGCCCAGGGCCATGCCCTGACCCTGTTCACCCGGGGCAACAAACCGGCCCCAGGCGGGGTCGAGCATCTGGTCGGCGATCGCACCAGCGTTGATGACCTGGCCCAGCTGGCCGGCCGCCGCTTTGAGGTGATCGTGGACAGCTCGGGCCGCACGCTCGACGACTCGCGCGCCGTGATCGAGCGCACCGGTGCACCCAGCCACCGCTTCGTGTACGTGAGCTCGGCAGGGGTCTATGCCGACAGCGAGCTCTGGCCCCTCGACGAGGACAGCCCCACCGACCCGGCCAGCCGTCATGCCGGCAAGCTCGACACCGAGGCCTGGCTGCGGGCCCAGGGAATCCCGTTCACCAGCTTCCGGCCCACGTACATCGTGGGTCCGGGCAATTACAACCCGGTCGAGAGCTGGTTCTTTGATCGCATCGTTCACGGACAGCCGGTCCCCCTGCCGGGCGATGGCAGCACGATCACCCAGCTGGGCCACGCCCGCGATCTGGCCACGGCCATGGCCCGTTGCATCGGCGTTGATGCCGCCGCCAATCGCATCTACAACTGCAGCGGCCGTCAGGGCATCACCTTCAGGGGCCTGGTGCACGCCGCGGCCGTGGCCGCCGGCAAGGATCCGGCCCGTGTCGAGATCCGCAGCTTTGACCCCGCCGGGCTCGACAAGAAGGCCCGCAAGGCCTTCCCGTTGCGCATGGCCCACTTTCTGACCGACATCACCCGGGTGCGTCGCGAGCTGGCCTGGGAGCCCCAGTTCGATCTAGCCGCCACCCTGGCCGACAGTTACGCCGGCGACTATGCCCTGCGCATGCCCACCAGCCCTGATTTCAGCGCTGATGCGGCGTTGATCGGGTGATCAGCGCTTCAGGTACCCCAGCGCTGAGCTGAGCGCCAGCAGCAGCGATGGCCAGAACAGCCACCAGCCCAGGTTGTGCAGGGGGCCGACCAGTGCGGTCCCGCCCCAGCCCCCAGGCCACAGCAGCAGCAGCAGGCTGGCGAACTGCAGCACCGTCTTGGCTTTGCCGCCCAGCGAGGCGGGGCCGCCGCTGGTTTCAGCGGCGCGCCAGCCACTGATCAGCAGTTCGCGGGCCAGCAGCAGCCAGATCGCCCACAGGGGCAGACGCCCCACCGAAGCCAGCCACAGCAGCGGCGCGCTGATCAGGATCTTGTCGGTCAACGGGTCAAGCCTTGCCCCCCAGACGCTGCCCCCACCGGCGCGGCGGGCCAGCAGACCATCGAGCCAGTCGGACAGACCACCGACCAGCAGCAGCAGCCAGGCCAGGGGCATCTGTCCCGCTGCCAGCGCCACGATCAGCGGCAGGCCCAGCAGGGCCCGGGCCAGGGTGAGTCCGTCGGCCAACTGACGCATGCGCCTGGGGTTCATGGCTCGGGCCGCCGCACTCGGCCCCAGAATGCCTGCAGTTGATCCGCCCTGCCCGTGGTGCAGCAGCCCGTCTCCGCCGTGATGAGCACTCCGGTGTTCAGCGTCACGCCAGCCACCCCCCTGCAGGAGGCGGTTCAGCTGATGAGCGAGCACCATGTCAGCGGCCTGGCGGTGGTCGATGCCGCAGGTGTCCTGGTGGGCGAGCTGACCGAACAGGATCTGATGGTGCGCGAAAGCGGCTTTGACGCCGGCCCCTACGTGATGCTGCTCGACGCGGTGATCTACCTGCGCAATCCCCTGAACTGGGACAAGGAGGTGCACCAGGTGCTGGGCAGCAGCGTCGGGGAGGTGATGAGCAAGACCCCCCACAGCTGCAGCGCCGACCTGCCCCTGCCGGCGGCGGCCAGGTTGTTGCACGAACGCGGCACCCAGCGCCTGTTCGTGCTCGATGGCCAGAAGCAGCCCGTCGGTGTGCTCACCCGCGGCGATGTGGTGCGGGCCCTGGCTGCGGCTGGCTGACCCTGCTCAGGGCGGGGGCAGCAGTGGCGGCGGCGGTGCCCCAGGGGGCACCGAAGCAGCGGCCTGGGGACCGGCCGGCTCCTGAATCACAGGCGGTGGCTCCTGCAGAGGCGGCATCCC
>Ga0079301_1000523_pt1 | contig 18568 bp, 11 predicted proteins | sample Wag4_2014_7_11_3_FD_74797 | JGI IMG/M metagenome (GOLD analysis project Ga0079301, IMG submission 74797) | Fresh water mixed with fracking chemicals microbial communities from Ohio, USA - Utica-2 Time Series FC 2014_7_11 | ecosystem: Engineered > Industrial production > Chemical products > Input... | reverse complement strand
ACCATAGCCACCCAACAAGGCAAAGTGATGCACTTCACGCGCCGAACCAGTTTCCACCACTAAGCCAGCAGAGGTACGCAGGCCTTTTTTCACCAAGTGTTGATGAATCGCTGAGGTGGCTAACAATGCTGGAATCGCCACATTGTCTGCATCCACCTTGCGGTCGGAGACGATCAGGATGTTGGCACCAGAACGCACCGCATCTTCGGCGTCCGCTGCCAGCGAAGCCAAACGTGCCTCAATCCCTTCTTTGCCCCATGCCACCGGATAGCAGATGTCGAGTTCGAAAGAACGGAATTTGCCCGAGGTGTACTGCTCGATATTACGCAGTTTTTCCATATCGCCGAACGACAACACCGGTTGTGCCACTTCTAAGCGGATCGGTGGGTTGATATCAGCGGTATTGAGCAAGTTGGGTTTCGGGCCAATAAACGACACCAACGACATCACTAATTCTTCACGAATTGGGTCGATAGGTGGGTTGGTCACTTGGGCAAACAGTTGCTTGAAGTAGGTATAGAGGGTTTTGTTTTTCTTCGACAACACCGGCAGCGCCGAGTCGGTACCCATCGAACCAGTGGCTTCTTCACCGTTTTGCAGCATTGGCTCCAAGATCACTTTGATGTCTTCTTGGGTGTAGCCAAAAGCTTGCTGACGGTCGAGCAACGAGGCTTGAGGTGTCGGGGCTTTTTCTGCTGGCGCCGGCACTTCATCGAGTTTGATGCGGATTTTTTCGATCCACTCACGATAAGGCTTGGAATTCGCCAGCGAATCTTTCAGCTCTTTATCATCAATAATGCGGCCTTGTTCCATGTCGATCAGGAACATTTTGCCGGGCTGCAAACGCCATTTTTTGACGATTTTCTTCTCGGGAATCGGCAACACACCGGATTCCGACGCCATCACCACCAAATCATCATCGGTGACCAAATAACGGGCTGGACGCAAGCCATTGCGGTCGAGGGTAGCACCGATTTGACGACCATCGGTAAAGGCCACCGCCGCAGGGCCATCCCACGGTTCCATCATCGCAGCGTGATATTCATAGAAAGCACGGCGATTTTCGTCCATCAGCGCGTGTTTTTCCCACGCTTCTGGAATCATCAACATCACCGCATGGGCTAATGAATAGCCGCCGCCCATCACCAACAATTCCAGTGCGTTATCAAACGAAGCGGAATCGGATTGACCGGGGTAGTGTAATGGCCAAATTTTCTTCAGATCTTCGCCGAGAATCGGTGAAGAAATGGCTTGTTCACGCGCCTTAAACCAGTTGACGTTGCCGCGTACGGTGTTGATTTCACCATTGTGGGCAATGTAACGGAAGGGGTGCGCCAAATCCCAAGTCGGGAACGTATTGGTCGAGAAGCGTTGATGCACCAAGGCCAAAGCCGAGACAGTGCGCTTGTCTTGCAGGTCGAGGTAGTACACACCGACCTGATCGGCCAATAACAAGCCTTTGTAGTTCACGGTACGAGCCGAGAACGAAGGCACATAAAACTCTTGGCCGTGTTTTAAGTTGAGCGTTTTAATCGCATTCGCGGCACGGCGACGGATGATATACAGCTTGCGTTCTAGGGCATCGGTCACAAAGACATCTGGACCACGTCCGACAAACACCTGTTTAATCACTGGCTCTTTAGCGCGCACCGTGGGCGACATCGGCATATCACGATTGACCGGCACATCGCGCCAGCCCAACAACCGTTGACCTTCGGCAGCGATAGAACGCTCAATCTCTTCCATACAGGCGTGGCGAGAAGCGGCTTCTTGGGGCAAGAACACCATCCCCACGCCATATTCGCCAACTGGAGGCAACTCCACACCTTGTTTCGCCATGTCCTCGCGATAGAACTGATCCGGAATTTGGATCAGGATACCGGCACCGTCACCTTGCAGTGGATCGGCACCCACGGCGCCACGGTGATCGAGGTTTTTCAGGATTAACAAACCCTGTTCGACGATATTATGGGACTTTTGACCCTTGACATGGGCCACAAAGCCCACGCCGCAAGCGTCGTGCTCGTTGGCGGGGTCGTACAACCCCTGCCGTTCTGGTACTGCCGGTTCCATCACACGCATTCCTTCAAAATTGCCTGGCCTGTGTTTCACGACCAGTGACGAAAAAAGCCGAGTGTCGTTCTCGACGCTTCGGCCTGTACGAAAAGAAAATTTAAGAGGCAACCATCGAATATAACGGGAAGCCCATGCCAATTCAAGATGCTGCAATGCACCAATTTAGAGCATAAATTTACCCCGTTGGCAGGGCCGGAGATGCCGCTTGTCATTTGACTACCCGTAACGGCATTTTGTCATTATGACAGGATATGATCGAAAATGGCCTATTTACTGCATATAAAACGGTTTCATGCCGTTTTATTAGGGTAAATGAATGCTTCTTCCACCATCGACCGCAATAATCTGCCCCGTAATATACGGCGCATCAAACAGCAAAAACGCCACCGTTTTTGCTAAATCCTCTGGCGTTCCCACTCGTTGTAGAGGAATGCTGTCTTCGATTCGTTGCCGCACAGGGTCAGAAAATACCGACTCTCCCTCAGGCCACACATTGGCACCGGGGGCCACACCATTGACTCGTACCTGTGGCGCCAGCTCAATCGCAAGGGTACGAATTAACTGTGCATGCCCTGCTTTGGCCAAGTTATACACCACATGCCCCGGCATCGGGCGTTCTGCGTGAATATCAATCAGGCCAACAATTGCCCCACCTGCTGCCCGTAAATAGGGCGCAGCGGCTTGTGATAAAAACAGCGGTGCTTTGAGGTTGCTACCAATCAAATCATGCCAATCGGCCTCGGTAATATTGCCCAGTGCGGTTGGGAAAAAGCTGGAAGCGTTGTTCACCAAACCATCTAAACGCCCAAAACAATTGAGGGTGTGATGGATCATCTCGGGCAAGCGCGCAGTCTCTAATAAATCGGCCTGCACACAGGCTGCCGAGTGTGGACGCTGTTGATTCAGTTCAGCCGCTAGGGCTTCTGCTGCGGTTGCTGAAGCGCGATAGTGCAACATCACCCGCGCACCGACTTGATGCAGTTGACGCGCAATCGCCGCGCCCACCCGTTTTGCTCCACCTGTGATGAGAACAACAGGGGCTGTTTCCTGTGGCATCACTGTCATCTGAAATCCCTATCACCATGAAAAAATTGTCGGCAGATTGTGCCTGCGAAAAGGCGCGAAAAACAATGTAATAATGCACCCTTTGCCCAATTGCTAACAGAAAGATTGCTGTGAGTGCTTTACCTATTCCTGACCACGACGCGCTGTTAAGTTCCCAACGTTTGATGCAGCAGATACAACAACAGATTGCTGATAGGGGGGGGTGGATCTCGTTTGCCGACTATATGCAGGCGGCGCTTTATACCCCACACCTCGGTTATTACAGTGGCCACAGCTATAAATTTGGCAGCAGCGGTGATTTTGTGACCGCACCAGAAATCACCCCCCTGTTTGCCGCCACCCTCGCCGCCGACATTGCCCCGCTGTTACCGTTGAGCGGAAATACGGTGATCGAATTTGGTGCAGGCAGTGGCCGTTTGGCAGCAGATTTATTGAAAGCACTGGCACAACAACAGGCACTGCCAACGCATTACTATATTGTTGAAATATCAGCCGATCTTGCCGCCCGACAGCGCGATTATTTAATGCAAGAATGCCCAGCGTTATTGTCACGGGTAGTTTGGCTCAGTGCATTACCAGACCAGATTGAAGCGGTGGTGATCGGGAATGAAGTACTTGATGCCATCCCATGTGAATTGGTGTATTGGGACCCCACCCAACAGCCTTGGCAGCGAGGGGTGGCATGGTCAGAGGATGGTTTTGTCTGGGCTGATCGACCGATTCAAGACCCACGCTTGCAAGCTGCTGTTGCCTTGTTGGAACCCGGGCCGGATTATCTGAGCGAAGTTCAACTGGCTGCGGCGGGTTTTATGCACACCTTAGCCGAGCGTTTGCAGCGTGGCGCGATTTTGTTGTTTGACTATGGTTTTCCTCGTGATGAGTATTACCACCCACAACGGCGGCAAGGCACATTGATGTGTCACTATCGCCATCATGCTCATGCCGATCCTTTTTTATGGCCGGGGCTGCAGGACATCACCACGCATATTGACTTTACCACGGTGGCAGAGATTGGTTTGCAACATGGGCTGGATTTGCAAGGCTATACCACACAAGCACAGTATTTGATCAACGCGGGCATTCTCGACCAGCTGGCACAGTTCAATCCTGAAGACATCACCCATTATTTGCCACACGCTAATGCAGTGCAAAAACTGCTGTCAACGGCGGAAATGGGTGAGTTATTTAAGGTAATTGGCTTCTCTCGCGGCCTGCCTTTGGAATGGCAGGGGTTTTTACGCGGCGATCGTTGTCGTTATCTCTAAATAGAACTAGTGTAGGTTGGGTTGATATTGTCAACCCAACCCTATCAACCATTACACTTCAAACAATCAACGCGCCCGTTTTCGTGCAGCGCTGGCGGTGAGGGGTTTGGAACCGGGGCGTTTAATTTGCACCTTATTCGCTGGCCGAGGCGGCAGGCCGTTGGCGCGAGGTGAGCGGGGGCGTTGACCGGCTTGGTTATCCGCCGGCGGAATCAAACACTCCGGCCCATAGCCAATTAACTCACTACGCCCCATTTTCTCAATCGCCTCGCGCAACAATGGCCAATTTTTCGGGTCGTGATAACGCAAAAACGCCTTATGCAACTTCCGACGATAACCATCACGCACCACATCCACCTTTTCCGAACTCCGCGCCAGCTTTTTCAACGGATTACGTCCGGTATGCCACATCGTCGTTGCCAGCGCCATCGGCGTGGGAGTGAAGGTTTGCACCTGATCGGGCTGGAAGTCATTTGCTTTGAGCCACAACGCTAAATTCAACATATCCTCATCACTGGTACCTGGGTGGGCAGCGATAAAGTAAGGGATTAAATACTGTTTTTTCCCTGCTTGACGCGAGAAACGCTCAAATAATTTCTTGAAACGCTCATAACTGCCAATCCCCGGCTTCATCATCTTCGACAAAGGCCCAGCTTCGGTATGTTCCGGCGCAATTTTTAAATAACCACCGACATGGTGCGTCACCAGTTCCTTAATATATTCCGGCGATTCCACCGCCAAGTCATAACGCAGGCCAGAGCTGATGGTGATTTTTTTAATACCGGGTAGGGCGCGTGCTTTGCGATACAGGCGAATTAACGGATCGTGGTCGGTGTTCAGATTTTCACAAATCCCGGGATAGACGCAAGACAAGCGACGACAGGAAGATTCAATTTTTGGATCTTTACAGGTCAAACGGTACATATTTGCCGTTGGCCCACCTAAATCGGAAATTTGGCCGGTAAAGCCGGGGGTTTTGTCACGAATTTCTTCAATCTCGCGCAGAATCGAGCCTTCCGAGCGGCTTTGAATAATCCGTCCTTCGTGTTCGGTGATAGAACAGAACGTACAGCCGCCAAAACAACCGCGCATAATGTTGACCGAAAAACGAATCATCTCCCACGCCGGAAAACGCGCAGAACCATAGCTAGGGTGTGGATGGCGGGCGTATGACAAACCATACACATGGTCCATCTCCTCGGTTTTTAACGGCAAAGGCGGTGGGTTGAGCCACACATCGCGTTCGCCATGTAATTGCACCAAGGCGCGGGCATTACCCGGATTGGACTCAAGATGCAGGGTGCGGCTGGCATGGGCATATAAAACAGGATCGTAAGCCACCGCCTCAAAAGCTGGAATCCGCACCACCGTTTTGTGACGTTGCGCCCGCCGTGCCGCGACACGCTCGGCCAATGACATAAAACGAACTGGCTGAACGGTTTGCTCGCCGTTGTCAGTCTTGGTATCGCTTGCGGTTGGCGTGGGTTCCATCGCATAGGGATCGGGATGTGGCTCCACACGTCCAGGGGCATCGACGGTAGTGGAATCGACCTCAATCCAATCACCATCTGGCAAATAACCCTGTGGCGCAATAAAAGCGGTGCCGCGCACATCGCGAATTTCGGATAATTTCTCGCCGGCAGCGACCCGATGGGCAATTTCAATCAGGGCGCGCTCAGCATTACCATAAAGTAAAATATCGGCTTTTGAATGAATCAACACCGATTGCCGGACTTTTTCGCTCCAATAATCATAATGAGCAATCCGACGCAAACTGGCTTCGATACTGCCAATCATCACTCCAATGCCGGGAAACGCCTCACGACAACGCTGTGCATAGACCACCACGGCACGGTCGGGACGTTTATCTGGCAAACCATCGGGCGTGTAAGCATCATCAGAACGAGGGCGACGATCCGCGGTATAACGGTTAATCATCGAATCCATATTGCCTGCCGTCACACCAAAAAACAGATTGGGCCGGCCTAAGGCACGAAAAGCGTCGGCACTGTGCCAATCGGGTTGGCTGATAATCCCAACGCGAAAGCCTTGTGCCTCTAACAAACGACCAATCAACGCCATCCCAAAGCTAGGATGATCGATATAACCGTCACCAGTCACTAAAATAATGTCGCAGCTGTCCCACCCTAATTCGGCCATTTCTTGCTGTGACATGGGCAAAAATGGCGCTGGCCGTGATAGGCGACGATAAGGACGATAGCTGTGGATTGGCTTGGGAGATAGAGCAACAGGATTCATGCGAGAAAAAACCGAAACAGAATGAAGGCCGCTATTGTGCCTGAGTTGAGCTGGGCTTGTCCGTTACCCAATGCGCGGAAAGCCTCGGGGTTCAGCCCAAGGTCAAGAGCGCGGACGCTGAAAGCGGCCTAGCGGGATGATTTGTTAATCTCTGAATATCAATCAGCTCATCACAACAGCTTGCTATAATTCTGTCATGGAAACCGTCAAAACCCTGAAACTCCGCATCAAAGACAAGCACGCGAAAGCGTTGCTGGCGATGGCGCGGGATGTGAATACGGTTTGGAATTTTTGCAACGAAACGCAGTATCGAAGCTTACGACGTTATACGAACAAACCGCAGCGTTGGTTATCGGGGTTTGATCTGCAAAAACTCACCAACGGTTTCAGCAAATGCGATGGTGTTTATATTGGCTCAACCACCCAGCAAGCGGTTTGTGAAGAATTTGCAACGCGACTGAGACAGTTCAAAAAACAACGTCTGAGTTGGCGTGTCAGCAACAAGACATCCCCCAAATACTCACTCGGCTGGATTCCCTTTAAAAAAGGCGCGTTGACCTACAAAAATGGCCAAGTTCGTTTCAAGGGCATGAACATTGGTCTCTGGGACTCCTATGGACTCTCAAGGTTTGAATTTCGCGCAGGCAGTTTTAACGAAGATTCTCGTGGTCGTTGGTATCTCAACGTGGTGGTGAAGTGTCAAACCGAAGCCAAACCGGTTCAATATGGCGCGTCAGCCATCGGGATTGATCTCGGTTTAAAAACCCTTGCAACAGACAGCAACGGTGGCAAATTCGAGCCAAAACAGTGGTATCGCGAATCAGAGGCAGCGCTTGGTATTGCGCAACGCGCACGAAAAAAAGCCCGTGTGAGAGCGATACACGCCAAAATTGCCAACCAGCGCAAAGATGCCATCCACAAAGAAACGACACGTCTTGTCAAAGCTCACGCCATCATCTTCGTTGGTAACGTGAACGCCAAGGCACTCGCAAAAACACCGATGGCAAAATCGGTGCACGATGCGGCGTGGACAACGTTCAGAACACAACTCAAGTACAAAGCCATGAGGCAATGTGTGGTGTTCGAGGAAATCAACGAAGCATTTTCAACCCAAACCTGCTCGTGCTGCGGGAAAATTCCTGCCAGCAGTCCGAAAGGTAGAGCAAGTTTGCGAATAAGAGCATGGATTTGCAGCGAATGTGGTGCAACACACGACCGCGATACCAACGCTGCCAAAAACATTCTCGCGGCGGGACTTCGCCGTCTGGCAGCAGGAATCCCCGCTCTTTAGGGCGGGGAGGAAGTCAATGTTTGCACCGTTGCGGTGTTTCTTTATCAGAAAGTATTTTTTGTGTTAAAACAAATCGTTATCTCCATTTCAACAGTAGGGTTATTGGCTGGTTGTGCCACGCAACAACTTATCAGCACGCCCACTCCGGCCCCGATTATCAGTCAAACCCACGAACCCACAGCGCCGACCAGCAAACCGGCGCCAGCCCCCTCCCCCACACCAAGCACACCACCACCGCCACCACGTTCACCTTACCCCACGGCAACCTCTGAAACCGAGGCACGGCAACTATTAGATAAAGTCATTCCACAATCGGTGAGCCAACGTGGTGCATGGGCACAAGATATGGCACAAGCGTTTACTGCCTTAAAACTGCCCTATCGAGCAGACTATTTTTGTGCAACAGCAGCAGTGATCGAGCAAGTGTCGAATTGGCAAGCCGAGCCAGTGGTGGCCGGTATCAGCCAAATTGTCTGGCGCGAAATTGAACAGCGAGCTGGACGCTATGGGGTGCCTTTGTTGGCCGTGCAGACAGCATTGCTCATTCCCTCTCGCGATGGCCGCAGCTATAAAGCGCGCATTGATAGCTTGCGTACCGAACGGGAACTGAACGCTTTATATGAAGAGATGATGGAGCGCATTCCGTTAGTACGCGACAAACTGTCGATGAACAATCCGATTCGAACTGCTGGCCCAATGCAGGTCAGCATTGCCTTTGCACAAGAACACATCCGACAAAAACCCTACCCCTATGGTCGGGTCGATATTCGACAAGAAACCTTTACCCGCCGTGGTGGATTGTATTTTGGTATCGCCCATTTACTCGAACATCCGGTGTCGTATTCACACATGCGCTATCGTTTTGCTGATTTCAATGCGGGTCATTACTCCTCACGCAACGCCGCTTTTCAACTGGCCGTGGCGCGTTTAAGTGGCCAGCCGTTGCAAGCCGATGGTGATTTATTGCGTTATCAAGATGGCAAAGCCCTTGCCCAAGCCAGCCAAACACAACAACGGCTGTATCCTTTGGCCAGTCGCTTGGGATTATCGCGACAAGAGATCGACCACGATTTAGCCCAAGAAAAACGCCACAGCTTTGAACAAACTCGACTGTATCAACGTGTGTTTAGCCTTGCCGATCAAACCAGCCAAGGGAAAATGGCGCGGGAAGTGGTGCCGTATATTCACTTAAACAGCCCAAAAATCAGTCGTCGCCTCACCACAGAATGGTTTACCGAACGCGTCGAAGGCCGTTATCAACGTTGTTTACAACGTGTTAATAGCTATAAGCAATGATTTTAATTTTTCTATTGCTTAGATAAATTAAAACAACTTCCCTCTGTTTGCTATCGCTGCCACACTGGAAAAAGATATCAAGACAGCAGCAGGGGCAAGATCATGAAAACACCTAGCGCGGTACTTCAGCCTGAATCCCGCTTTGGCCAACTCTGGTGGCAACACGTGGCACAACACCCGTGGACAGCCGCCGGCTTAACCTTGGCGATGGCACTGGTATTGTTATTGTTGTGGCAAAGTGCTTGGCAACTCAGCACCGAGGGCATCAGCACTGCTGCTGGTTATGGTTTGTTAGGCGGTGCAGCAGGGTTTGCTGGAACAGCTTTGGGCGCATTGCCCGCGTTGGTATTGCGGCAATTGCCGCAACAGGTTGAAGATGCTTTATTAGGTGCCGCAGCGGGGATGATGTTGGCTGCCAGTGCTTTTTCCTTGTTATTGCCCGGCTTAGCGGCGGCTGAAAATTTGGTAAACCATCCGATGGCTGGCGCTGGCATCGTGGTGTTGGGTATGACGTTAGGGGTGTTGTTGATGTTGGGTTTAGACCAATTCACACCTCACGAACACCCACAAACCGGCCCTTGTGGCCCAGGTTATCAGCGTTGCAGTCGAGTATGGTTATTTGTATTTGCGATTGCTTTACACAACTTGCCGGAGGGAATGGCGATTGGAGTCGCGTTTTCGCAAGGTGATATTGCTGTCGGGCTGCCGTTGGCAACAGCGATTGCCCTGCAAGATATCCCCGAAGGTTTAGCGGTGGCGTTAGCCTTGCGTAATGCTGGGTTTCAGCCAGTGTTGGCAGTGATGGTCGCTGCGGCCAGCGGTTTGTTAGAACCCATCGGGGCGGTAGTTGGTTTGGGGTTATCGAGTGGTTTGGCTATCTCTTACCCGATTGGTTTGGGTTTGGCCGCTGGGGCGATGTTATTTGTCGTATCCCACGAAGTGATTCCGGAAACCCATCGCCACGGCCATCAAACTGCAGCAACCTTGGGTTTGATGGTGGGCTTTGCGCTGATGATGGTGTTGGATACTACTTTAGGTTAATTGATTTTATGATTAGCATGATGCAGTTCTGTTTGATTGGTTTAGGAATTGCATCATGTCTGCTGCTGCACTGTATTACCAACCCGATGCGTTTGAAGTCGCCCCACAACAAAATATCATGGGTCGCCATGCGGCAGGTGCCTCGTTTTTACGGGGCTTTTTACGGTATAGCAGCAGCGATGCCTTTTGGGTGTTGACCGAAAAAGCGGCTGATATGCCGAGCTTTCTGCGTCATGCCCAGCAATGGCGGCCACAGTTACCCGTACATCACCTGCACCAAGGCAGCCTTGGCCAACTGAAACAACCGGGTTGTCTCTTTTATCCTAGCCCCAGCCTTGGCCTTTTGGCTTGGCAACGCGCCGCCTATGGCCATAACGCATGGAGCTTATGTGGTATTACCCATACCACCGCCAGTGCTGGCGCAATGGATAACATCACTGACTATCTCACCGCCCCGTTACAACCGTGGGATGCGCTCATCTGTACCTCTCAGGCAGTGAAAAGCCATGTTGAACAGATGCTTTATGCACAGCAAGACTACCTACGGCAACGGCTGCGTTGTCAGGATTTTATCTGGCCACAACTGCCTGTCATTCCGCTGGGCATCCACAGCCAAGATTTCACCTTCACAACCGATCAAAAACAACGCGCCCGACAACAGCTCCAACTGACACCCGATAGCATCGTGGTGTTGTATATGGGTCGGTTGTCATTCCATGCCAAAGCACATCCTTTAGCCATGTATCAAGCCCTGCAACGCGTAGCGGAGCAAATCAACGTCCCACTGGTGTTAGTGGAATGTGGTTGGCACGCAAATCAAGCGATTGCAGATGCCTTTCGACAAGCGGCACAACTGGCTTGCCCTGCGGTACGCATCGAACAGTTAGATGGACGACAACCGGCGCAACGCGATTTAGCATGGGCGGCGGCAGATATTTTTTGTTCGCTGTCAGACAACATCCAAGAAACATTCGGTATCACACCATTAGAAGCCATGGCAGCAGGCTTGCCGGTGGTGGTATCAGATTGGGATGGTTACCGCGATACCGTGCGTGATGGGGTGGATGGTTTTTTAGTGAATACAGCCATGCCACCAGCAGGACTGGGACGTAATTTGGCTTTGCGCCATGCCCTCTCGCTTGACAGCTATGATCGTTATTGTGGGTTGGTGTCGAGCTTAGTGGCGGTTGATGTAGCAGCAGCAAGTGAGGCTTTGTTATTACTGGCAACGCAACCGGAATTGCGGCAGATGATGGGAGCCGCAGGTCAACAACGGGCACAACAACATTACGATTGGCAACACATCATTCCCCGTTATCAACAGCTATGGGCTACGCTGGCCGAACAACGTCATGCCGCTGGCGAACCGAAACCCGCCACTTGGCCGGCCCGTCTTGATCCCTTTCAGGCTTTTCGCGGTTACCCATCGCTTTGTTTACATCCAGATCATGTGTTGGCGTTGGTGGATGCAGAGGTGGCGGTCAGCAAACAACGATTACACGCTTATTGGCAGTTAAGTATGGTGGAACATGCAACACCTATTTTGCCGAGCGAGGCTGAGTTGTCCGCGCTGTTAGACCAACTAGCGGAACAACCACGATCAGCACGACAATTGGTCAGTCAGTTTCCTGTCATACGACAAAAGCTGATATTTCGTAGTTTGCTGTGGTTATACAAGCTCAATCTGTTGCACCGACAGAAGATTTAATGTTCTCTCAATCAAAAAAATAACATGACCTATGGCATAATTTACTGTCTGTTTAGTATTTTGACTTGTTATTTGTTGTTTACCGATAAAAAAAGCTTATTTATTGATTTTGCGCCAAGAATGATCTGTTTGATGTGCTGCTGTGTGTGATTTTTTGCCTGTGAGACAACTGTGAAATTAAATATCCGTTTTCAACATTGGGTGCTAGGAACCACAATCACGATTGTGTTGATTCTTACGCTGGTGTTTTTGTTAACCGTATTGGGCAAATTTCGTCATCTTACGGAAGAAAATGCCAAACAGCGTTTTGAAACCGTCGCACAACAAGCCACTTCACAACTGCTGCATTTAGTCGGCGGGGTAGGAAAATTCGTTACGACCCAAAGCCACGCCAACCCAAGTTTATTTGTTGATAGCCATCAGCGAATCAATCCCGATGGGGTGATCTCGGCATTTATCAGTTCACTGGCAGTAGACGACAATCTCTACGGCCATTTTTTTGCACTACAAAATAATGAATTCGTGCAAGCCATTGCCATCCGTAATCACCCACAAGTGCTGACCGCGCTCAAGGCCCCTGCAGGCACTTGGTTTGGTATTCGCCGTATCACGCAAGAGGACAACCGTCGTGTTGAACGATGGGAGTTTTTAGGCAGCGAGCGCCAGCTATTAGGCCGCAGTGAAGCAATGGCAACCTATTCACCGACACAGCGGCCGTGGTTTATTAGCGCCAATCAACAACAAAAACTGATTATTACCGACCCCTATGTGTTTGCTTCGACTGGCGATTTGGGAATCACCATCTCTCAACCTTTATTGCATAAAAACGGCGTATTAGGCTCGGATATCAATTTAGCCACGCTACAAAAATTTATCGCCGAGCTGCCTCTGTCGAACAATGCCGCTATTTTGATGTTGGACTCGCAAAATCGTGTGATTGCCCACAGTGTGCGAGGTCAGTTATTAGAGAATTTCTCCTTATCTGCACTGACAAAATTAGAACAACTGACACATCCTGCTTTCTCTCGCCTCAATCAAGTACCGTTGCAAGAACAGGCCAAGCTGATTCAGTTACCGCTTGATGGCAACGCTCAACAAAGTTTTGTCGTCATTCGCCAACGCGCGCAAGCCTTTCCGGGAGCCCAGTTTCAGGTGTTGATGTTGGCACCGGTCAGTGACTTTATCGGCCCAATTGAAAAAGCGCGTGGTGATGTATTGCTGATCTCGGTTTTGGTGCTATTGGTGTTGGTGCCGTTAGCGATTTTAGGCTCACGACGTGTAGTAAAAGCCTTGGTGTTATTGGCCAGCAACTCTGAACGAATTAAATCCCTCGATTTTTCAGAAGATCCCAAAACATCCGACTCTTTTTTATATGAAATCAATGCACTCAACGATGCACAGAAAGTGATGCATCACTCCATCAAGCAAAAAACCAAAGAACTCAACCAAGCACAAGAAAAACTTGCCCAACTGGTCCGCAACGGTTTGTTGTTAGCCAAAGAACACGACCGCGAAAAACTGCTCAGCCATATCCTGCATGGTGGGCGTGAATTGGCAAATTGTGCCGCTGCCACGTTATATCTCAAAACCGAGCGCAATACGCTGCGCTTTGCCATGCGCACCAATGCCGATAAATTGCCCGATTTTGAAGTACCGCTGTATCACCCCGACACCGGCGCCCCAATGACGGGTTATGTGTCAAGTTATGTTGCGCTGCATAACGAAACGGTGGTGATTGATGATGTGTATAGCGAAACCCGCTTTGATTTAAGTGGTACCAAACGCTTTAGCGAAGAATCTGGTTTCCGTACCATTTCGATGTTGACCGTGCCTTTGTCACCGCGTGATGGTGAGGTGATTGGTGTGATTCAACTAATGAATGCTGTCGATCCTCTGAGTGGTGAAATCGTGCCATTTCCACCAGAAATGGTCACTTTTGTTGAAGCATTGGCGGCGCAGTCTGCTGTGGCATTGGAAAATCACCAGTTGGTAGAGGCACAAAAAGTGCTGATGGACTCGATGATTAAAATCATTGCTGGCGCGATTGATGCGAAGAGTGCCTATACCGGTGGCCACTGTGCCCGTGTGCCTGAACTGGCCGTGATGTTGGCGGAGGAAGCCTGCCAAGTGCAACAAGGCGCCTTGGCCGAGTTTGCTTTCCGCAATGAAGACGAGTGGCGAGAATTCCGAATTGGCGCATGGCTACACGATTGCGGCAAGGTGACCACGCCAGAATATGTGGTGGATAAGGCCACGAAACTCGAGACCATTTATAACCGTATTCACGAAATTCGCACTCGGTTTGAAGTGTTGTGGCGTGATGCAGAAATTGCCCGTTTGCAGGCCATTCTTGCAGGGCAACCGGTGGCAGACGCTGATGCGGCGTTGGTGATGCGTCAGCAACAATTACAAGATGATTTTGCCTTTATTGCCGAGTGCAATATTGGCGGTGAATTTATGGCGGCGGAAAAAATCGACCGTGTCAAAGCGATTGCACAACAAACGTGGTGGCGACATTTTGATGACCGACTGGGTCTGTCGCATGAGGAATTGCGCCGTTATGAGGCCCACCCACCGGCCAGCTTACCCGCCATCGAAAAACTATTGGATGACAAGCCTTGGCATATTCTGCCGCGTGTCGATTGGCGCGCTTTTGATGAAAAATATGGCTTTGAAATTAAAGTGCCACAACATCTCTATCACTTTGGCGAGGTGTATAACTTATCAATTGCCCGTGGCACCCTCACCGAAGAAGAACGTTTCAAAATCAATGAGCATATTATTCAAACGATAGTGATGCTAGAAAATATGCCATTCCCGAAACATCTTAAGCGCGTCCCTGAATATGCCGGCACGCATCACGAAACCCTGATTGGCACCGGCTATCCGCGTAAATTAAAAGCAGAACAGTTGTCGGTACCAGCACGGATTATGGCTATTGCCGATATTTTTGAAGCCTTAACGGCCTCTGATCGCCCCTATAAAAAGGCCAAAACGCTGTCAGAATCGATCAAAATTCTGTCTTTCTTTAAGAAAGATCAGCATATCGATGGCGAATTGTTCGACCTCTTTTTGACTTCGGGGGTGTACCGGCGTTATGCCGAGCGTTTCTTAAAACCAGAGCAGATTGATGAGGTGGATATCACGCCTTATCTCACCCCCCGCCAATAAGCGTTGATCTTCAGAGAGGAAAACAGATGCGTACCGCTATCTTGCTTGCAGGGATGCTGTTGAGCAGCACAGTCTTAGCCGATGCCAATGCCATCGGCTATGTCAAAACCGTCAACGGTGAAGCCACCATCACCACCGCTGGTAAAAAAGTAAAAGCCGAAGTGGGTACCGCGATCTTTCAAGGCAGCCAATTAAAAACTGCTGCGAAAAGCAGTATGGGCATCACCTTTAAGGATGAAACCGTGATGTCATTCGGCCCTGAAACCGAATTAACGGTTGATGAATACCTCTACAACCCCAGCCAAAACAAACTGAAATTGGGCAGCAAACTTACCAAAGGCAGTTTGAATTATGTCTCTGGTGTGATTGCCAAATTACAACCTTCGGCAGTCACCGTCACCACCCCCACTGGCACCATTGGCGTCCGAGGCACACAGTTTGCGGTTAAAGTGGAGGAATAACGATGATGACCACACTGATTAAACGGTTAAGCGCCTTGGCGTTAGCGGCTAGCTTAGTTGGCTGTGCCAATTCTTATGTGGTGTTGCTGCCGAATCCCGATGGCACTACCGGCAAAGTGATTGTGACTGGTAAAAAAGGGCAACAGGTCATCGACCAAGTCAGTGCTGCCGTACCTTTAGATGGTTCTAAAGCGCCAGAAGCGATTTCAGGTGACAAAATTCAACGTGATTTTGGTGCAGCGATTGCGGCTCGTCCGCTGATCCCAGAACGCTTTTTGCTGTATTTCAAATCAGGTGGGGCCGACCTCACTGCCGAATCTGCCGCTTTACTGCCTAAAGTATTAAAAGCGGTGAGCTTACGGCCAGCAGTGGATGTTTCAGTGATTGGTCACACCGATACCGTCGGCGATAAAGAATACAACCGTGGTTTATCGTTAGAACGCGCACAATTTGTTGCTAATTTATTGCGAAAACAAGGGTTAAAAGTCCACGCCCTGACAGTGGAATCACACGGTGAACGTAACCCTCTCGTAAAAACACCTGACAACACTGCCGAACCGCGCAACCGCCGCGTCGAAATCTCCATTCGTTAATCTGACAAGACGGTATCCCCGTCTTGTCTCCTCCCGCCTGCTGATCGGTGATATCCGATGTCTTCCTCTTTGTTAAAACGCCTGTCTTGGTTATGGCCTATTGTCGCTGCACTGTTGGGAATCGGGTTGTTATTGGCCGATCCCCTGCCATTGCAAACCCTACGCAATGCAGTTTTTGACCAATATCAACGTTGGCACCCTCGCCCCTATCAAGCCGTACCCGTGCGGATTATTGATATTGATGAAGCAAGTTTGACGCGCTTAGGGCAATGGCCGTGGCCTCGGACACGGATGGCCGAATTGGTAGATAAGCTACGACAAGCCGACGTCGCTGCAATTGGTTTTGACGTGGTATTTGCTGAACCGGATCGCACCTCACCGCAAACAGTGTCACAGCTATGGTCATTGCCTGATGATTGGCAACATAAACTGCAGCAACTACCCGATCATGACCAACAATTTGCCGCCAGCATGGCAAAAGCGCCGGTAGTCTTGGGTTTTGCCCTTGAACGAACGGCCACAGCAACAGCCAAACAACCGGCACGACCATTTCGGTATATCCATGCAGGTCAATCTCCCGACCGTTGGTTTCATCCCTTTGCTGCCGCTGTGACCTCGCTATCGCAGTTTGAACAAGTGGCACAAGGTAACGGTGCCTTATCTTTTGTCCCTGATAATGATGGTGTGGTGCGGCGGGTACCATTGGTATTAAGTGCCGGAGGACAGCCGGTTTCTACTTTGGTGACCGAAACCTTGCGCGTGGGACAAGGGGCAAAAAATCTGATTCTCAAAGCCGCAGATGAGGCAGACACCGGCCTTGCCGAGATACGTATCGGCGATTTCACTGTGCCCACCACCGCCCACGGTGAGATGTGGGTGCACTATTCCGAGCCAGTTGCTGGGCGTTATCTACCGGCTTGGCAAGTATTGGCCGGTCAGGTGCCGGCAGAGCTATTGCAGGGACATCTGGTGCTGATTGGGGCTTCTGCCCAAGGGTTAATGGACTTACGTTTTAGCCCTTTGGGCCGCATCATGCCGGGGGTGGAAGCCCATGCCCAAGCCTTAGAACAAATTTTGACCGAACATTACTTACAACGGCCTAGCTGGGCAAAGGCGGCTGAAGTGGTGACACTGCTGCTGGTAACTTTGTCGATTGGCTTTGTCTCGTTGCGGCTAGGGGCAATGATTGCCGCCTTGGTGACCAGCGTGTTATTGGCCCTCGTGTTAGGCGGCGGTTGGTTCGCCTTCCGTGATCAGCAGCTCTTACTCAATAGCCTCACCCCGGCCATCGTGGGTCTCTCGACTTTTATCTTGGGCAGCTTAATTCATCATTGGCTAAGCGAACGCGAACAGCGTTGGATTAAAGACGCTTTCTCACGCTATGTTTCACCTAATCGGGTTGCTTATCTTGTCGACCACCCTGATGCAATGGCGTTGGGAGGCCGGCGGCAGCAATGCAGTTTTATCTTCACCGATTTGGCAGGTTTTACTTCGCTGATGGAAAGCATCGACCCCAGCGAAGCCGTAGCGTTATTGAATGCCTATCTGGACGAAATGATTGGGATTGCTTTTCGCTATGAAGGTACGCTAGATCGGATTGTCGGCGACGCCGTGGCGATTATGTTCTCTGCCCCCGTTCCGCAAGCCGATCACCCAGCCCGCGCCCTCGCTTGTGCCTTAGAAATGCACACTTTTGCCAGCCGCTATGCCGCCACGCTACAAGCAAAAGGGATTCAGTTTGGTAAAACACGAATTGGGGTGCACTGTGGTGAAGTGATTGTTGGCAACTTCGGTGGGTCAACCATCTTCGATTATCGCGCCTTGGGCGATGCAGTGAACACTGCCGCTCGTTTAGAAAGTGTTAATAAACACCTTGGCACAACGGTTTGTGTGTCAGAGGCCGTGCTCCATGCCTGTGCTGACACAGTCGCAGCCCGACCCGTGGGTAAGCTGGTCTTAAAAGGGAAACGACAGGCGTTGCAAGTATTCGAACCAGTTGCGGCAGCCCGACCAGAGCAAGATGCGCCCTTAGCAGACTACCAAGCTTTTTATCAACAACTCCAAGCCAGCGCCAATGACGATGCGAGTTTGCCTGCCTTGCAAGCACACATTACCGCCCTCGCCACCCGCTATCCAGCCGACCCGTTAATCCAACTTCACCAGCAACGGCTACTGCAAGGCGAAACGGGTGATGTTCTGGTCATGCACAGCAAATAGGTAGTTTTTTGCCATTTGCAGATGAAAAAATGTCAAGCCCACAGTTTTGGCTTGACATTTTTTATTTTAAAAAAACCGCACTGACCTTATGGGGATGAGCCGACAACTTGTGATCTGTGGCAGAC